>JAEEGH010002389.1_pt1 | contig 50931 bp, 32 predicted proteins | sample 9134181 | NCBI WGS metagenome assembly JAEEGH01 (sample SAMN16246544, study PRJNA631951) | gut metagenome | biome: gut microbiome; feature: rumen; material: DP-attached | host: Bos | place: Iran: Karaj | collected 2018-10
AAGCTGAGGCAGAGGGCGAGTACCTCCTCCACTACACGCTCACTGAGAACGATCGTATCAAGGTTGGATACGCGTATAATGGCGTCATCACCACTTGGTATCCGGATGGTACAGACAACGAGTATGTTGTTGACGCTAACCACGCTGGTGAGAAGGATATCTACTTCCGCCCGATTTACAAAGCAGAGTGGGAAGAGTTCGGTGGCTACTTCTGGATGGGTGCAAACGTAGTTCCTGTTAACCCGTGGGAGACTTGGTTCACCGGACCGGACAACTGGGATGGCGAGACTCAGTCCAACCTTGTTTGGGATTCTGAGACAGACAAAGCTACTGTGAACATCATGGTAAATAAGAATGCTCAATGGAAAGCTCAGGTTAAGTATCATGGTCCTGCATCTGAACCGAATAAGTTCTACCACGTTGGTGCGAAGATGAAAGCTAATCACGCTATCGGCGGAGTTACCTTCAAGTGGGAAGACAACACCGGTTATATACTGAACGAAGCGATTGCTCTCGAAGCAAATACCGAACTTGTTGTTGACTATCCGCTCGTTCATGCTACTGGCGCTGGTAATGGTGTACTTGTGTTTGACTTCGGTTTCTCTCAAGCTGGTGACATCATCGAGATCTCCGATGTAGTAATCGAAGAAGTAGAGGCTCCGGAAATCAACCTCGAGGACGGTTACTATATCATCGGTCTCAATGGCTGGTCGATTTATGATCTGACTGCTGCTGACAAGTTCGCTGTTAACCCGGATACTGAGGGTGAGTATGTTATCACCAAGGATCTGGCTAATGGCAACGAATTCAAGGTAATGCAAGTTAGCAACAACGCAGAAGGTGCTTGGTTCCCTGCAGAGGCTGGCAACTATGTAGTTGACCTTGCACATGCTGGTGACGCGAAGGCGATCTACTTCCGCCCGAACTATTCTGGTGGCGAAGATTGGCACGCAGGCTGTATCTACGTTCACGCGAACGAAGAGCCGGTGAACCCGATCGTTGAGACTTACTTCGCTAACACTAGCTGGCAACAAGAGACTCAATCTACTGCTATTTGGGACAATGATGCTCAGAAAGTTACCGTTTCGATCGCTGTTGACAAGAATGATCAATGGCAAGCTCAGGTTAAATACCAAGCTCTCCGTTCGGAACCGGGTAAGTTCTATCACTTCGCTGTGAAAATGAAAGCAAACCACGATGTAAGCAACGTTACTGTTAAGTGGGAAGACAATACCGGTCTTGTAATGGCTGATAAGAACATCGCTCTGGTTGCAAATACTGAGTATGTTTATGAGATCGAGCGCGTAGCTTCGAATGCTGCTGGTAACGGTATCATCGTATTCGACTTCGGATACGCTAAGGCTACGGATGTAATCGAAATCTACGGTATTGTTGTAGAAGAAGTAGAGGCTCCGGAAATCAACCTTGAGAACGGTTACTATATCATCGGTCTCAACGGCTGGACAATCTATGATCTGACTGCTGATGACAAGTTCGAGGCTAACCCGGGTGCAGATGGTGAGTATGTTATCACCAAGGCGCTGGCTGATGGCAATGAGTTCAAGGTAATGCAAGTTATTGACAACGCAGAAGGTGGTTGGTTCCCGGGAGAGGCAGGCAACTATCATGTTGACGCTAATCACGCTGGTAGCGCTAAGGCGATCTACTTCCGTCCTGACTATCAGGGTGGCGCAGATTGGCACGCAGGCTGCATCTTCGTTGCTGATAACAGTGCTACTGCTATTGACAACACCGCTGTTGATGCAAAGGCTGAGAAGATCCTGCGCAACGGTATGATCCTCATCATCAAGGGCGACAAGACCTACAACATCATGGGTCAAATCGTTAAATAACACAAAAAAATTATGAAAAGTGGCACGTGCTCTTGCACGTGTCATTTTTTTTTTGTAATTTTGCAGCGCAAAATGATGAAACACAAATCAAAATTGGTTTATACCAACTAATTAATTCACATTACTAACTTAAATTTTTATTATCATGAAGAAGATTTTTTCTCTTTTGATTGCTGCTATTCTCGGCATTTCATCTGCATTTGCAACTACTATCTATTGTAAGATGGACAAATCCTGGTGGACCATCAATGAGTTCCAACAACCGGCAGCTGTTGGTATCTACACATGGAATGACGGAGGTGACGCTAAGGCAGCATGGCCGGGCGAGCGTATGACTCCGGTAGAGGGTCAAGAAGGCGTTTGGTCGTTCGATTTGGACCTCACTACCTACCACATGTGTATTTTCACGCGCGTAAATGCAGAAGGTGACATCGCTGATTGGGGTGCAAAGTCCGGTGACTTGATCATTCCGACCGATGGCAAGAACCTGTTCACCATCACTTCTGATGAGCCTGTATGGGGTGACCCGGGTGTTGTAGGTGTATGGAGTGTTTATGGCGTTGAACCGGCTCCCGCTCCTGAGACTGCTCCCGAAGTTCCGACCCAAGATGAGGCTAACGTAATGGCTATCTATTGCAACCATTATGCAACCAACAATGCTAACTTCAATCTTTCCGGATGGCCTGGCGCATATCAGACCCTCAACCTCGACGGTACGACTGTTGCTTTGATGTCCGACATGACTTGGGAGTGCATCATTGATCCGGCTCACACGGATGATGCACATGACTTCAGCGCTTATGAGAATGTTCACGTGGATATGTGGGCTCCGGCTGCTGCTCAGATTAAATTCGTGGCTGAGGCTGTTGCCGGCGGTAACTACAAAGACGGTCAGGTTCTTGATCTCGTTGCTGGCTGGAATAGCTTTGACATCGCACTTGCTGATTGGGCAGGTAACTATGACTTCGCTAACATGAAGTGCTTCGTACTCGAGCAATACAAGACTCCGGAAGGCGAAAGCTTCGAGCACAACCCGTTTGCTATCGCTAACATCTACTTCTGGAATGATGCTGAAGCACGCGAATTGGCTAAAGTAGGTTTCAACTTACCGGCAGAGAACCGCCCAGCTGACGACAAAATTGAAATGGTTGGAACGTTCCAGGAAGGTACAATGTGGATGGAGAAGATCATAGCTACAGGTTGGTTCGTTAGCTATGAGTTCGTCAATGCTAAGGAAGATGATACCTTCAAGCTCCGTAGCAAAGAGAACAATGACCTCATCCTTTGCCAGTACATTCCGGCTAACGGTGACGCAGAAGGCAAATGGGTACAGGCTATCTTTACGTTCGGTGATTACTGGAGTGAAGATACTTGGCACGGTACTCCTTGCATGTTGATCGAATTGGATATCGCAGAAAATGCTAATTACGCATGGAAAGAAGGCATGCCGGAGCCGGATCCGTCTGAGGGTATCATCAATACCACCGTTGGTGAGAAGGCTGTCAAGATCATGCACAACGGTATGCTCCTTATCATCAAGGGCGACAAGACCTACAACGTAATGGGTCAAATCGTTAAATAATCCCACAAGGGATAACAAAAATACGGCTCGCAACTGCGAGTCGTATTTTTTTGTGCTTAGCGTTGAATTACTCAGCGCTCTCTGCCGGCAACTCAGCTGCCGGAGCAGTCTGCTCAACTTGGATAGCCGACTGATCCTCTGCTACCTCTTGCTGACCTTTACTGAATCCAACGGCTGCAATCGAGAATACTACGATCAGGGCTACTAACGTCCAAGTCGCTTTCTCCAGGAAGTCAGCCGTTCTCGGTGCACCCATCACTTGGTTACCACTGGCAAAACCGGCTGCCAATCCTCCGCCTTTACTGTTCTGTACCAACACCAACAGCGTCAACAGAATAGCGGCGATAACGATTAAAATAGTTAAAAATATGTACATAATTTTATGAATTTAGTTTCATAACTTACCCCGCCGGGTACAAATCGGCTGCAAAATTACAACAAAAATTGCATATATGCAAATTTTAGAAAAAAAAAATAAAGAAAATATGATTATTGTTTTATGGTACTTCGTACCTTGAATCATTGTACAAGCAATTTTTTCGTAAATAAATTTCCGATAATTTGCTTGTCCAATACTTCACTCAAGTGAGTTATAAAACAATAATCGCAAAAATATCAAAAATACCTTCTTACCATTTTGTGTGTTTATATCTGATAGAAAAATTATAATTAATATAATTGCCTTTTTGAAAAAAGATACGTAGTATCGTGAGTTGAATTGATTGTCGTCTATGTAAATTTATTTATGATAGAGACAAGCAATACAAGTCATGGACAACAAAGGTTGTTTTTTCAAAAAGTATTTTTCTTTATAATTTTCTAATCAGTGTTTTTTATGTTTTTTTCTATATTGACTTACCCGCCTATTTGCTGAACGCGTTGCTCAAATGTATCGCGATCACCCACCGCCGCATTCTTCATCTTCACGCGATAGTTACTGATCGTATTCGGGCTGTAGCACAACAACTCCGCGATCTTTGCACTACTCGTAATGCCCAGCAATATCAACGCAAAGATTCGCATCTCAACCGTCATTCGCTCACCCGGCTTCGGCGTGATACGCGCTTCCGGCTTCAGTAATTCATTGAAATCAGCGACAAACGTACCATACAGCGAGAGGAACGTATCATCAAACGAGCGGTAGAAATTCTCCATCTCCCGATCCATGAATGCCTGCGGATCTTTCTCGCCCGCCTTACGCGCCATCGTCGTCAACCGACGGATATAATCGCTATACACCTCCAAATACCGGCATATATATTGCTCCTTCACTTTATCCGCTTCCTTTAACTGGTGGTTGATTGAGCGCAACTGCGCGTTCATAGCCTGCATCTCTTTGTTCAGCGCGTGCAAACGCCGGTTCTGACGCCAAGCGAACATCACGCCCACTACCATCACTACCAGCGCGATCGCCAGAGCTACCAGCGCAATAATCAAACGGATATAGTAGTTATGCAGCCGGTGTTCGTACGTTCCGCTGATCTCGTGACCCAGGGCATAGGTTTGGATGAAGCGTGTCGGGGCATTGAAGAACGATGCGTTTGTCAGCGAGTAGTCGCTGAAATGATACGCGCGCTCCAGATCTCCCACCTCAAAGCACTCACGGGCTACCAACCACGATGAACCGTTATCTGTGATACCGCAACGTACGTCGGCGATCGCGGAGCGAACCAACCATACCAAACACTCGCGTTCTTCGCCTAAACGCTCATAGAGCGTATAACGGCTGTAGGCCTCGATGGCATAAGGATGACTCCATTCCGTCGTACGACTGAGAATCGTGTCGTTCACCTTCAGCGCCCGCGCGATATCATCCGCATCACTCGCCTGCAGAAACTCATAGCGCAGCCGAATAGCGGTGTCGTACGATGCTTGACGAGCCATCTCATGCAGCAGCGAATCATAGATAACCGCCGCTGTTTGTGCCAGGCTGCGCTTCAGTTGATCGATCGTACTCGCCGCCGACGCTTCGTTATGCAGACGCCAAACGGCCTCCAACCAATCCACGCGCAGACTGTCCGGCACTTCTCCTACGTTCTCCAACAACGTGATGCCGTCGCTGTACTTGCCTATGGATGAACATAACTGTACCAGTCCCATATACGCCTGCGTTCGGTACGGTTCCTCTGCATCCAGCAATCCTACATACCACGCGCGCGCGCTATCACTTTGATAATATTGATACTCGCGCGCGATGCGTACGCGTAAGGCCTTGGTCATCGGTTTTAACTTCTTCAGCGAGTCAATACGCTGCTGATGCGCCTCGCGGTACTGCGCCGAACGCGCTACTTCGTTGTCATAAACGGTAATAAGCGAATCTACGGTCGACACCGCCGAAACCGTCATCGCTGTCATCGCAATAAGCGCACAAAGAACGAATCGTTTTATCATATCAGTACAATTGGGTTTCTTTATTGTCGCTGCAAAGGTACTGCTTTTTTCTGAAATGTGCAAATTTTTATGTACTTTTTTTTACTGCTATTATTGTGTAAAGTACTGATTTCTCGCTAACTGACTCGTACTTATTCGTACTTTTATGCTACATAACATGTCCGCACGCTTGCGTATATAATTAAAAAGCAGTAATTTTGCAGTCGGTTTTTGAATACAAACGAATAACAATTGATACCATGAATCCGGGTACTTCTTACAAAGCTTCTTCAGAACGATACGCTCAAATGGCGACGATGTACAACCGTTGCGGTAAGAGTGGTGTACTGCTCCCGAAAGTCAGTTTAGGCTTCTGGCATAATTTCGGAGCCGATGCCCCCTTTGAACGCAGTCGGGCAATCACCCGTTTTGCTTTCGATCATGGTATTACTCATTTCGATTTTGCCAATAACTACGGTGTCCCGGCGGGTAGCGCCGAACTAACCATGGGACGTCTCATGGACGAAGACTTCCGTCCGTATCGCGATGAACTGTTCATCTCCACCAAAGCCGGTTACGGCATGTGGGATGGCCCTTATGGAGAATGGGGTAGTCGTAAATACCTCATCTCCAGCCTTGATCAATCGCTTCAGCGAATGCATTTGGAGTATGTGGATCTGTTCTACTCCCATCGTTATGACCCCAACACACCGATCGAAGAGACGCTTCAAGCCCTCGTGGACATCGTCCGCTCAGGCAAAGCTCTTTATGTCGGCATCTCCAACTGGCCGTTGGAGCCGCTGAAGGCCGCTACGCAATACCTGCGCGAACGTGACGTACCTTTATTGATTTATCAAGGACGGCTCAATATGCTGAATCGCGAACCCATCGAACAAGGTATCCTCGATTTCTGTCGCGAAGAAGGCATAGGTTTTATCGCTTATTCACCGCTGGCGCAAGGTCTGCTCACCGATCGTTACCTCGACGGCATCCCCGCAGACAGCCGCATGGCCAAGGAACATTTCCTTACCTCCGACCGCCGTACACCGGAACTGCTCGACTACCTGCATCAACTGCAAGCTACTGCCGCCGCTTCCGGTCGTACAATCGCCCAAGAGGCGCTTTCCTGGATCCTCGCCCAGCCCGGCGTTACCTCTGTCCTCGTCGGCGCCAGCAGCGTAGACCAACTGAAAAACAACATAGCAATAATATAAAATCATAATACAATGAGAAAATCAATCTTCACACTGATTCTTCTTTCCGTAAGCCTGGTGAGCTTTGCAACGGACTGGAGTTCGATTGCCTGGTTGGCAGATGGTGCCGGAGATGGCGCTTATGCCAATAAGTACAAAGTAGCAGCTGCTTTTGGGCAGACTGTGGTGAATATCCAGAAACCCGAGTTTGCGGCCGAGGCGGGTATCTACACCAATTTCCCCGCAGGCATCGAGTCCTGTACCCTGCCGGCAGGCGGATACGTGACAGCTGGAGCTGGTATGGTGTTGTACCTCAGTGCCTTCACACAGAAAGAGACATCCGTTACTGTGGCGGCCGGTAGTGTGAACTACGACTTCAAGGTGTACTACGAAGACGGCGAAGGCGAGATACCGGGCGATGATCCGCAACCGGGAGATGACCCGCAGCCGGGCGATCTGACACCCGCCACGTTCCATGGACAGAGTACGGTACAAGTCAGTGGAGCAGATTGTCTTTTCACTTGGAGCATCACGCGTAATGCGAATAGCACCCTGACTTTTGAGATCAGCTGGCAGGCAGACATTGTGGGCGCAGTGCCGCAGTTATGCCTCGATGGTACGTTCATCAACATGCCGAACGAAGGTAAACTCGCGCTCTTCACTACCACGGATACCTACGAGGATGGCGCGACACTCAATAATACCTTCTTCTATATTGCATACTCAGGCGGCGCAGCGAATGTACCTATCACGGGCTATACCGTAGGCGCGAGCAATGAGCCGGATCCGATGGCTGTAGATCATGTCGGCGCACAAACCAAAGCGCATAAGATCATCGAGAACGGCCAGGTGATAGTCCTCAAAAACGGTCGCCGCTTCAACCTCCTCGGCACCGAAATCAAATAACCAGATAATTTAAAATCATAATACAATGAGAAAACTTTTCTTTATCTTTGCGCTTTTGTGCGCAAGTGTGATGGGTTGGGCTGCCATTGATTGGGATGCCGTAGATTACCTAGGATCAACAGAACCTAGTATCAGTATGAATACATACAAGTATGCTGTTGATACCGACGAAGGTGAAATTGGTCCGGATGGTATTGCTAATATCCAGCCTGCTGCAGAGACTGGAATCTTGGGATTGTATACTCATTATGGTCCTTTAAATGTTGTGTCATGTTCACATGACGGAAAAATTTCAGGGACTCAATTATGGGTATATGTAAACCAACTCGAAGATAAGGACACCAAGATTACGGTTACGTTGTCAGATGCTTCAACTCGAACTTTCCATTTATATAATAAAAACGGCAATGATGGAACTCCCGTTGACCCGTCTGCACCTCATGCTTCGGGTAAGGGTTTTGGTACGTATATTGCCAAGGATGTACCTTTCTACACGCGAGTTAACAATAAAGCAGATGATACGCAAGCTCCGATGGGCACCGCTGATCTCTATATTGTTACCTATGGCAATAAGATGATGGCGAAAGCTAAGTTGAATGGTGGTGCCACTTTCCTGGGCAACGGATACTCCATGCAATTCCGTATTTGGAATGATGCACAAACAGGTTTCGGTGAGTATTGGGCGCAACTGCGTGCCGAAAATAATACGGTAGCGCTGATCGATATGAACAGCAATTACTGCAATCTGAATCAAGGCACTCGTACTGAATTGCCCTTCAATACCTATATGGAAACTTCAGCCGGAACGGGTGTAGTACCGATGTTCATGTACACATTGGATTATATCAATGCTCCGATTGTAGGTGATGAGACTGCTCCGGTTATTAGTTCAGCAGTGGCTTCGTATAGCCCGATTACAGGTGAACCTACTATCACTATTACAGCTACGGATGCAAATGATATATTCTATAAAATCGTAGATCCGAGCAATAATGTAAGTTATTCTTTTTCGAACACTTTACAACTCACTACGGATGGTTCGAACAACGTAATAACTTATACAATATATGCAATTGACTTCAACGGCAATATGTCTTCAGGTGAGGCTGTAGAAGTTCAGATGAAGCCGGCGCTTTCCAATATTGCTCTTAATAAATCCGTTACGGCGGGTGTTAATCAAAGTACTACAGGTCGCATCGTAGATGGTAATTTCGGTGGTGAACGCTGGAGTTCAGCAGGTGCTATCCACTATAATCCCACCACCCACCCGGACGATTATCAAGATTGGTTCTATATCAATTTCGTAAATATTTACGATTTAAGTGCTGTTCGTATCAAATGGGAAACGGCAAGACCAAATAACTACACATTCCGTACATCTATTGATGGTACTAACTGGACAACAGTAGCTTCTTTTACGGAATATCCGACTGCTAATGCCATCGTCGATTATGTATTACCGGCTAATACGCAAGGACGTTTCTTTGGTGTTTGGGCAACTTCCGGATATGAGAATTTGAACTATGGTATATCGCCATTTGAGGTTGAGGTATATGGCGCACAAGCTGTCATTGAAGATCATAATCCTCCTACATTGCATTCAGCAGTGTTAAGCGGTGATCCTGAATGGAACCAAGTTCGTATCGCTGTTGATGCAGAGGATGCAGAGGATCCGGCAATCTATGTATATCATGTTGTAGATGCTACCCATTCGATAGATCAAGAATGCATGGTTTCTGAGGGTATTATTACCGTAACCGGTTTGTCCGGTGAGACTACTTATAATCTCAGCGTGAAAGCCGTAGATGGTGCAGGAAATGAATCAGATGCAATTGTTGTGAATGCAACTACTCCGATGGATACATCTGTGCCTTTAGTTGCTGCTCCTACACCAAGCGGAACAAATAAAGATGTAGTACATATCTATAGTGACGCATTCCCTTCTACAGATGGACATTCTTCTTGTCTTGCACATGACTTTAAAAAAGATGGGTTTGCTGGTGTTGCTTTAATGCAAGAGAAAAATATAAGCGGAGACAAGTGTTTGATATATAATATTGCTGGTGCTGCTGAAGTAACATGCGGCCACTATGATGGTGGAAGTAATGCTATCATTGCGGCGGATGGTTACCACCATGAATCATATGCAGGTATAGACGCGTCTGAGATGGAGTACCTACATGTGGATATATGGTCGTTACAGGCATGCTCTAACATAAATATCCAGATAAACGATGTATCTCTTAATACAAAACGTTCGCATGACGGGACAGGTTGGAATAGTTATGATATTCCGTTGACTGATTATACTTTTGGGGATACGGAACACACTCGCAGAGCAAATGTCCGTTTTATGAAGTTTAATGGTCTTGCTCCTATTACGGGGAAGATGGCATTGGATAATATCTATTTCTGGAAAACGGCATCTGGACTGAAATCTGTTTCGGCTACTCCGAATAATCCGGTGATGGGTACGGCGACGGTTAAGCAGAATAGCGCAGATGTGACTGAGGTAACAACAGGATCTGAAGTAACCTTTACAGCTACTGCTAATTCTGGCTACGACTTCGCTTATTGGACAATCAATGGTGATCGCGTTTATACGAATCCATATACCTTGGCTATTACGGTAAACACTAATGCAGTTGCTACATTTGAACCGATCCGTACAGCATATTGCGCAGAACCGGTAACTGATACAGAAGGAAGAACCTTGTACTTAACAATATCCAGCCCTTCCGCCAATACCTATAAAGTTTTGTTTGAAGGCTCAGCAGATAACCAAATTGGCTCAAACGATGTGTACGAAAACACGCAATTCCGTTTAAGAAATGTCAATGGAGTCGCAGTATATCATTTTGCATATAAAGGTGACCGTGAGGCAAGTGATTGGCATGTAACTGCAGCAGATGAGAATTCTTATGGATCTGCTTATATCTTGTTTACAGCTGATGACTTCCGCGAGATAAGTGTTTATCAGCAGGGAGTAGATCTTATTAGAGCAGCCGGTGGCTTGTCTTCTTTCAACGCCTTCCCTGATGTCTCTATTATCAAATGGGATGCAACCTGTACAGATGACGAGGCACCAGAGTTAGCTGATCCGGTGGCATCGCCGTTGAGCGGAACGTCTGTTCGTCTGGCATTGTCGGCTACGGATAATATGGCGGCTCTCTTGACTTACAATGTCAACTACAAGCCGGCAGGCGATGCGGGCGCAGGTACCGATATTGATGTAAATGGTACTGCAGGTGAGACAACTTATAAGAATATCAAAGGCTTAACAGCCGGCGTGAATTATACCTTCACTGTTACGGCTTCCGATGGAACAAATACTTCGGCTGCCAAGACATGTTCCGTAACTCCGACAATGCAGACTGCTCCGGTACCGACCCACAACGCAGTGGCCGTTCGATCGGTTTATTCCGATGCGTACGCATCTGCGCTGAAACATGATTTTAATAAGAATACATGGGTGAGCCCAACATTCTATACAGAACAAATCATAGGTGGAGACCACATGTTGGTATATACCAGTGACGACCCGACAAGTATGCCGCAAATCGCATGGGGTGTGGATAATGATGGTGATGAAGCTATCATTGCAAAAGATGAGTATGCCGCAGGTGGAGATAATAAGGGCTTGGATGTCCGTTCGATGGATTATATTCACTTTGATATTTGGTCTACGATAGCAACAACTTACCCGGAGGTAACTCTAAATAACACCAGTATCAGCGGATTTGCTTTGGACGGCTCTGGATGGCAATCTTTTGATCTGTCGTTGTCTTCGTTAACAGATGAACAAAAAATTAATGTCCGTTGGATTAAGTTCCAAGGACTCCGTACTCCAAATCCTGAAGAAATAGCTATCGACAACGTTTACTTCTGGAGTTATGGTACGAAGACCACTCCGATTATGGGCGGTGATGCAGAGACCGGAGGTTGGGCTACATTCGCTGCTTCCGAGAAAGTAGCCGTTCCTGAGGGCCTAACAGCTTACAAGGCCGAATACCAGAAGACGGCAACAGAAGAATTGCTTGAACTGACAGATATCGGAAATGTAATCCCGGCAAACTATGGTGTAATTCTTAAGGGTACAGCTAATACCGTATATACCTTTGCTCCGACCAGCGATCCTGAAGGTGATGTTTCCGGAAATGCGCTCGTGGGTTGCCCGACACGCACCGATATCTCTTCTGTCGCTGCAAACAATGATATCTTCTGCTTGCGCTATTCGGAACTCTATAGTTTGACAGGATTCTTCCTCTATACCGGTCAATATATCCCGGCAGGGAAAGCCTATCTTCCGATACCGAAAGATCCGGGTGGAGCAGGTCTCCCGCAACGTAAGATTCGCTTCATCTTCCATAACGAACAGACCACGACCGGCATAGAAAATGCCGATGCTGAGGCTGTCCAAGCAACGAAGTTCATGGAGAATGGTCAACTCTTTATCCGCCGCGGAGATGCCGTTTATACCATCCAAGGCGCGCGTGTTAAATAAATATTGTATAACCTTTAAATGACAACAACTATGCAAAAGACGTATATAGCTCCTCAGACAGAGGTTATGCAACTCAATAGCGAGACAATCATGGATTCCATTAGTATCGTTCGCCATTCCGGCGGTGCGAATACCGGTGGTCAGGGCGGTTTTGACGAGAGCGAAATCTGGTAGTCCATCGTAAATTCTATGCGTATGAAAAAACTCCTTGTTTTCGCATTAGCCTTTATGGCCTTGGTGGCATGTACACCAAAAAAGGAGCAAGTCTCAGCAAAGCCGCAAGTGGGTACGGTGGTTCTGGACACGATCAATAATGTGCCGTGCCGCGTGTACCTGCCGAATGGATATGAGGAAAGTGGAAAGTATCCCGTCCTCTATCTGCATCATGGCATGTGGGGCAATGAGCACGACTGGACAGAGCAGGGACATCTGCTGCATTGGATGGACTCTTTGCTCCAGTTAGGTCAGGTACGCGAGATGGTGATCATCATGCCGGATAACTGTCCGCATCGTGAGACGAGCGAGGAAGAGCGCGCCAATGCGATGTCGGGCGAATGGATCCGCCAGTTCCCGCAGTTTATGGCTGAGACTGAACAGAAATACAATGTCAGCTCCGATCCTTCGCTCCGCGCGATTGCCGGTCTCTCCATGGGAGGTTTCCATTCGATGCATGTGTCCCATTACCTCCACGGACAATTTGCGTACGTAGGCTTGTTCTCCCCCGCTATCCGTCACCCGCAATCGGATCCGGCGTATGATAACTGGGAAGAGGAAGTACGGTTGCAGATGAAAGAGGCGCCGCTCTATTGGATCGCTATCGGCAACGAGGATTTCTTGTACGAGCATGTGCAGGAGTACCGCCGTTGGTTGGAAGCCAACCATCTCGAATACACCTATTATGAGAGTGCCGGCGGGCATGTGTGGCCGAATTGGGAGGATTATCTCTGCCGCTTCCTCAAACTACTCTTTAAGCGTCCTTAAGGGCGCTTTTTTGTTGGTACTAAATACGTACTTTTTTTGCCTGTGTTGGAATGCTAATATGCTGATATTTCGACAAATAGCAGATACTTTATGTACTTTTATGCTGCATAACACATAAGAACGCTTGCGTATTTCGCAAAAAAGCAGTACCTTTGCATCGGTTTTAACAAAGTTAACACTCAAAATTACATATTGTTTAACAAACTAAAATTTAGTATCATGAGAAAGTTTTTCTTCTTGATTACATTTATCGCCGCCGCAATGACTGCAAGTGCAAAACAGTATTGCCAAGAGCCGATGACGGTCGGTGACAATACAATCCTGTTATCTTGTGAGCTGTTCGGTTCTAATTACCGCATCACAATCGAAGGCGAGAACATCCAGGGTTTGGGAGGCTCTTTCTTTACGATCAACGAAAGCCAGAACGCTCCGGTGTCCAGTTATGCAACGGTGAACGAAGGTCACACGCAATTGGTGATCAACGTTGCTTCTACTTCCGTTCCGGTTTTCTATACGCCGCTGTACGTACTGATGCCGGGTGAGGTGGCTTATACTTTCCCTAACGACGTCGAGTGGGGCAAGTGCTCGCAAGACGAGACGAGGTACACGATTACCGTAACTCAACCCGCTGCGGGTGGTACGATTGCTGCTGACTTAGCGGAAGCAGAGTATGGTACGGTAGTTACGCTGACTGCTACTCCTGATGAAGGCAAGAAACTGGACGCATGGGATGTGAAGGATGCAGAGAACAACCCCGTTAGCGTAAGCAAATCCGGTACGTTCGTGATGCCGCAGAGCAATGTGACGGTCGCCGCGACCTTCAAGGATCAGGTCATTTTAGATCCCGCTACATGGAGCGACTCGGACGAGATCGTAGTGGAGGAAGTGTCATATCCTGTAACTTGGTCTATCACGCGTAATGCAGATGCAACACTGACTTTCGCTGTCCAGGTAACCGGTGAGGTGGTTGGATTTGTGCCCGAAGTGAATGTGAAAGACGCGTACCTCAGTATGGCGGCCGAGGAAGGAAGATGGGCATATACAACCGACGAAGAGTTCGAGGACGGAACAACGGTTGCCGGGTTCTTCTGGTTGAAATATGCCGGTGGCGTGAAGCGCATTGACTGGACTGGATATGTCGTAGGGGCCAGCAATCAGGGAGAGACGGCTATTGAGAACGTACACCAGAGCGTGAAAGCGGTGAAGATGATCGAGAACGGTCAACTCTTTATTATAAAGAATGGCGTACGCTATAACGCGGCAGGTGTGCGCGCTGAATAAGAAGCAAAAGAATAACAAATAATCTGATAAATGAAAAAGCGAATCTATTTGCTATCTGTAATGGTGATGATGGCTCTGGGCGTAATGGCTCAGAGTCTCACCGTTACTGGTGTGGTGATGGCTCAAGATGAGCCGGATCCGGTGATTGGTGCAAACGTGATGGTCAAAGGCAGCACGACCGGTACAATCACAGATTTCGACGGAAACTTCAGCCTCGAGGCGAAAGCCGGCGACGTGCTGCAGGTTTCTTACATGGGTTACAAACCGCAAGAGGTTACGGTAGCCAACGCCGGTCCCCTTCGCATCACCCTCATCCCGGACAACGTCCAACTGCAAGAGGTCGTTGCTATCGGTTATGGTGTCATGAAAAAATCCGACCTTACTGGTGCGGTATCATCCGTGAAGGCGGAGGACTTACAGAAAACGCCCGCAGCAACGGTTGACCAGGCGCTGCAAGGAAAGGCAGCCGGTGTGACGGTGAATGCGAACTCCGGTCAACCGGGCGCAGCCGCTGAGGTGCGTATCCGTGGTATCGGTTCTGTCAAATCCGACTCGAGACCTATCTACGTTGTGGATGGTGTCGTGCTGAAAGACATTAACTTCCTGACTTCATCGGATATCGAGTCGATGGAGATCATGAAGGACGCGTCCTCTACAGCTATTTACGGTAGCCAGGCCGCCAACGGTGTCATCCTGATCACAACCAAGTCCGGTCGCAAGGATCGCAAAGCGGCTATCAGTTTCAATGCCTACTGGGGTATCCAAAACAGATGGCGTAAGTTAGATTTGATGAACGCGATGGATCAGGCTGAGACCGAAGTGTTGATGGCCGGTGGCGCCAAAGCAATCAGCAACTGGAACAAAGGCTTCAATACGTGGTGGACCAAAACCAACAACCCGGCAGGCAACAACCCGTACTATCCGGTTAACTTCGATTACGGTGCTTATGCAGCCGATGGTGGTACGGATTGGCAAGACGCTGTTTTCCGCAAGAATGCCTTGGTGCATAACTACAGCCTCTCCTTGGATGGTGGTGGAGACTGGGGCTCTTACATGATCAGCGCCAGCTATTTCAGCCAAGATGGTACGTTGTTGGGAAGTAACTACAATCGTCTTACCCTGCGCGTGAACACTAATTTTAACGTGCGTAAATGGTTGCGTATAGGCGAGAACCTCACCTTTGTGAACAGCAGTGGCCGTAACGCGATGAACAACAATGCTTCTCCGCAGGCATCCGTGCTATCCGCAGCTATGGCGATGGCACCTTGGGATCCGGTATACTATCCGGAGGATGCAGTGAACGGTCTGGGCGAGAAAATCGGCGGAAAACCTTCGGCGGCTTCTAACTTCACGAACGTAGTGAACCCGATGTCTATGATCTATAACACGGAGCCGAGTAACAAGGTGCAACGTTGGGTAGGCGATATCTTTATTGAGATCAAACCGGTTGAGGGTCTGACCATTCGCCCGTCGTTGAGCATGGATCTGAGCAATAACATGGATCGTACGTTCAATTACGCGTACCGCTACTCGAATGCCGACTATCGGGAGCATAACTCGGTAGGCGCCAACATGGCGCGTTACATGACGCTGACCAATGATAACGTCATCACCTACGCTCGCGATATCAAGAAACATAGTTTCTCGATCATGGCCGGTGAGACGATGCAACAATATGACTACTACAGCCTTGGTGCCGGTGGTCAGGACATCGTCAATATCGATCCTAAGAACTGGTACATCTTCAATACCAAACAAGACTCTACTCGTACGGAAGGTGATGCAGTGGCTAGAACGAGACGTCTGTCGTTCTTTACACGTTTGCACTATAGCTACGACAACCGCTATATCGCTACATTCAACTTCCGCGCCGATGCCTCCTCTAAATTCAAAAAGAGCGAGAAGGGTGTCTGGGGTTACTTCCCGTCGCTGGCGCTCGCATGGCGTATCAATCAGGAAGCGTTCATGGAGCATACTTCCGACTATCTGGATAACCTGAAACTGCGTTTCGGTTGGGGACAGGTAGGTAACGACCAAGTAGATGAGTCGGACTTCGTGCAGTCAATCATGACACCTGGTCCATACTTCGTGGGTTACATTTTCGGCGACCAGTTAGTGCCTGGAGCTGCCGTGCTGACCTTGGTGAATGAAAACGGCCGTTGGGAGACCAATGAACAATGGAACCTCGGTCTGGACTTCGGCTTCTGGAATGGCATGTTGAGCGGTACGGTCGAGGGATATATCCGAGACACGAAAGATGCTATCTTGTCAATTAATGCGCCTTCGCATGTGGGTAACCATTGGTCAATGGCAGCCAACCTCGGTACGGTGCGTAACATGGGTATTGAGATCACGCTCGGTCATCAGCATCGAGTAGGTGACTTCGAGTACGGTATCAATGCCAACCTCTCTTTTGCGAAAAACAAAGTGACACATATGAACGGTGGTGATGCCGATTACGGCGACCGCACCAAGACTGATGAAGGCCTGCCTGTTCGTTCGTTCTGGGGCTATAATTACTTAGGTGTTTACATGTCTGACGAAGAGGCAAAGACTCACCTGCCGTACTCTACCAATGCGGTGAACGAAGGTGATGCCAAGTACGAAGATTTGAATAATGATGGTAAGATCGATGAGAACGACTGCATGGTGATCGGTAATCCGTTCCCGTGGTTGACCGGTGCGTTGACCTTCAACTGCGGTTGGAAGGGCATCGACTTCAGCATCAATTTCCAGGGCGTTTACGGCAACCAGATTTACAATGCCCTTCGTGAGCGTCTCGAGGGTACGGGTCAGACCTGTACGTTGAGTTCCTCGATGAAGGATGTTCATATATACTATAATGCCGATAAGCGTGAGGCAATGACTGATGCCGGAATTGACTGGCGCTCATACATGGATCAGTACAACGGATCCATCCCGAATCCTCACGGTAACTCACTCAACGCCGCTAACTCTTCCCGTTTCATCGAGGATGGCTCCTACCTGCGTCTGAAAGAGTTGACGCTGGGTTATACCTTGCCTAAAAAATATAGCCAGAAGGCCTATATCGATCGCATCCGTGTTTATTTCACGGCATCGAACCTCTTGACGCTGACTAAATACTCGGGTTATGATCCGGAAGTCGGCGGCGGTGTGGACTACGGAAACTATCCGCAGAGTCGTACGTTTACGTTTGGTCTGAATTGTGACTTTTAATTAGGAGGACAAAATTATGAAAAAGTTATCATATCTGTATTTAACCCTTTGTTTATTCGGGTTCACGGCGTGCAACTGGGTATCAGAACCGGCGCCGGGCGTAACGCAGTTAGCTGATTACTTCGTATCCGGTCAGGCATGTATCTACAATGTCAATGCGGACTATGTACCTCTGGCATGGGAGTATAACCACACCTATTACAGCGAGTGGTTTATCGGCGATGTCATGTCGGATGATGCCCTGAAAGGCGGTCAGAATATATCCGATATGTCGGCTTCGTACGAGTTGGAGAATTTCAAATCCAATGCCGACAACCAGATCGCGGAAGAGTTCTATAAGGCGCAGTACGAAGGAATCGCGCGTTGTAACTCGTCGCTCACGTATATCCCAAGCGTAGCTTGCGACTCGGATATGAACGAATCGCTCAAAGAGCGTCTGCTGGGCGAGTGTTACTTCCTTCGCGCATACTACTACTTCCGTCTGGTTCGTACCTTCGGCGGTGTACCTCTGACTTTGGCGGTGGAGAACGACGATGCTCAATGGAATCGCGCTCGCTCTTCTGCCAATGTGATCTATTCGCAGATTATCTCCGATCTGGAGAATGCAGAGTCTCGCCTTTGGAACAAGAGCAAAACGAGTGGTCCGGACTTAGGTCGCGCTACCAAAGGCGCTGCGCAGGCGATGTTGGTGAAAGTGTATATGTATATGCATGACTACACCAATGCCAAGAAGTGGGGTGATAAGTTCATTACCGATCAGGCTTCTGAGTACAGCTTGGTTTCTGACTATGCAAGCAACTTCACGCTTGCCGGCGAGAACAATGCCGAGTCGATCTTTGAGATCCAATATGCCAACGAGGCCACTTCTGACTATAGTGAGGGAAACGGATGTACCAGAGGTACATTCACGCAAGTGTTAACCCGTTCCCGCTCGACCAATATGGGCGATGAAGGTTGGGGTTTCAATAAACCGACCCATAACCTCTATAACGAGTATGAAGAGGCTGATTCGATCCGTCGCGACGCCAGCATCATCCTCCTTGATTCGGCACATATCGGTGATCAGGATACCTATCTCGGTACTTCGTATCTCAACCGTAAATCCGGTCTGTATAATGCCGATGGTACGGGATATACCTATAAGTTGACCCACCACACGCGTGGTCCGCTCAACAGCAAACAATTCCGTTTGGCAGATCTCTATCTGCTCTATGCGGAGGCTTGCGAAGAAACAGGAGACGCAACGACGGCAACTGCCTATCTCAATAAGGTGCGTGACCGTGTAGGTCTTCCTTCTTATCCGGGTTATACCTTTAAGATCAACGGTGTGGAAGTTACCTCTCCGACCCTCAAAGAAGCAATCCGTCACGAGCGCCGCATGGAGTTGGCCATGGAAGGTCACCGTTGGTTCGACCTCGTTCGCTGGGGCGTGGCATATGACGTGATGACCGCATACATGGCGCAAGAGAGCGATGAGGCGAAAGCAGAGATGCAACCGTTCATCAAGGGCGTACATGAACTGCTGCCGATTCCGAATATCGAGCGTCAACGCAACAACCTCTTGGAGCAGAATCCGGGATATTAATCGAAACAAACAAACGAGTGTTTGTCTTTAATAAACTTTTTATTAACTAAATTTCATTTACAACATGAAAAAACTTTTAATTTTTGCAATGGCTGCGCTGACATTGGTAGCCTGCAACAAAAAAGATGAACCGCAACCGCAACCGCAAACCAGATTGACTCTCAACGAGTCTGAGATCTCTGTGGCTGTAGGTGCTACCGTCCAACTGACCGCTAACATGGCTGTTACATGGTCTTCTTCAAATTCGGAAATCGCCGGCGTTAGCGCGAGCGGTTTGGTTACCGGCGTCGCAAAGGGTGAGGCAACTATTACCGCAAGAGCTACCGAATCCAACGAGTTGGCAATCTGCAAAGTTACTGTAACCGATGGCGGTGTAACACCTCCGCCTGCTAATCCTTATGCTGAGTTCGCACAACTGCAAGGTTCGGCGTACTATGTATTCTTCCTGCAAGAGGGCGCTACCAAGTATCTGGGCGACAAGGTGATCTATAACTTCGGTCCTAATGATCATCCGGATGAGGCGCAAGAAGGCAAACGTCAAGGTTCTCGTTGGCTCTATGTATGGAGCGATACCTTCGTAGGTGGTACTGCTGTAGGTACTGATCCGTTCGACCAAGCTGAAGGTTGGACTGCTCTCGTTCAGAATACTGTAGGTTGGGCAGGTATGGGTCTCTGCACGGCTATTAATGATGATAATAATAAATCCGGCGAAGGCGCTGCTGAGGATCTCGCAGCTCTGAGTGCAATCAAGGATCACATCACCAACTACGATGAATGGTACCTGGCTGTTGGTCTTAAGAATGCAACGCAAGGCGCTGCTTATGACTTCAGCTTGATTGGAAGCAATGTAGGTGGTACGGAGTCCGGTACGGGCAAGATTACTATTGCTCCGGCTGCTACCGGTGAGTGGGTATACAAAGAGTATAAGCTCTCTGATATCGCAGGTTTGGAATTTGGCGAATTTACGACCAATGGTTCCAATATTCTGACTATCGTGGCTAATCCGTATATGGCAGGTGCTCAGTTGGATCTCGGTTACGTATTCTTGTATAAGAAATAATCGAATCTTAATTTGGGTCGGTGGGACTGATTATCCCACCGGCTTACTATTTAAAATATTTCGACCTATGAAAAAGATAAGTTCTATTACCTTTTTAAGTCTTCTGATGATGCTGTTTATGACAGCGTGTGATAAAAAAAGTGATCCGGTTGATCCGGATGCTGAAATTGTGGATTCCAATGAGTATGCCTACATCCAAGCTAAGAGTGCCAAACGAGGCGTTAGCTTCTCTTGGCAGATGGATGAGGACTTCGACCTTCTCGGACCGGCTGTGTCGTGGAGCTATAACTGGGCAAATACCCCTGCGGCTTCGCAAGAAGGCAAGTTCCAACAATATGGGATTCAGTTTGTACCGATGTGTTGGAACAACAACTATTCGGCCGATAATATCGCTGCGTACTATGCCGCTCATTCGGACAAGCAGAACTATCTCTTGGGATATAATGAACCGAACTTGACCGATCAGGCCAATATGACGCCGACGCAGGCTGCTGCCAATTGGAGCAATCTGGTTACGCTGGCAAAAAATAACAATGCACGCTTGATTTCGCCGGCGATGAACTGGGGAACCCTTCCGGGGTATAGTAATGGTGTACAATGGTTGCAAGAGTTCTTTACGTTGGTTAACCCGGATGATATATATGGCATCGCAGTACATATTTATATGAATGCTGCTAAAGCGACCTTGAGCGATCTGCAACGCTATAAGGTGTTCGGTAAACCGCTTTGGCTGACGGAGTTCTGCGCATGGGAAGGTTGCTCCAGCTCGGCGGCGCAATGTCAGTTCCTGGTACAATGTATCAATACACTCGAACAAGATCCGGACTTGGAGCGCTACGCATGGTTTATCCCGCGTTGGAACCAAGCCACTGAATCAGCTCCGTATATGCAATTGATCACCAAAGTGAAACCGTACGCGTTGACCGAACGAGGCATCCTGTTCGTGAATATGTCTTCGTTTGATAAAAACGCTGTGTATCCCTGCGGAAAACGTATTCCGGCAGAGCACTATCGTGCATGTAGCGTAGATGAGAACTATTCTTCTCCTCTGGTTGCTGTTTGTTCGGACGTGAACGGAATCTTACAAATAGACGGCTTGGCACTCAATCAATGGATGGATTATAAGGTAAATGTGCTCAATGGCGTGAAGCATTTTAATATCCGTTATTCTGCTACACGCGACTCGGAGATCACGGTTTATAAGGTAGATGACAGTGGTAACGAAACCGCTTTGTTAACTATTCCGATGCCGACCACAGGCGGCAAAGATGCATGGCAAACGCTGGCCGTTGACTTCACACCTACCGCCGGCATGCAGGTATTGCGTCTCAAGTGTACGAAAGGACTTCCGCGTATTAACTGGTTTAAACTCAATTAAATTATATGAAACATATCTTCTCTCTTATTACGTTCTTATGCGTCGCCATGGCGATGCAGGCGCAGGTGTCGGTAGATGATTTCGAGAATACCACCAATTCTTGGGACAACGTTTCTTGCGCGAGCCAGATAGTGAATAACTCCTACCGCGAAGGGTTGAATCTCAGTTGTAAGTGTTTACAAATCACCCGCGCTCCGGGCTGTGACAACTGGTCGGGCGCTATCTACACCTTGCCCCAAGCCGTGACGGGGTATAGTTACGTGCATGCCCTCATGTACCGCAATAACACGCACCAACCGAATCTGAAGGTCACGGACAATGGCGAGAATCTGGATATAGCTCCGATGACGACCATCGTAGCCGGCGAATGGCAGGACGTGGTGTTCGATATCACCGACAAGGCCTCGGTGGACTTTATCTTCTTTATGGCTGACCGTGAGAGTCTGAACGAAGATGCTGTAGTCTTGATTGACGATATAATCATCACGAACGATGCAGCCCCGCGTACCACTCCCAATGATTCATGCTCCAGTGGCGATCCTGTAGAACCGGGAGAATACACCCTTGTATGGAACGAGGATTTCACGGATGCGTCTTTAGATCGGCAGGTGTGGAATGTAGAAGTGAATGCCAGCGGCGGCGGCAATAATGAATTGCAGTATTACTGCGAGAATGGAGTGTCGCTGGGCGTTGAACCGACAACGGGAAAGAAATGTCTGATCTTGACTGCTCAGAAACAATCGGCCGGTGGAAGAGACTGCACCTCCGGACGCGTGAATACGAAAGGCAAGATGTACTACACCTTCGGTCGTATTGAAGCGCGTATTAAGTTTCCGAACACCGCCAACGGTCTATGGCCTGCATTCTGGCAGATGGGTAATAACTATGACCAAGTAGGTTGGCCGAGATGCGGTGAAACGGATATCATCGAGTTGGGGCATCAGAATGCGTTCAACAGTGGTACACAAGACCGCTATTTCAACGGAGCAATGCATGTGGGACGCAGATGGGATCAGGTGTGGAGTGAAGCGAACTCGGTGACGTGGGATTATTCGGTGGAGGATACCTTCCACATCATGACTATGATCTGGACGCCGACCTCTATCGATATGTATATGGACAAAGTGCCGACTCCTTATTTCCACGCTGACCTGGAACCGAATGATGATGATGATTATAACCGCCAGCTTGTGTTCGGTAAGCCGAACTTCATCATTGCCAACCTTGCGGTAGGCGGTAATTTCCCGGGTATCTATTCCATCAACCAGGTCTCTGCCTTGGCGGATGGTCCGCGCTCGATGTACATCGATTGGATCCGTATCTATCAACGCGGCGATGAGAATGAGTCCTTCGTTTGCCCGACACCTTCCGATGAGATCGAACCCGAGCCGGAGCATTGGCAGGGTGTGGAAACGGTTACGGGTGACGGGTTACAGGTTACGGGAGAAAAGATCCTGCGTAACGGACTGCTGCTGATTCGCCGCGGCGAATATATTTATACAATTACCGGTCAAATTGTACAATGATGAAAAAAATCTGTATTCTGTTTTCTGTACTCTGTATTCTCTCATCTTGCTCGAAGAGCGAGTGGAAGCTCGTTTGGAGCGATGAGTTTGATGGCGAGTCTCTGAATGAGGCGTACTGGAACGTAGAGGATAATGCCCGCGGAGGCGGAAATGCGGAGTTGCAGTACTACGCGCCGAAGAACGTGACGATAGAGAAACATCCTCTGTCCGGCGAGTCGTGCCTGGTACTCAATGCACAACGGGAGAACTACAAGAACAGGCCTTGTACCTCTGCGCGTCTGAACACCCACGACAAAGTGACCGTGGAGTACGGAAAAGTAGAAGCACGTATCGCTTTTCCTCATACGGCAGACGGCTTATGGCCGGCGTTCTGGATGTTAGGAAATAACCTGGCAACCAACCTCGGTAACAACGACGACGTGGATAAACGTGCGGCGCAGTTAGCGGCAGAGGGCAGAGTCGTTTGGCCCAAATGCGGCGAGATAGATATCTGCGAGATGGGGCATCATACGGGAATAGAGAACGGCACGCAGGACCGATTCTTCAACGGCGCGTGCCACTGGGGCGAGAGTTTTAATAACGGTGCGTACCCTAATTTCGGTCAGTTCAAGACGGCGGATTATCCGGTACAGGGAGATTTTCATCTCTATACGCTGATCTGGAGCGAGGACTCGATTGCTATGTATCTGGATCAGGATAAGTTCCCAGATGCGGAACCGTATTTCCAACTCTCGCTACGGGGCAAAGAGATCAACGAACCGGGACATTATTTCAACCATCCGTTCTATCTGGTATTGAATCTGTCGGTAGGCGGTTTCTTCCCCAATATGCCGGCGGTGGAGAAATATCCGGAACTGATCACGGCGGATGATCCTTCGTTCCAAAAAGTAACGGCACTGCCCGCAGACGGCACACCCGTGAAGATGTATGTAGATTATATTCGCGTTTATAAGCACAATTGATATGAAACTTTCTATTAAAGAAAAATTCGGTTACAGCCTTGGTGACACCGCCTCCCATTTCGTGTGGGATCTGGTGGGCTTTTGGCTGCTTATCTTCTACACTGACATTTACGGACTCAGTCCGGCATTGGCTGGTGTGATCATGTTCGTGGGCTCGATCTGGGATGCCATCATGGATCCGATCGTCGGTATCATCTCCGACCGTACCAACAGTCGTTGGGGTAAGTTCCGTCCGTACCTGTTGTTCGGTTCGGTGCCCTATGCGATCCTGGCGGTCTTGGCGTTCACAACGCCGGAGTTCGGGCTGAACGGTAAGTTTGCCTATGCCCTTATCACCTGTCTGCTGCTGCGTACGGCATACGCGTTCGTCAACCTGCCTTATAGCTCGTTGAGTGCGGTGATGACGGATGACAGCAACGAACGTGCAGGTCTCAATACCTACCGTTTCATCGCCGCCTATATCGGTCAGTTCATTGTGACCGGAGCGGCGCTGTACCTCGTCAAATGGCTCGGCGCGATCGGTAACGACGGCATCGTCAATCAGGCGCAGGGCTACCAATACACGGTGGGACTCTTCGGCATCCTGAGTATCGCCTTCTTCCTCATAGCGTTCTTTACGACCAAGGAGCGGGTGCCGCAACCCGAGAAGCAGGATAACAACGTGCTCAAAGACTTCAAGTACCTGTTCATGAACAAAGCCTGGATCGTGTTGACCTGTGTGGGTATTGTATCGTTCATTATGTTCGCCATGCAGAACGCAGCGGTCGCGTATTACTTCAAGTACTATATCCATGATGCAGAGAATGTACAGCTCTTCAATGTGCTCGGTACGATTGCCCTCATTGTAGCCCTGCCGGCATCCAAACCGCTGGCAAAACGATTCGGCAATAAGACGGTCTATATTATGTCGTCCATCGTGTCGGGTATCTTCTTCGCCCTCATTTTCGTGGCCGGCGACAACCTGCCGCTCGTCTATACCTTCAATATCCTCGCGAAGATGGCCTACGCGCCGGCAGTACCGTTGCTATGGACAATGTTAGCCGACGTGGCGGACTATGGCGAGTGGAAGTTCAACCGCCGTACCACCGGTCTCTGTTTCTCGGCCTCTGTGCTGGCGCAAAAACTCGGATGGGCCATCGGTGCTGCGGCTGCGGGTTGGATATTATCCGTGACGCATTTTATTGCGAACGCAGAGTTCCAATCCGATACAGCGATGATGGGTATTCGTCTGTTAGTGAGCGTCATACCGGGTGTACTCTATGCTTCGTGCGCGATCGTCATGGCGTTCTATAACCTCGATAACGCGACCATGGCGCAGATGAAAAACGAGTTGGATGAAAGGAGAAAATGATGAAAGAAGTAAAAGGACAGTTTATCTCGATTAACGGCGAACGTTTCTATGAGATCGCCAACTACGATGCGATGCAGCCGTTCTTTATCTCGCTCGCATCCGATACAGACCTGTGGATGTACTTGTCTTCGACCGGTGGCTTGACGTGCGGTCGTCGTAGCCCGGGCGAGGCGTTGTTCCCCTACTATACGGACGATAAGATCACGGAGGGTTATGAGTTTACCGGCCCGCGAACGATCATCAACGACTGGATTCCTTTCTCCGACAAGCAACAACCGGTATATGACATCTCGCGTAAGATTGCCAAGTCCTTGGTGGGCAACCAAATCGTTTTCTGCGAAGAGAACCACACGCTCGGTTTGCGTTTCTCCTATCTCTGGGCACCGGCAGGTAAGCACGGATGGGTGCGCCGCGCGACCTTGGAGAACCTCACGAACCAACCCGTGGATATAGACCTTACCGACAGTCTGCGCAATATATTGCCGGCTGGTGTGGATCGCAAAACCCAGAATGAGTTCTCGACACTCGTGGATGGCTATAAGCGCACGGAGATAGTCGGCAACCTGGGGCTCTTCCGCATGGAGGCTATCTTAGTGGATCGGGCTGAACCCTCCGAGTCCCTTACCTGCAATACGGTCTATTGCTTGGGCTTGCCGAACGCCGACTATTCCAAGACGGAGTCCAAGGGTGTACGCGGCGCCTTTATCGCGCATTCACTCATTCACTCATTCACTCATTCACTCACTTGGTACAACGTCCTGGACGTCAGCCAAGATGCGGTGGCGGTACATGCCTTGTTGCATTTTGCCCAACAACCCGATGCGATCGAGCAGATAGAAGCCGCCATGACGCAGTCCACCGAGACCCTGCGGCGTATCGTGGCGCAGAACGACGGCGTACAGCAGACAGGCGACGAAGCCAATGATGCACGACATTTCGCCAACGTGCTGTTCAATACGATGCGCGGCGGATATTATCTGAATTATCCTCCCAAGACGGATACCGAAGACCTGCCGTTGACCTTTGGTCGTCGGCACGGAGACCCCTCGCGCCCATGGAACTTATTCTCCATTCGCGTGCAGGATGAGAACGGCAAACCGGTGGTGGCGTACCAAGGCAACTGGCGGGATATCTTCCAGAACTGGGAAGCGCTGTCCTATTCATATCCGCTCTATATCAATCATATCATTGCGAAATTCCTCAATGCCACCACGGCCGACGGCTATAACCCTTACCGGATCTCCAATGAGGGCATCGACTATGAGGTGATTGAACCCGAGAACCCTTGGTCGAATATCGGCTATTGGGGCGACCACCAGATCATCTATCTGCTCAAGCTGCTCGAGATCAGTTACAAGCACAACCCCGAGAAATTACGCAGTTTGTTGCAAGCACGTCAGTACGCTTTTGCCAATGTGCCGTATCGCTTGAAGACCTATGCGGAGATTGTAGCCGATCCGAAGAACAGTATCCGTTTTGACGACGAGGAGCATAAGCGTATTCAGGCCGGTCATCCGACTCCTCAACCGCTGACCACGATGGCGGATAAACTGCTCATCACGCTGCTGACCAAACTGTCGAACTTCATACCGAATGCCGGCATATGGATGAACACCCTTCGTCCGGAGTGGAACGACGCGAACAATGCGCTCGTAGGATACGGAGCATCGATGGTCACGCTATGCTACATGCGCCGCTATGTGGCGTTCTTGCAGATGCTCGTCCAGACCGATGTGCAGATCGCTACGGAGACCCTGGATTTCCTGCGCGCTATCCGTCATGCCTACTTGAATGGTAACATCAAGCAGTTCACCGACATCGTCGGTACGGCAGGCGAAAACTATCGTGCAAAGGTCTATGGCGGTCTTAGCGGCGAGAGGCAGACGCTGGAATTAGAGGAGTTGCAGGAGTTCTGTACCGCCACGCTGCATAAGATCGACGAGTCCATCCGCGCTAACAAACGCGAAGACGGACTCTATGAGGCGTATAACCTGATCCGATTCACGGACCATACCATCGAGATATCTCATCTCTATCCGATGTTAGAGGGCCAAGTGGCAGTCCTGAGTTCCGGTTTGTTGAACGGTGAAGAGTCAGCAGACCTGCTCGATGCGATGCGTGCTTCCGAGCTCTATCGCGAAGATCAACGCTCCTATATGCTCTATCCCAACCGGCGCAGAGCGGCGTTCCTCGAGATGAACAACCTGCCCGAAGAGGCAAAGCAACTGCCGGTGGTGCAGAAATACATAGGCTCGATCCTCAAGCAGGACTGCGACGGAGGTATCCATTTCGATGCCAAGTACCGCAATGCCAACGAACTGCCCGATGAACTCAAAGACCTCTATGAGTCCATTTTCCATCACCATGCCTTCACCGGCAGAAGCGGCACGTTCTATAAATACGAAGGACTCGGTTGTATCTACTGGCACATGGTTTCCAAACTGCTGCTGGCGGTGGGAGAGACGATCGAACGCGACGGCAATGAGCGCTTGCGCGAGCAATATTTCGCCATCCGCGAAGGTATCGGTGCGCACAAATCGCCTGCCGAATACGGTGCCTTCCCCTTCGATGCCTATTCGCATACACCGACCATGGCCGGCGCACAACAACCCGGTATGACCGGACAGGTCAAGGAAGATATCATCAGCCGCTGGTTTGAACTCGGCGTGTCGGTACGCGACGGACAGATCACCTTCCATCCGACCATGCTCCGCGATGCGGACTTCGTGAACGGCGAGTTGCGTTTCCACTACTGTGGAACGGAGATCATCTATCGCAAATCTCCAATCACCAAAAACCAATCTCCAATGACACTGTCCCGCGAGGACAGTGCGCATCTCTTTGCCCGCGACGGCGTCATCAAACAGTTAATTATTGAAGTATGAGAAATAAGTTCTTTTTGTTCGCGCTCTGTGCGCTGACTGCCTGTACAACCAAAATCCCGTCGAGTCATGTATGGCTTACCTCCGAAGCCGGAGATCAATGTGCCGAGCAATCCGCCGTTGTTTTCCATAAAGGTACAGCTGCCGATGCGATCGTAGTGAACCCCGACGAACAGCGTCAGACGATTGACGGCTTTGGCGGTTCGCTGACCGAGTCCTCCGCCTTCGTGCTGGCATGTCTGCCGAAGGAGCAACGTCAGGCCATCCTCGAAGAGCTGTACGGCGAGAACGGAGCGAACTTCAGCGTGACCCGTACCCAGATCGGTGCATCGGATTTCTCGGTGGAAGGAAAGTACTCGCTGGCGGAAGAGGAGGGCGATACAGCCCTGACTTCTTTCTCGCTCGACCGCGACAAAGAGGGGTTTGCCAAAGACAAATATCCGCAAGTGTTGGATGAGCACTATGATCTCTATCACCTGATGCTGGATGTATGGAATATCAAGCAGGCGCAAGAGGACAAGACCTATCGCATCATGGCGAACACCTGGACCGCACCGGCGTGGATGAAGGAGAACAAGAAATACTACGAGCGCGAGAACGGTTTCCATCGCGGTGGAGCCTTGTTGCCTGAGTACTATCAGACCTATGCCGACTACCTCGCCAAATACGTCGAAGCATGGCGTGCAGAAGGCGTGGATATATGGGCGGTGACGCCGGTCAATGAACCGATGGGTAATGACGGCGGATGGGAGAGTATGGATTTCTGGCCGGCTGTCGAAGCGCAGTTCATCGGTCAGTACCTCGGTCCGACCTTCGAGAAACGCGGTTTAGGCGATGTGGCGATCTATGGCTTTGACCAGAATATCTTCGAGATGGAGCCTTACACCGAGGCTATCTACGGCGATGAGGCTGCCAAACGGTACACCACCGGCATGGCGGTCCATTGGTACGGCAGTACCATCCATTGCTTCCCCGAAGTGCTGGATCGCGTACATGCTGCGAACCCCGATAAGACCATCTTCCATTCGGAGGGCTGTATCGATAACCTCGGATTGGATCCGTGGGACGGCGTGACCGATCCCGAGGGTTTTAAAGAGTGCTGCTGGTTCAAGAACGATGCCTTCTGGTGGAACCCCGAGGCAACCGACTGGGCCTACTCCACGAAGTGGGCAGGAGAGACGCATCCCAAATACGCAGCGGTACATCGCTATGCGCGTTATATCATCGAAGGTATGAACCACTGGCTCACCGGTTTTTGCGATTGGAACATCGTGCTGGACTCGATCGGTGGACCCAACCATGTGGGCAATTTCTGTGGCGCGCAAGTGATGGTGGACTATCAGAACGATATCATCTATTACACGCCTTACTATTACGTGCTCAAGCAGTTCAGCCGCTCCATGCGTCCGGGGGATAAGGTCTTGGGCGTCAGCAGCCCCTTCTCTGATCAGCTGTATCTCTGCGCTACACAGGGCAAAGACGGTGCCATCTCGATTAATATCCTCAATACGGGCGAGGCATTATCGTTCCCGTTGCAGATCGGTGAGTATGTGGCAACGATCGACATGCCGGCCAATAGCGTCAAAACCATCATCGTAAGGTTATAATAATATGCATAATAAGTCTGTATTCTGTATTCTGTCTGCTTTAGCGGTCTGCTTTCTTATACAGGCGCAGACTCCTGTGCGTCTGGGCTCCGGTTCGTACGCTTCCTATGTGCCCTTAGCCAAGAGTCAGACCTCGGAGCACAGCGGATGTCAGGCTTACCAGATGGAGCACCGTACCTTGTACCTGCCGGACTCGCTCCTGGCGCGTCTCGGTTCTCCGGATGGTTCGCGTCAAGGAACGTTGGCGTTACCCTCCAACGACTGGTGGACGTACGCCTTGGTAAACGAATGGACGGGCAAGATATGGATGTACCCGGGATGGGTAGAGGCTACTGCGGACGGCATCGATATCGGATACCCCTATTATTGGGAACCCACCGGCTGCGAAGTCAAATGGGACACGCCCCTGCATATCAACCTGACGGCAACGCATAGCGACAAACCGAATCCGAAGATGGAGTGTCTCGTGGACGGTTGGTCGGACTTCATGATGTCGTTCATCGTGCGTCATGACGAGGATTGGATTCGCGTGACGTGTATGCATGGTTCACCGATCGTGTGGCTCGAGTCGAACGGTATGCAGATGACCGTCACCAATCCGGATGCCACCAAATATGCGGTGTTCGAGCAATCCGGTCAACTGAGCGTGGCGTTACTGACGGATGGTATGGATGCCTCCACGGTAGCACCCTACGCCTTCCGTATTCCGCGCAAGACCACCATGACCTACGCCTACGATGCGAACAGTTCATCGCTCACCACTACTTTTCATGTGGACCAACCCGTGCTCATGGGCTTCTTGCCGCATCATTATTACAGCAATCACCAATTACCATTTACCCATTACCAATACCTGACCCCTCGTGGTCAGATGCGGCTTGCGCAAGGCAATGACTTCGCCTTCACCTATCCCGTACACTCTTTCCTGCCGTATTTCCCGATGCCGATGGAGTGGAAGGACGATTTCTCGGCTACGCGCATGGCGGAACTCAATGCGGACTATGCCAAGCGTGGTTCGTTTGGTGGCGACACCTATTGGGGAGGCAAAGGCCTCACGCAGATGGCGCATTATATGACTTTTGCGCTGCAGATGGGCGATACGGCGACCTTCCGCATGGCGAAACAGCGCCTCAAAGAGGTGCTCATCGATTGGTACACCTGGACGCCCGGCGAGGAACGCTATTATTTCGCACGTTACCCGCGTTGGGGTGCGCTCGTGGGTATGGATCCTTCCTACGACTCCGACACCTTCAATGATCATCATTTTCACTACGGCTATTTCATCTACTCGTCGGCGCTGCTCTGTCTGCTCGACGAGGACTTCCGTCAGCAGTACGGTCCGATGGCACGTGAAGTGGCGCGGGACTATGCGAACTGGGAACGCTCGACCGATGAACCGTGGTTCCGTACGCTCGATCCTTATTGCGGACACTCCTTCGCCGGCGGTATGGGGAACGGCGGCAACGGCAACGGACAGGAGTCCTCATCCGAAGCGATACAAGGATGGGGTGGTGTACTGTTGTTAGGTGCGGCGCTCCAAGACCAGGACATGCTTGAGGCCGGTATCATGGGTTATACGCTTGAGACGCGTGCTACGGCAGAGTATTGGTTCGATAAGCAGAGACGAAACATCGACTATACCAAATACCAGCATCCTTATTGCTGCAACCTTACGATGCAGGGTGTCGGTTGGTGGACATGGTTCAGCGGCGACCCCGTCTGGATGCATTCGATCCAATGGTTGCCTATATCACCGATCCTGACCAACTGCTTCAGCGAAGACCTGCCTTTCGCGCGGTGGGACTATACGCAGATGTATACCGCCAAAGAAGTAGGTAACTACGAAGCCCCGCAGAACGGTTTGGGCGATGAGTCGGGGCTGGGTAATGTGTGCCTGTCCTACCTCTCACTCTTCGATGCCGACTCGGCTGCCCGTGTATGGAGCCGCATGGATGCGATGGGTAAAGCACTGGCCAAGAACCCCGACACGGGTGGTATCACTTATTGGTTGGCACATTCGCATAAAGCGCTCGGAGAGAAACGCTACGACATCTTCGCGAACCATCCGCTGGCGTGTGCCTATACGGATACGATCACCGGACGCACCACGTACGCCGTGTATAATGTAGGGAACACCCATCTGAGTGTGCGCTTCTTCGGCGCGGTGGATACCACCGTCTCTGTGCCGCACGGACTGACGCTCATCAGCGGTGCGCAGAACAGAACAACCACGACCATAGAGGACGAGCACGAAGAGATAGTGCCTGATCCGCTGGCATGGGATCTGCCATACCCGAACTTAGCGCTGCATAAACCCGTCACGGTCTCGTCCGAAGAGAATGCGGGCTGCTTGGCTGTCAATCTAACGGACGGTCAGACTAATACCCGTTGGGGCTCGGCGCATCGTGATAACGAGTATGCGATCGTGGATCTGCAGCAGGTTTGTTATATCGATCATATCATCCTGCGTTGGGAGACTGCCTATGCCTCCGAATATGAGTTGGCGTTCTCGGATGATCAGACCAACTGGACAACCTTTACCCATAGTTCTGCCGGTGGCGTAGAGAAACAGATGACACGTATCCGCGCCCGCTATATCCGTTTGACGGGACTGCAACGTGCTACGCAGTACGGCACCTCGCTGTACGAACTCGAGGCCTACGGCCGTCCGCTGACAGGCGATCCGACACAGGTGTTCGCGATCGCACTCTCTGCCACCGATACCGTTCTCTACCAAGGACAAACGACCATACTGACCACGACAGCATATAACTACAACGGCGACATCCTCTCCACGAACAGCGAGAGTCTCACGTACCCTGACTATGGTCTCTTTACCGAGACGCGTACGGTAGAAGACTGCTCGGCTTTGCTGACCATCGTGGTGCTCGAGCGGGAGCAGACCACGTCCATCGAGGTCTATCCGTCCGAAGTGACCATGCCCATCGGCGACACGCAGCAGTTCATCATCTGTCCGATCAACCAGTTCGGTACGGCGGTGGATACCTGCCGCGAGACTTTCCGCGCTACGCAGTTAGGCGATCAGACGCTGACCTTCGACTGCTTCGAGATGACCGCCACCGCCCTGGCGCATGTGCTGCCGTATTCGGCGGTGAACTTAGCCCTCGGCAAACCCACCACGGCTTCCGGTACGGAGTACGAAGCGTCCATGGGGGCTGCTTTTGCTACGGACGGTCAACTCAAGACCCGTTGGGGCAGCCGTCATCAGGATGGCGAATGGATCGAGGTGGATCTGCAGCAGTGCTATCTGTTGGATTCGATTCGGCTCTATTGGGAAGCGGCGTACGCCACGAGTTATGAGATCCGCGTGAGTGAGGATGCCGTCACGTACGAGCAGGTATATAGTACGACCACCGGTGCAGGTGGCAACGTGTCCATTCCGGTAGCGACTTCCGGTCGGTATGTGCAAGTGCTTTGCCATGCGCGTAATACAGGCTACGGTGTGTCACTATGGGAGATAGAGATCTATGGTTCCGGGCGCTGTGATGATCCCGCCACAGCAACAGAGACGGTACCGGCGCAGCCATCGGTATTCAAATTCATCAAGGATGGAAAGATGTACATTTCGCGCAACGGTGCTATCTATTCAGTCGATGGCCGTGTGCTGAAATAGCAAAAAAAATCAAATAAATTTGCATAATTCAAAAAAAAGCAGTAATTTTGCACGCTTTTTTGCTTAAGCGAGGGGCTATTTGGTTTTGACAGCAGGTAGAATGGTTGTGTAAGCACGCAGAGCAATGAGGCAACGCTCTTTAATCTCGCTTCAAAATATAACTGGCAACTATGAGTATGCTCTCGCTGCCTAATCGAAGTATAGTAGATTAGCTTTTTTCGGATGCAAGGCGTCTGAACGAGACATCGCTCCAAGCCGAGTCTGTGGGCTCAATGGATATAGCGGTGCGGAAATTCACAGAATAGGTAGCGCAGGCTGCGATGCGATACCGAAAATGTAGCAGATAAGCCGGTAGTTGGTGGCTCGGGTCTTGCTGCCGGACGAAAATCAAGGCCGGGATAAGCGTGTAGAAAGCGCAGGTGTTCCTTGTTTGGACGCGGGTTCGACTCCCGCTAGCTCCACACAAAATGGCGCGACTGCGTCGCGGGGGTATTAGCTCAGTTGGTAGAGCGCAACGTTCGCAATGTTGAGGTCAGGGGTTCGACTCCCCTATGCTCCACTTTATGGCAGTAGAAATACGAGAAATACACACCAAACGTGAACTGAGACAATTCATTCAGTTCGCTAACGATCTGTATAAGGATTGTCCGTATTATTGTCCCCCTTTGTTCTTCGATGAGATGAACTGCTTCAATGTGGAGACCAATCCTGCATTGGAGGTCAGTGAGTATCAGCTCTGGATGGCGTACCGCGACGGCAAACCCGTCGGACGTATTGCCGGCATCATCAACCGTCGTGCCAACGAGACTTGGAACTACAAGCACGTGCGCTTCGGATGGTTCGATTTCATCGATGACCTCGAGGTCAGCAAAGCCCTCCTCGATACCGTAGCGGCATGGGGCAAAGAGCGTGGGATGGACGCACTCAACGGACCGGTCGGTTTCACGGACTTCGACCACGAAGGACTGCTTTTGGAAGGCTATGACTATCCGGCAGTGATGTCGAGTCTGTACAATTATCCGTATTACGTCCAGCACATGGACGCGTATGGCTTGAGCAAAGATGCGGACTGGATAGAGATTCAGGTTTATCCGCCGCAGGGTTGCCCGGAGCGACTGAACCGCATCGCCGAGATCGTCAAGCAGCGTTCGCACGTGCGCGTGGATAAAGTGAAGAACTCCCGCGAGCTCGTGCGTAAGTACGGCATCCAGTATATGGACGTGATCGACGAGGCATACCAGAAGCTCTATAACTTCCAGCCCATGACCGACGCCCAGAAGAACTACTACAAAAACATGTATTTCCCGTTGCTGAATTTCGATTTCGTGACCTTGGTGGTGAACGAGAAGGATGAGATTGTAGGCGTCGGACTCGGTATGCCGGACATCTCCAATGCCCTCCGTAAGTGCGGCGGTAAACTGTTCCCCTTCGGTTGGTATCATATCCTCAAAGCACTCAAGTCCAAGCATATTGAGGTCTTCAACCTCCTGCTTATTGCTGTGCGCCCGGACTATCAGGGAACAGGCGTGAACGCTATCTTCTTCCAGGATCAGATCCCGCGCATGAACAAATACGGCATGAAGATTCTGGAGACAACCAATATCCTGGAGACGAACACGAAGAATATCGCCAACTTCACGCAGTTCGACCATAAGATACACAAGCATCACCGCGCATATATCAAGTCGATCTGATGGCAAAAGGCGTTCGTTCATATAGCAGTGCCTTGACCCAGTTGCGCCGGTATCTCCTCGACCACGATAAACGGCCGACGAAAGTGAGGGAGATGGTCTTGGAGCAAGTGTGCAGCCTGCCGCAACCCTTCACGGCGGACCAGTTAGTCAAGGCGTGTGAGACGGAACGTATCTCCACCGGTACTGTCTATAACACCCTCAATCTGTTGATCGATGCGCAGGTCATCCATGCCACCAAGAGACAGCGAGGCAAAGCGGCTACCGAGTACGAGGTTATCATCGGTCCTGCGAACCGAATGCAACTGGTCTGTGCCAAATGCGGACGGACGGCTGACTTTACCGACCCGGCCATCGCACGACTGATCAAAACACGTAAGTATTATAACTTTATACTACGTAGTTACTCCTTGATCGCCTACGGCGAATGCAAGGTGTGCCGCAAGAAAACAATCAAAAAACTGACCTAACGGTCCCGTAGCTCAATTGAATAGAGTGTCAGATTCCGGTTCTGAAGGTTCTGGGTTTGAGCCCCAGCGGGATCACAAAAGCCGCCAATTCGGCGGCTTTTGTAATCTATAATCTATAATCTATAATCTATCGTAGATTTATATCTACGACTATCGGCTCATGATCGGCGTACCGATGCATCGTCTTGTCCTTCATCTTATACGCCCCGTGCTGGTAGTACCAATCGGCATTGACGTGCCACGGTCGTACGCGCACGATCTGCGTCGCCATCGTCGGGTTTGCAAAACAGCGATCCAGATACCCCGCTTCACCCTTGAACACGTACGAATAGTCGTTCTCTCCGCCTATCGGTAGCATGTCCGCATACCCGGCACGAACGATCTTCTGGATCGGTCCTTCCTGCGTATAGCAGTTATAATCTCCCAAGAGCAACACGTCCTCATCCCCAAAGACCTCCACCGCCTTCGGCAGCATCGCCAATAGCGAGTCGGTGTTGTCCATTCGTTTCAGATGCGTGTCGTAGTTACCGCGCCCAGCCCGTTTGGACTTCAGGTGATTGACGCCGATGATCAGTTTCTCTCCGCTCGCTATCTCTTCAAAACCCACGGCGAACATGCGTCCGTAGTAATGACTCGTTGTGTCCTGATAAGCGGACAGCGGTTGCGCATACACGCGCACGCGTTCCGTATTGTAAATAAAACATCCGCCGATACGGTCCATGTTCTGCAGGGGCATCGCCACGTACGCATATTTCTTGCCGCTCTTATTCAGCGCCTTAATCAGCATCGTCGGCGCTTTGTCGCCCACCTGCATCTCGCAGCACGCGATGATATCCGCCTTCATCGCCCGCAAGGCCTTGACCAACTTGTCGGTCTTGAGTGCCTGCTGCTCAGGTGTCGTACGCTTGGTGGCGTACCCGCCTAAGTCCGCGAAGTAATTCTCTATGTTTGCTCCTACGATGCGCAGTTCACCTTTCTTCGGCCCTTTCAGTCGGTCGCACGGCATATGCTTCGTCGCGATCGGTTGACCCGTCAGCAAGTGCCGCTCACTCGTCACGCGTGCTTGGAACCCTTTCACGATATCCCCGCAACGTACCTTGTAATAACTGTTCCGGCAATGCACCACGATACTCGCCGCGCGGTTGGCTGCTGCCCAAGCATAGTACGCCGTGCTGTCGCCGTCCGCCAGACCTACCGCCCGCTCTTCCGGACAGAACAAACGCTGAGGCGCCAAGACCAAGGAGTCATAGAAACTGCCGCATACCACGAGAGGGGTAGTGACCTGAACAACGTGATTCGTGTAAGCCGACCAATCGGCTTGAAGCGCATCTAACGAAACACGCTCCACCGCCGAAACGGAGAGCGTGTAAAGCGCTATGAGTAACAAAAAATTTTTTCTCATACCTTGTTGCGGAGGATGGGATCGAACCACCGACCTTCAGGTTATGAGCCTGACGAGCTACCACTGCTCTACTCCGCGATGCAACCCGTTATTTTTCAAACGGGACTGCAAAAGTACTGCTTTTTTTTGAATTGTGCAAATATTTTAGCATTTTTTTTGCATATTTCATTTATTTTTTGTAATTTTGCGGCATAATTTGGAAGAATATGGCAAGATTTATCGTAATGGCAGAAGAAGGTGAACGCGTTTTGCTGGATAAGGCCAAGGAAACTTTAGGGCTCGATCTGAGTGATGCACAGCTCATCTTCACGGGGGTAGGGGCGATCAATATCATCCGCTCCCTGCAGCATCTCGACCGCGACGCCGAACTCATCAATATCGGCTATGCCGGCAGTGCGAACTTCGATTTGGGTACCTGGGTGGAGGTCACGGAGGTGCGCCTCAATCATCCCAACGTCACCTACAAAGAGCCGGAACTAAAAATCAAAAATCAAAAATCAAAAATCAAAAATGTGAAGCAGGCTCCCTGCTACACCAACTGCGATTTTGTCCTCGCGTCCGACTACAAGGACTGCGTTTTCGATATGGAGTTGGCGTTCATCGCCGCGCTCGGTTTCAAGAACCTGCACAGCTTCAAATACGTGAGCGACAATCTCTCGCTCCATGCCTATCACGATCTAACTCACGGCGTAGAATGACCACGATCTATCTCAAACCGCATAAGGAGGATTCCCTTCGTCGTTTCCATCCCTGGGTCTTCTCGGGGGCGATCGCCCGCGTGCTGCTCGATGCCGGTCATCCGGGCAATGCACCTGCCGAAGGCGAACTCGTCTCGGTCTATTCATCGATGGGGGAGGTCCTCGGTGTGGGGCATTGGCAGATAGGTTCTATCGCCGTGCGTATCTTGGCTTTCGGCGTTGAGACCCTGCCCGCGGATTTCTGGAACGAGCGCATCCGGGCGGCGTACCAAGTGCGCGAAGCGCTTGGTCTAACCCCAAATCAAAAATCAAAAATCGAAAATCAAAAATATAACGATACGTTTAGATTGGTTCATGGCGAGGGCGATTTCCTGCCCGGACTAATCGTCGATGTCTATGCCGACACCGCGGTCGTTCAGGCGCACTCCATCGGTATGCACCTTTGCCGCAAAGAGATCGCCAAAGCCCTCATGGACGAGATACCGCAAGTGCAGAACGTCTATTATAAATCTGACGACACCCTGCCTTTCAAAGCCAAGATTGACGGCGATAAGATCGGTTACTTGGCGATGACCGATTGTGAGAAGGCGGACGAGTTCTGGTCGTCCGAAAACGGTCTGCAGTTCCGTATCGATTGGTTGCGCGGACAGAAAACAGGTTTCTTTATCGACCAGCGCGAGAACCGTGCCCTCGTAGAGCGCTATGCGGCGAACAAAGATGTGCTCAATATGTTCTGCTATACCGGCGGGTTCTCCCTCTATGCCCTGCGTGGCGGAGCGAAGAGTGTCGATTCGGTCGATGTCAGTCAGAAAGCCATCGATCTCGTCAATATCAACGTGGCGCGTAACTTCCCCAACGCCGCGAATCATACCGCTGCAGCTGCAGACGCATTCGAGTACCTGAGTGCGCAAAAGGCGCAGGGAAAGACATATGATCTGATTATTCTCGATCCGCCGGCTTTTGCCAAACATCGGGATGCGATTAAGAACGCCCTGCGCGGCTACCAGCGCATCAACGCCAAGGCCATCGAGATGATCCGTCCGGGCGGTATCCTCTTCACTTTCTCCTGCTCGCAGGCGGTGGATAAAGAGGCGTTCCGACTCGCGGTCTTCTCTGCCGCCGCACAGGTGGGACGTAAGGTGCGTATCCTGCACCAGCTCCATCAGCCCCAAGATCACCCCATCAATATTTACCACCCCGAAGGCGAATACCTCAAGGGATTAGTGCTATACGTAGAATGATTTTAGTTTGTTTTGATACCGAGACCACCGGTCTCGACGTGCAGAAAGAGCATATCATCCAACTCTCGTTGGTGAAGTTCGACACCGACACTTGGTCCATCCTTGACCAGCGCGATTGGTATATCCTCCCCGAAGGGGAGTTCACCATCCCTGCCGAGGCAGAGGCGGTGCATCATATATCCAAAGAATTCCTGCTCGAGCACGGCGTGAGCCTGCGCAGCATCTTCGATGAGTTTGTGTCCTTTGTGGGTACGCACAATATGCTCTCCTACAACGGCAACGGCTACGATGCACCGCTGATGCATTATAATTTTGAACGTGAAGGACTGAAGTTTGAATTCAACAACCGCACCTGGTACGATGCGCTCCTGCTCGAGCGTATTCATACCGCCGGTCAACTCGATGAGAACGGAGAGAAACTGCATAACAACCTCACAGCCGCCTATACGCGGTACTACGGTCATCCCTTCGAGGGCGCGCATAACTCGCTTGACGACGTCATGGCCACCATCGAGGTCTTCAAGGCGCAAGTAACTGCGCACGGATGGGAGTGGGCGCAGCGCGATGAGTTCAGATTTATCTCCTACGACCGTTGGCTCACCAAACGCGGTAGTTATTATTACCTCAGTCAAGGTGGACATAAAGGCGAGTCGATTGAGTCGATGCTCCGCATAGACCGCTCCTATCTCGAGTGGTTGGTCGATAAATGCCAGTGGACGGACGACCAGACCCGCGAGATCATCAATCCTTACATCGGTCGTTATACCTCACCCTTCGCTCCATTGAACCCGTCTCGGGGCAAAAAACGTCCGAAAGGAACCATCACAGACGCCGATTTGTGCCTTTTTTAAACAAAAAGTGCAAAAAAACACGCAAATATTTGGTCAATTCAAATTTTTGTTGTACCTTTGCACCCGCTTTGTAAAAAAACAAGCGTCGCGCTTACGCGTTCCGGCCGGTTGGATGAGCGACTTAGTCAGCGGTCTGCAAAACCGTTTAGAGCGGTTTGACTCCGCTACCGGCCTCCAAGCCGCCCGAAAAAAGGGCGGCTATTTTTATGGAAGAGATCATCAAGGACATAACCTCCCAGGAGTATAAATACGGCTTCACCACCGACGTGGAGACCGATATCGTGCCGGCAGGACTGAACGAGGACATCGTTCGGCTCATCTCCGCCAAGAAGCACGAACCCGAATGGCTCCTGGACTTCCGTCTCAAGGCCTTCCGCAAATGGCAGACCATGTCCGTTCCCACCTGGGCGCACCTTGACATCCCCGAGATCGACTTCCAGGCTATCTCCTACTACGCAGCGCCGAAGGCGAAAAAGGCGCAGGGGCCCAAAGACGAGATTGACGAAGAAATCATGAAGACCTTCGACAAACTCGGTATCCCCTTGGAGGAGCGTGCCGCGTTGGCAGGCAACATGGCGGTTGATGCCGTGATGGACTCCGTCTCCGTCAAGACCACCTTCCGCGAGACCCTCGCCGAGAAAGGAATCATCTTCTGCTCTATCTCCGAAGCCGTGCGGGAGCACCCGGACTTGGTGCGCAAGTACCTTGGTTCGGTCGTGCCCTCTTCCGATAATTTCTATGCGGCGCTCAACTCTGCCGTCTTCTCCGACGGTTCGTTCGTCTATGTGCCGAAAGGGGTTCGTTGCCCGATGGAACTGAGTACCTATTTCCGCATCAACGCCGGTAACACCGGTCAGTTCGAGCGCACGCTGCTCATTGCCGACGAGGGCGCTTACCTCTCTTATCTCGAGGGCTGCACCGCACCTATGCGCGATGAGAACCAGCTGCATGCAGCGATCGTGGAGATCGTCGTCCATAAGGACGCGGAGGTCAAGTACTCCACCGTTCAGAACTGGTACCCGGGCGATAAAGACGGTAAGGGCGGTATCTTCAATTTCGTCACCAAACGCGGCATCACTTACGAGAACGCACGACTCTCTTGGACGCAGGTCGAGACCGGCTCTGCCATCACATGGAAATACCCGTCCTGTATCCTGCGCGGCGATAACTCGTCCGCCGAGTTCTACTCCGTTGCTGTTACCAACAACCATCAGCAGGCGGATACCGGCACCAAGATGATTCATATCGGCCGTAACACGCGCTCGCGTATTATATCTAAAGGTATATCCGCCGGATACAGCCAGAATGCCTACCGCGGACTCGTCAAGATGGGTGTCCATGCAGAGAACGCACGAAACTACAGCCAGTGCGACAGCCTCCTCTTGGGCGATAAGTGCGGCGCCCATACCTTCCCCGACATGATCATCGCCAACCCTACGGCGACCGTCGAGCATGAGGCAACCACCTCCAAGATCAACGAGGACCAACTCTTCTACTGTCGCCAACGAGGCATCAGCCTCGAGGATGCCGTCGGACTCATCGTCAACGGCTACGCCAAAGAGGTCATGGACAAACTCCCGATGGAGTTCGCCGTTGAAGCACAAAAACTCCTCCAAGTCTCCTTGGAGGGTTCTGTGGGATAAAAATCCTCAATTCTCATAGAAAATGGCACTTTTATTTGCAAGTGTCATTTTTTTTGTGTACCTTTGCACCGGCAAAGGTTTAGAACCTCTCCGTCACTCACGGACATTAAACAGATGAAGATATAATAAAAGACGTTTATTGACGATGAAAGATGAGATAGTACTATATAGACCTAATGAGCAGTTTCAGCTGGAAGTTCAACTGAAAGATGAGACCGTATGGTTAACTCAACAGCAGATAGCTGATTTGTTCGGAGTGAAGCAACCAGCTGTGTCTAAACACTTATCAAATATCTTTCGGGAGGGTGAATTAGATAAAAATTCAGTTCATTCCATTTTGGAATATACTGCAGCTGATGGTAAAGTTTATAGTACCCAGTTTTATAATTTAGATGCTATATTATCTGTTGGATATCGTGTAAATAGCAAGAATGCCACATTGTTTCGCCGGTGGGCAAACCAAGTATTGAAGGATTACATGTTGCGTGGCTATGCAGTTAATCAACGATTGCAGAATATTGAAGACCAATTGGCATCACAGCAGAAACAGCTGGCACAGCATCAGGAGCAGATAGATTTTTTCGTGCGCACATCTCTACCTCCTGTTGAAGGTATTTTCTATGACGGTCAGATTTTTGATGCATATACGTTTATCAATGACCGAATTCGTGAGGCAAAGAAGCGCATTGTACTGATTGACAACTATGTGGATGATAGCGTGTTAACGATGCTTGACAAACGTCACGAGAATGTGGAGGCTATCGTTTATACAAAGAATATATCGCGTCAGTTGTCGCTTGATTTTGAGAAACATAACGCGCAGTACTCGCCCATTGAGGTAAAGCAGTTTGATCGTGCACATGACCGATTCTTATGTATCGACGATACTGTTTATCTCATCGGCGCAAGTCTCAAAGACCTCGGCAAAAAATGGTTCGGCTTTGTCAAATTGGAGCAACCAACCGACGAGCTATTGAGTAAAATGTAATTTTTCAAGGTCACAAAATGCAACCTTGAAAATGCTGGCACCGACAACGTAAAAAGCTGTACCTTTGCAGCGAATTGTTGAACAAAACATTCAAAATTATGAAAAAGAATTTTCTACTTGTCGCGTTTATCGCACTATCGACTCTTGTGAACGCTTATGAGGTCGGTGACTGGTTCGTTGATCCTCAATCCGGCATCCCCTCGGTGGTCGTCTATGTGGACCAGACGGGTGAGCACGGACTCATTATGTCACCCGCGGGCGGCTATTCTACGGAGAAATCCATCGCAAGGGATATAAAGGATATTAAAAGCCACAAAAAGACGTATAGCAAGATCGATCTAAGAGACGAGAAGGCTATAATGTCCAAATATAAAATCGATATTACGCCTGTTGAGGGATATAAAAACCAGGCGGATGAACTGTTCGACGTCGTTATGGAGTGGCTCCCGTCTATGCCGCTGATGTATGCCTCGAAGATTAACGAGAAACAAGAGCGCGAAATGCTTCGTAAAGTCGCTCCCATGATGACCGGATATGGTGCGCAAGACCAACAAATGATCATTGACTACTGCGAGAAAAACGGAGTTTCGCTTCCTGTATATTTTAGTTCTATTGAATGGGCGCTAAAGTTGGGCGACGGATGGTTTATACCCGGCAACTACGAACTGGAACTGTTCGCCTCCTCCATCTCCAGCGGACTCGGAGTCCGAATGTCTGAGAAAGAAAGATGGGAGAAAGGAATGAAGTTTAGGTATAAGACATGGATGCTGTATAATGTGTACCCCACAACCGTTCGCTCTTCTACATCCACCGAGTCCCTTTGGGAAGGAATCGACGATAATAAAGGAAAAACGGCTACACGTGTGCCCGTAGGAGGAACGATTGATTTTAACTCCAAGGACAATTATTATGTTTTTGAATACGATAACTGGGGCTATTTTCTCATCCGGAACAATCTGGCATGGGGTCATATTGTAGCATTTAAGTATTTCTAACCGGCCTATGAAGCGTATTTTCTATTGCCTTTGTATGCTCTGCCTATTGGCTTCTTGTCACACGCCTTTGACTGTAGCTACGGTCGAGCGTATCACGCCGCAGGTGGAAATGCCGAACATGGAGTTCATCGGCTTTAAAAATTTAAATCGCAACAATACCCTGCTGCGGAATTTCGGGGTTGATTTGGAAAGTACTAATATCGCGCTCAATAAGCAGAATTTTTATCTCGGTACGTTTTCATTCTCGGACATAGAGGACTACCAATCTACTATGCGGTATGTGACATTTGTGGATGTTGTTCGTCAGGTATATTCGCACGATGATGCCATTAACGACAACTACGATATGTGGCTTGCCGGCATCTCTATTGCCACGATTTCCTTTGGAACGCTATTCCCGGTGTATGTGCCTTTGCTTTGTGCATGGGATAAAAACGATTGTGAGATAAGCCTTAAAGGAGAGTATAACATTGTGGTATACGACAAGCAGGAACACAAAGTGGTATTGACTACGCCTTTTGAAGTAGATATCAAAGATGACTACAAAGGGCAGTACGGCCACAAAAAGACAGATACCCGTGCGGTTGACTCACAATACAAAAACCGCCTCCTCAATACTTTTATAGAGCAATATCTTCAGGTCTATAATTCCATAAACACCCTGAAATAAATAAAAAATGGCATACCTCCAAGTATGTCATTTTTTTTTGTGTAATTTTGCAGTCGCAAATACACTTTGATATGCCCAAATGGCATCACAAATCGATGTGCTCTGCTTGCACCCTTGAATCCAAGAAAAGCGACGCGGATTGCGCAAAACGGTCGGCATTCTCCGTCGTCTGATAAGCACAAGTGCCGCCTAAACTCAACTGCTCGCGGTACTCCGGATGACGCTTCAAATAATCCTTTAGGCTCTCCGCCACCAACGTTCCTTGCGAAATGATCTGAATATGTTCGGTATGAATCGCTTCCGGAAACTCCGACTCCTCAATCTCCTCATGATAGCGAAGCCAACCCTCAATCTTCTCTTTCAAAAGCGGATAGTGCGTACAGCCCAAAACCAAGGTATCTATTTGCGGATCTTTCGACAAGATCTCACGCAGATACTTACCCACAAAAAACTTCGCTCCATCGCTATGATGTTCCCCTGCTTCAATCAGCGGCACCCACATCGGGCAGGCTTGCTGCGAAATCGCCAATTCAGGAGCGATCTTCTCTAACTCAAGGACGTAACTCTCCGAACTAACCGTCGCCGGCGTCGCCAAGATACCTACGTGTCCGCTTTTTGTGATCGCCGGCACTGCCTCCACCGTCGGACGAATGACTCCGAGCACGTTGCGTTTCATCATTCCATCATTAAGCGAAGCGTCACCATTTGCATCATTAATCAATGGCAGGTCGCGCTGTTGGATGGTACGGAGAGCTTTGGCGCTCGCCGTGTTGCACGCCAGAATAACCAATGTGCAATCCTGTTCAAAGAGATATTTCACGGCTTGCAAGGTGTAGCGGTAAATCACGTCGAACGAGTGCGTACCGTACGGCGCACGCGCATTATCGCCCAAGTACAAATAGTCGTACTCCGGCAACTCGCGACGGATCGCTTCCAGTATCGTCAATCCTCCGTATCCGCTGTCAAAAACACCTATCTTTGCCATGCTCAAACAATTTTGCGCTGCAAAATTACTGCTTTTTTTTGATATGTGCAAATTTTTCTCGGGGATTTTTTTTCTCTTTTCTCTTGCATATATCATTTTTTTGTTGTAATTTTGCGGCGCTTTTTTATGATTAGTTCAAATGCATCACCGGATAGCGCATACTGACCGGCAACGAAATAGCGGTGCTCACGCATAGTGGGTGCCGCTTTTTGCGTTCTTTTATAGCATATATGCCAAAAAAAATACTATTATGAAACAAAAATTTCTCTTACTCATTGCAGCGTTTTGCGCGCTAACGGTCAATGCCAAGGTCATTGACTTGTCAACCATGGCAGCCACTATTGATGAATGGACTCCCGGCGATGGAGCCACATTGAATCAATCGGAAACAGATGCCCTTTCCGGAAAATATGTCTACGACATTGTTGGTGGAAGCGCCAATGAGGCCTTCATGAATAGCGAGCCGGATCTGGTATTTAGAACGCAGAACTCGAGTGACAAAGCCAGAGCATTTAATATCTATCCGGGGCAGTACTTTATGTTCGGCGGAAAGAATGGTGTAACGATTATTAAAAACACACATGCCGCTGACAAGATCGTTATTTCCGTAGCCTCGAAAGGCTCCACCGCAGCCGGGTTCTTAGATAGTAATGGAACCTATCCGAAGAATGCGATTAATAAATCGACAAATCTATCCTTGCCGGCCAAGGATGTCAATTACGAGTGGACGGAACTGGAGTATCTTTCCTTAGGTGGCGATGTGGAAATTAAAGAGTTCTCCGGAGGATATGTCATACGGTCAGTTAGCATAGTACCCAGCGAGACGATTTCCTGTGCCGATGCCGTTCAACTAGGTTCCAAACTATCCAGTGGGGCGGTAACGACGGATTCTATAACTGTCGTCGGCTACATCACATCCATAGTCAATGCATATAATTCCAATAACGGCACCATGTCTTTCTGGATGGCGGACACCAGGGATGGTGGTAACCAGTTTGAGGCATACCGTGTGTCGGTGCCCGAAGAACTGGTCATCGGAACGAAAGTAGCCGTTACCTCTGTCCTTAAAAACTATAACGGTACCTATGAGACCTACATGGGAAGACTGAGTGTGTTGGATAACGAACAACCGGATCCCGATCCGGTGGACCCAGAACCGGAAAACCCAGACGTAGAACCTGTACGCACCGGTTTATATATCATGGGCGCTTTTAATAATTGGACTGCCAATCCTGCGTATGAATTTTTGCAATCAACTATCAGCAATACGTACTATATAGAGAATGTAACTGTTTCGGAAGAATTTATCATCGGACAGGAGAACGGAAATACATACGCCGGCTCAAACGGAACGCGCATACAGGCAAACACTACCTATTCGCTCGGGTATTATTCCGGTGAGAATATCCGATGCGAGTTCGCCTCCATGTCTTGTGCGAAAATCACGTTGGATCCGAATAATGGCACCTTGCTCCTGCAAGGCGAAGCGGTACCTCGAACATATGAGACAATCACCGTACGCATCGACCCCTATTCAGTGGATTGGACGAGCCTGTATGCGTACGTATGGACAGGAAATGAAGATATGTCGTCTGCCTATTACCAATACGGTGCACAACGAGTTGTATGGGCACAAAAAGCGCAAACGGATGCCGAAGGCTGGGGTGTCGTTTCATTTATGTTGGAACAAAATGAGACCTACCACCTTAGTTGGCAAGAGAGCTCAGATCCTGTTTACTATCATTCCGGCTATTGTTTGACCAATCAGCAAGGTTCCGTCTGTACGGCATACAGCACCTCCGGACAATTACGAACCGTCCAATGCCGGGACCTTCTGCCTTCAGAGGAGAACTCCTATACCATCAACGTGGTGACAGCCGGTACGTTCGGACAATTGATGGTACAGGCTTTAGGTGAACACACATGGGTAGATGTATATGCCTTAACCATCACTGGTTCTCTCAATGAAAGCGACCTGCAGTATTTCGGTCGTATGGCTAACTTGCAGCAATTGGATTTGTCCGGAGCCAATACGACATCGATGGGAGGATGCGCAAATCTGAATAAACTGTCAACGGTGGTATTACCCGCTTCCTGTACAGTTATAAATGACAATGCCTTCTATCAATGTAAGCGCTTGAAATCCATCAACCTGAATGCGATTCGAACGGTAGGCAATAGAGCGTTCTATCAATGCACCGCTATCAAGAACTTGAACATGCCGCTAGTCACGAGTATTGGCGCGTACGCTTTTGCGGAAGGAGTGTTAGTCAGTGCAAACATCCCCTTGGTACAAAGCATTGATGAATATGCATTCTACGCAAACCCGGGATTGGCTTCTGTCACCATGCCTTTAGTCACATCCATAGGCAGAAACGCCTTTGAATATTGCTATGCGTTAACGCAGTTGGATATCTCCAATGCAACCACCATTGGTGAAAGAGCGTTTAATATGGAAGATAGGAACGGACACATCACGCAAGTCCTTCTGTCGGACGAACTCGAAACCATTCCCCATAAATGCTTCTACGGTAATCCGGACTTGACAACCATCGCCCTCCCGGCTGCACTCAAAACCATTGAAAGTGAAGCGCTGCCTAATGTGGTAGATGTGCAGCTTCCACAGGGAGTAACCGCAGTGGGAAGCGATAACTTTAACAATGCTTCATCGATTACGATTCCGTCGCAGGTGGTATCATGGAATGCCTACTCTTCCTCCTGGCAAGAGGTGTATTGCCATATTGTAGCTCCCATCACTTTCTATACGTTCATCCGTGACGAAGTGGAGAATATGACATTGTATGTCCCGGCTGTCAGCTTGGCTGCTTATAAACTGCATGACGGTTGGTACCGGTTCGGACATATCTTCCCGATGGAAGGGGAGGTGGATGATATGAACATCCGATACAGTGCGTATAGCCTACTATCAACTACAGGTCTGGCAGAGCCGGCCGATGTAACCGTCGGAACGGAAGGCGCATTGACCGTAAGTACGTCCAATCCATTACAAATAGGGAACTACACGCAATACGTGAGTGGATACAAACGGTATATACAAAGGTATTACTACGATGATGACGGTCAAGACTATTATTTCTACATGCCTTACACCGGATTACTGATGGCTAATTCTCCCATCACGGCGAACGCACCGGTCATCCGATATGTACCTGCCGCCGACAGATGGAACTTCTTCTCACTTCCGTTTGATGTCAGTATGGCGGACATCACCATCGGAACGGAAGGTTCCGGTATGGCGGGAACTTCACAATGGGTAATCCGCGAATACTCCGGCGCCAATAGGGCTTCTGGTAACGGAGCTACATGGAATAATGTTCCGGCGAACGGAATGCTCCATGCCCACACAGGTTACATTCTGTACTGGGTGGTGGAAGGCGGTAACGAAACGAATGATAACTTCTACTATTATTTCAACATGCCGGCTGCTAATAACGGGAACAAACAGAATATCTTTACGACAGCCGATGTGAGCGTGCCGCTCATGGAATACTCGGCTGAGTACCCGCAGAACAGCAGTTGGAATCTGGTAGGAAACCCCTATCCGTGTATGTTCGATAGCCGGCAGATGGATATTGATGCACCGATTACGGTTTGGAACGGAAACGGCTATAGCGCATATTCCATACAGGATGACAACTACATCCTTCGTCCGGCGGAAGCCTTCTTTGTTCAGGCACCGCAAGGAACTTCGGCCATCGTCTTCCATAAAGAAGGGCGCTCAGGTGATCTATACCCGTCGGCTTCCGAACAAGAGGCGTATAATAATAACTACTATTACACTCCGAGACGTATGACGGATAGCGGTGTTCGTAAGGTGTTTAACTTCCTGCTTTCCAATGCGGACTATACCGACCGCGCTCGTTTGGTACTTAACGAAAACGCAACTGCAGGGTACGAAATCACCCGAGACGCAGCCAAGATGATGTCCTCGGATAACACCGTTCCGCAACTGTATGTGAGTGACAACGGACTGCATTATGCCATCGACGAGCGTCCCGATACAAATAACGGATATGTACTGGGAGCCTTCTTCGGGAAGGCCGGCGAATATACACTCCGCCTGTCAGCCCCCGCAACGGAAGACCGTCGGATCATCCTCACCGATACGGAAACGCTCATCTCGACCGACTTGAAGGAGAACGATTATACCTTCACCACGGAGGCAGGATCGTTCAGCAACCGCTTTACCATCTCGTTCGTGCCGCAGATATTCACCGGTATGGACGAACTCAATTCCCTGAATGCACCGAAGAAGACCCTTGAAAACGGACGATTGATTATCACCACACCGCAAGGTAAGAAATACACGGTAGGAGGAACGGAGTTATGAAACGTATTCTAATCAGTTTATTCACCTTGTGCGTATGTTGGTTCAACCTGTACGCACAAAGCGGAGAGTTCGATCCCGCCAGTCCGGGAGATCCACAGCCGTTCTACACACTGACGGTACAGGTCTCTCCCGCTGCTGCAGGTGAGGCGAATATATCCCGAAAGATAATGACCGTTGGGCAGGAAATTGACTTGTATGTGAACTATAACAATGGTGCCTTCACTTTCCTACAATGGGTGTGTGGGGATAGTGTCCTCAGTAGCGACAACGAATGGTGTCATTTTACCATGCCGGCACGCAATGTGGTGGTTACTGCGCAATTGGTTCGCAAGGAGAACTTTGATCCTGCCTCTCCCCCAGATCCTGAGTCGCAGGAAGCAGAAAGAAAGCATCTGGTGACTATTTATTGCACACCTTCCATCGGAGGATACACTAATCAATCGGCATTTTATATGTCCGAATGGGAACAGACCCAACTCTACGCGTTTAACAACGCCGGGTATGAGTTCGTGGGGTGGTATATCGGGGAGCGCTTGGAGTCATTGTCCAATCCTGTAACCCTTACCATGCAGCAGAGTGACATTACGCTCACCGCGCGCTTCCGCTTTAATCCCTTGTCACCGAACGAACCGGGAGCCAATCGGTTTGATGCAGCGACAGGAGAGATGGTCATTGACCGCTTTACCCCCGGACGCTTGAGCGAGGCGATATATGCACTGCTGCACGATGATTACAGCGCTGTTACTTCAGTGACCGTCATTGGCGAAATGGAGAGCTCGGATTATGGATTTTATTACATGGGCTCTTTCTCCAATCTGGAGACCATTGACATGAGCCGCACAACCGGTTATACCGAAGTGCCAGCTTGGGCGTTTTCCTCCGTTCCGAATCTGCAACGTATCCTCTTGCCTTCCTCCATCGAGACCATCGGAAGTGATGCGTTCTATGGATGCTCCCACTTGCAGGAGATAATGTTATATGCACCGGTTCCGCCTACCTATGAACCGGTTACGGAAGATTATGGAGAGTGGGGAACATACGGAGGAGAGAACCTATTCGCTAGTGTAACAGGACAGATGATCTTACGGGTGCC
>JAEEGH010002390.1_pt1 | contig 50918 bp, 47 predicted proteins | sample 9134181 | NCBI WGS metagenome assembly JAEEGH01 (sample SAMN16246544, study PRJNA631951) | gut metagenome | biome: gut microbiome; feature: rumen; material: DP-attached | host: Bos | place: Iran: Karaj | collected 2018-10
ATTTCCTATATTTTATAGATGTTCTTGAACAGTGGGAGCCGAAAATGGTTTCGGCGCCGAACCACATTTTATTAGGAGGTAGCCAAAATGGCAAAGAAAGTTTCAGGTTATATCAAGTTACAGATTCCTGCCGGCAAAGCAACACCGGCACCCCCTGTTGGTCCCGCATTAGGCCAGCATGGTGTTAACATCGTTGAATTCACAAAGCAGTTCAACGCAAGAACAGCAGATAAGGGTGATGTAATCATTCCTGTTGTTATCACAGTTTACGCAGACAAGAGTTTCAGTTTTATTACAAAGACTCCTCCCGCTGCAGTACTTTTAAAGAAGGCTTGCAATTTGAAGAGTGCATCCGCTAAGCCCAACAAGGATAAGGTTGCTACTATTTCAAAAGACAAGATCAGAGAGATCGCTGAGATCAAGATGCCCGACCTTAATGCCGCAAGCATCGAAGCAGCAATGAGCATGATCGCAGGTACAGCTCGTTCAATGGGTATTGTAGTAGAAGATTAATTTTTTGATTAAGTGGGAGCATTTATTGCATTTAACCACAAGGAGGTAAATTTAATGAAACACGGAAAGAAATACAACGAGGCTGCAAAGCAGGTTGACAGAGCAACATTATACGATCCCGCAGAAGCAGTTGCACTCGTAAAGAAAACAGCTACAGCTAAGTTTGATGAAACAGTTGAACTTCACATCAGAACCGGTTGCGACGGACGTAATGCAGAAGAGCAGATCCGTGGTGCAGTTGTTCTTCCTCACGGAACAGGTAAGACTGTTAGAGTTCTCGTATTTGCAAAGGGCGATAAGGTATCAGAGGCTGAAGCAGCTGGTGCAGATTTCGTAGGTGGCGAGGAACTCATTCCTAAGATTCAGAATGAAGGTTGGCTTGACTTTGATGTAGTAGTAGCTACACCTGACATGATGGGTGTTGTTGGTCGTCTCGGTAAGGTTTTAGGACCTAAGGGATTAATGCCCAACCCTAAGGCAGGTACAGTAACAATGGACGTTACTAAGGCTGTTAATGATATCAAAGCCGGTAAGATTGAGTACAGACTTGACAAGGCTAACATCGTACACTGCCCTATTGGTAAGGCTTCTTTCACAGAAGAGCAGCTTGCTGATAACCTTAAGGCAATTATGGATGCTATCGTTAAGGCTAAGCCTTCATCACTCAAGGGTACATACTTAAAGAGCATTACTCTTACAAGTACAATGGGACCTGGTGTTAAGGTTAGTACACTTAAGTATTTATAAGATTTCAAAAGTCGGTTCTTCGGAACCGACTTTTTACATGATAATGTATAAAAGAATTATGATACACAAAATTGCTTCGTTTTAATAAAACTCTCGCAATTTTGTCAATAATTCGGAATCCGCTGAAATGACAATTAATAGTCATTTCGCTACTTCCTCATTATTGTTAGGCGTCCAAATTCTTCAACAGTTATGAGTAAACTCAAACTGTTTTCGACTTTGTACACCTTTATCATAAAAAGATATTGACAAAGGTATTCCATAATGATAAATTAGAAAAGGTCGTCATGACCATGCCGAAGACAGTAGGTGTCGAAAGACGTAAGCTATGCGCCTACCGAGGAGAAAAGTTTTGATAAGAATTTTATCCTCTCGCGTCTTCGCGGGAGTTTTTTTATCTTTATAACTCTTTCGGCAATAAATAATAGAAGGAGGAAAAAAGAATGGCAAAGGTTGAATTAAAGAAACCCATCGTAGAAGAAATTCAATCATGCATCAAGGATGCTAAGTCAGTCGTTGTTGTTGACTACCGCGGACTTACCGTTGAGCAGGACACAAGACTTCGTAAGACATTACGTGAGAGCAATGTTACTTACAAAGTATACAAGAACACAATGATCAACTTCGCAATCAAAGGAACAGAGTTCGAAGACCTCGCTAAATATCTTGAAGGTCCTACAGCTATTGCTGTTTCTACAGAAGATGCAACAGCACCCGCTAGAGTCATCTGCAAGTTTGCAAAAGAGGCTCCCGCACTTGAGGTTAAGGCCGGTGTTGTAGAAGGTGCCGTATATGATGCTAAGGGAATTGCACAGGTTGCAAGCGTTCCTTCAAAAGAAGAACTTCTTGGAAAGCTCCTTGGAAGCATCCAGTCACCTATTTCGAATCTTGCCCGTGTGCTTAATCAGATTGCTGAGCAGCAGGGCGCATAATTAAGTAAAAAAGTTTTTAATGGAGGATATTAAAATGGCTAAGTTAACAACAGAAGAATTTATCGCTGCTATCAAAGAGCTCAGCGTACTTGAATTAAATGAATTAGTAAAGGCTTGCGAGGAAGAGTTCGGTGTATCCGCAGCAGCAGGCGTTGTAGTTGCAGCAGCAGGTGCTGGTGATGCAGGCGCAGCAGCAGAAGAGAAGTCTGAGTACGATGTAGAACTTACAGAAGTTGGAGCAGAGAAGGTTAAGGTTATCAAGGTAGTTCGTGAAGCAACAGGCTTAGGACTTAAGGAAGCTAAGGACCTTGTAGATAGCGCTCCTAAGATGATCAAGGAAGGCGCTTCTAAGGAAGAAGCTGATGACATCAAGAAGAAACTTGAAGAAGTTGGCGCTAAGGTTACATTAAAGTAATCCTAACTTAATCAAAAAAATATTAAAGCGGTTGGAAAAAAGTATTTGACTTCCAACCGCTTTTTTGATATGATGGAAAATGCGCTAATGTGGGTGAGGTGGCCCATTTGTGTTTTTTTCGCCTCAAAAACGGGAAAACACGGCCAAATTGCGCGCAATTTCAGCGATTATCAAAAGAATGGAGCAGAATGTCAATGGAAAAGAAAAGAATTCGTCCGGTGTACAACGGTAACAGCTTACGAATAAGCTATTCAAGACAGGAAGAAGTGCTCGAAATCCCCAATCTTATCGAGGTGCAGAAGAAATCATATGAATGGTTCCTTAAGGAAGGTCTTAAGGAAGCTTTTAGTGATATTTGCCCTATTACTAACTTTGGTGGTGATATGCGTCTTGACTTTGTTGATTTTACTTTGGCAGAGGATGAGGCTAAGCATACTATCGAGGAGTGTAAGGAGAGAGACCTTACATATGAAGCACCTCTTAGAGTTAAGGCACGTCTTTATGTACCCGAGAAAGACAAGAACGGCAATAAGACAGGTCAGTTTGAGATTAAAGAATCTGACATTTTTATGGGCAATTTCCCTCTTATGACAGAGACAGGTACCTTTGTTATCAATGGTGCTGAGCGTGTAATTGTCAGCCAGCTCGTTCGTTCTCCCGGCATCTACTATGATTATACACATGATAAATTAGGTAAGAAGCTTTTTGCATCTACAGTTATTCCTAACCGTGGTGCATGGCTTGAGTACGAGACCGATTCTAACGATATAGCTTCTGTTCACGTGGACAGAAACAAGAAGATGCCTATTACGGCTTTTATTCGTGCGCTCGGTTTAGGCTCCGATGAGGAAATCATCGCTGTATTTGGTGATGATCCCAAGATTATGGCTACTATTGCCAAGGATCCCTCCAAGACATATCAGGAAGGTCTTAGAGAACTCTATGCAAGACTTCGCCCCGGCGAGCCTTTCAGTGTAGAGAACGCTGAGAACTTTATGAACTCCATGTTCTTTGATCCCAGACGTTACGACCTCGCTAAGGTAGGACGTTATACATATAATAAGAAGCTTAACTTCAATAAGAGAATCGTTGGTCATGTACTTGCTGAAGATGTTGTCAGCGAGTTTACAGGTGATGTTATCGCCAAGGCCGGCGTAGTTATTGATAAAGAGACAGCTACCAGAATTCAGAACGCTGCAGTTCCTTCAGTTCTTATTCAGACAGAAGAGAGAAATGTAAAAGTTCTTTCTAATATGATGGTAGATATTTCAGAGTGGGTTGATTGCGATAAGGAAGCACTCGGTATTAACGAGCTTGTATACTTCCCCGTACTTCAGACCATTCTTGGTGAGTATGCTAATAAGCCCGAAGAACTCGGCGAGGCTATTAAGAACAACATTACAGATCTTATTCCTAAGCACATTACTAAGGAAGATATCCTTGCAAGTATTAACTACTGCTTCCATCTTGAGTATGGCATCGGTAACAAGGATGATATCGACCACTTAGGCAACAGACGTATTCGTGCCGTTGGAGAACTTCTCCAGAACCAGTACAGAATAGGTCTTTCAAGAATGGAAAGAGTTGTTCGTGAGAGAATGACTACACATGATGCAGATGATGTATCAGCATCAAGCTTAGTTAATATCAAGCCTGTACAGGCTGCTATGAAGGAGTTTGTTGGTTCATCACAGCTTTCACAGTTCATGGATCAGAACAACCCTCTTGGTGAGTTAACACATAAGAGACGTCTTTCAGCATTAGGACCCGGCGGTTTGTCAAGAGACCGTGCCGGATTCGAAGTTCGAGACGTTCACTATACACACTACGGAAGAATGTGTCCTATCGAGACACCCGAAGGTCCTAACATCGGTCTTATCAACTCACTTGCTTCTTATGCAAGAATCAATGAGTACGGATTTATCGAGGCTCCTTACAGAAAGATTGACAAAACAGATCCCGAGAATCCCAGAGTTACCGACGAAGTTGTTTACATGGCAGCTGATGAAGAAGATAACTATCATGTAGCACAGGCTAACGAAAAGCTCGATGAAGAAGGCCACTTCGTAAGAAAGATGGTTACCGGTCGTTTCAAAGAAGAAACACATGAATATCCCAAGGCTATGTTCGATTACATGGACGTATCTCCCAAGATGGTATTCTCGGTAGCTACAGCTTTAATTCCTTTCCTTGAGAACGACGATGCTAACCGTGCCCTCATGGGTTCGAACATGCAGCGTCAGGCAGTTCCCCTTCTCTTTACCGAGGCACCCGTTGTTGGTACAGGTATGGAAGCAAAGGCTGCTGTTGACTCAGGCGTATGTAAGGTAGCCAAGAAAGCCGGTACAATCGATTATGTTTCATCCGAACTAATTAAGATGACATATGACGACGGCACAAAAGAAGATATCAAACTTTCCAAGTTCGCAAGAAGTAACCAGAGCAACTGTTACAACCAGAAGCCCATCGTATTCCAGGGCGACCATGTTGAAGCAGGTCAGGTTATCGCAGACGGTCCTTCAACCGCTAACGGCGAATTAGGTTTAGGTAAGAACCCTCTCATCGGTTTCATGACATGGGAAGGTTACAACTACGAGGATGCTGTACTTCTTTCAGAAAGACTCGTAAAAGAAGATGTTTATACTTCTGTACATATTGAAGAATATGAAACAGAAGCAAGAGATACAAAGCTCGGACCCGAAGAGATTACAAGAGATCTTCCCGGTGTCGGCGAAGATGCACGTAAAGACCTTGACGAAAACGGTATCATCCGTATCGGTGCAGAGGTTCGTGCGGGCGATATCCTTGTAGGTAAAGTTACTCCTAAGGGAGAAACAGAATTAACACCCGAAGAGAGACTTTTAAGAGCAATCTTCGGTGAGAAGGCAAGAGAAGTAAGAGACACATCTCTTAAGGTACCTCACGGCGAATACGGTGTTGTAGTTGATGCCAAAGTATTCTCACGTGCTCAGGGCGATTCGGAACTTTCACCCGGAGTTAACCAGAAGGTCAGAATTTACATCGCACAGAAGAGAAAGATTTCTGTAGGTGATAAGATGGCCGGCCGTCACGGTAACAAAGGTGTTGTTTCAAGAGTTCTTCCCGTAGAAGATATGCCTTATCTTCCTAACGGACGTCCTCTTGATATCGTGCTTAACCCTCTTGGCGTTCCTTCCCGTATGAATATCGGTCAGGTACTTGAAATCCACCTTTCACTTGCTGCAAAGGCTCTCGGATTTAACATTGCAACCCCCGTATTCGACGGCGCAAACGAAAACGACATCATGGATACCCTTGACATGGCTAACGACTATGTAAACGGTACATGGGAAGATTTTGAAAAGAAATATAAAGACGTTCTTCTTCCTGAAATTCTCGAGTATCTGTATGAAAACAGAGACCACAGAGAACTCTGGAAAGGCGTTCCTATTTCAAGAGACGGTAAAGTAAGACTTCGTGACGGTCGTACCGGCGAATACTTCGACGGACCCGTTACCATCGGACACATGCATTATCTTAAGCTCCATCACCTTGTTGATGATAAGATCCATGCACGTTCGACAGGACCGTACTCACTCGTAACTCAGCAGCCTCTCGGCGGTAAAGCTCAGTTCGGTGGACAGCGTTTCGGTGAAATGGAAGTTTGGGCACTTGAAGCATACGGTGCATCCTATACACTTCAGGAAATCCTTACTGTTAAGTCCGATGACGTTGTAGGTCGTGTAAAGACATACGAGGCAATTATCAAGGGCGAGAACATTCCTACACCCGGTATACCTGAATCATTCAAGGTATTACTTAAGGAACTTCAGTCACTTTGTCTTGATGTTAAGGTGCTTGACGAAGACGGCAACGAAGTTGTACTTCTTGAAAACACTGAAGTTACTACTAATACTTACCGTGCAGAAATGGGCGACGATTCAGACACCGCAGATTATGAAGGTATGAAACTTACCGAGATGGGCTTCACGGAGCACACAATCGGTGAAGAAGACAACGATGACAGATTCGATGACGATTACTCAGAAGAGTACGTTTACGAAGAGGATTCGGTAAATGATTTTGCAGGTGACGAAGAATAGTTGAACATTTAACACATTATTTTAAAAAGGAGAGCCAGGAAATGTCTGATATAAAAAGAGATGGATATGAACCGATAACATTTGATTCAATCAAAATCGGTTTGGCATCACCCGAGAAAATTCTTGAATGGTCCAGAGGCGAAGTTGAAAAGCCCGAGACCATCAACTACAGAACATTAAAGCCCGAAAAAGAAGGCTTATTCTGCGAAAAGATTTTCGGACCGAGCAAAGACTGGGAATGTCATTGCGGTAAATATAAAAAGATTCGTTACAAAGGCGTTGTCTGCGACCGTTGTGGCGTAGAAGTAACAAAGGCCAGCGTTCGTAGAGAGAGAATGGGACATATTAAACTGTCCGCTCCCGTTTCACACATCTGGTACTTTAAGGGCATTCCTTCAAGAATGGGTCTCATTCTTGATTTAAGCCCCAAGGCACTTGAAAAGATTCTTTACTTCGTGTCTTACGTTGTACTTGATCCCGGCGAATCACAGCTTGAGTTCAAGCAGGTTCTTTCCGAGAAAGAGTACCAGACCGCAAGAGAACAGTACGGCGATACATTCCGCGTAGGTATGGGTGCTGAGGCCGTTAAGGAACTTTTAATGGGTGTGGATCTTGAAACAGAGTACGCAGCTATTAAAGAAGAGCTTGATTCCGACAGCTCAAAGGGTCAGAAGAAATCCAAACTCATGAAGAGACTCGAGGCAATCGAAGCATTCCGTGAGTCAGGCAACAAGCCCGAATGGATGATTCTTGATGTAATCCCTGTTATTCCGCCCGATATTCGTCCTATGGTACAGCTTGACGGCGGCCGTTTCGCAACCAGCGACTTAAACGACTTATACAGAAGAATTATTAACAGAAACAACAGACTTGCAAAGCTTCTTACACTCGGTGCACCCGATATCATCGTTCGTAACGAGAAGAGAATGCTTCAGGAAGCTGTTGATGCACTTATTGATAACGGCAGAAGAGGAAGACCTGTTACCGGACCTTCCAACAGAGCACTTAAGTCACTTTCCGACATGCTCAAAGGTAAATCCGGACGTTTCCGTCAGAACCTTCTTGGCAAGCGTGTTGACTACTCAGGACGTTCCGTTATCGTTGTAGGACCCGAACTTAAGATTTATCAGTGCGGTCTTCCTAAAGAAATGGCTATCGAACTCTTCAAGCCCTTCGTTATGAAAGAGCTTGTCGGCAGAGGACTTAGCCCTAACATCAAACATGCAAAGAAAATGGTTGAAAGACTCGATGTAAGAGTATGGGACGTTCTTGAAGACGTCATCTGCGAGCATCCTGTTATGTTAAACCGTGCTCCGACACTTCACAGACTCGGTATTCAGGCATTTGAACCGATTCTCGTAGAAGGTAAGGCTATCAAGCTTCATCCCCTCGTATGTACAGCGTTCAACGCTGACTTCGACGGTGACCAGATGGCTGTTCACCTTCCCTTAAGTGTGGAAGCTCAGGCAGAATGTCGTTTCTTACTTCTTTCACCCAATAACCTTCTTAAACCTTCAGACGGTGCACCCGTTGCCGTTCCTTCACAGGATATGGTTCTCGGTATCTACTACCTTACACAGGAGAGACCCGGCTCAAGAGGAGAAGGCAAATACTTCAAGAGTGTTAACGAAGCAATCCTTGCTTACGAAAACGGTATCATCACTCTTCATGCAAAGATTAAAGTCAGAATCGAAAAGAAGATGGCTGACGATGAATTTGTTACAGGAGTAGTTGAAACAACACTCGGAAGACTTTTATTCAACGAAATTCTTCCTCAGGATTTAGGTTATGTGGACAGAAGCGTTCCCGAGAATGCAGTTCTTCCCGAAATCGACTTCCTTGTAGGTAAGAAGCAGTTAAAGCAGATCCTTGAAAAAGTTATCAATACACACGGAGCTACAAAGACAGCCGAAGTACTTGACCTCGTAAAAGCAATCGGTTACAAGTACTCAACACGTGCAGCACTTACCGTATCCATTTCAGATATGGTAGTTCCCGAAAAGAAGAAAGAACTTCTTGAGGAAGCACAGGAGAAGGTAGACGTACTCCAGATGAAGTACCGTCGTGGTCAGTGTACAGATGAAGAAAGATACAAAGGCGTATGTAAGGTTTGGGAAGATATCGATGCCAGACTTACAAAAGAGCTTATGAACGGTCTTGATCAGTACAACAACATCAAGATGATGGCTGACTCAGGTGCCCGTGGTAGTGAACAGCAGATGAAACAGCTTGCCGGCATGCGTGGACTTATGGCTGATACAACAGGTCGTACAATCGAACTTCCCATCAAGTCCAACTTCCGTGAAGGTCTTGACGTACTCGAGTACTTCATGTCAGCTCACGGTGCTCGTAAAGGTCTTTCCGATACAGCTCTTCGTACAGCTGACTCCGGTTACCTTACACGTCGAATGGTTGACGTTTGTCAGGAACTCATTATCAGAGAAGTTGACTGCTGCGAAGGAAAAGATTTCATTCCCGGCAGAACAGTTTCCGCATTCGTTGACGGCAAGAAGACAATCGAAAGCCTTCAGGACAGAATCAAAGGAAGATTTTCCTGCGAAGACGTTTATGATAAAGACGGTAACATTATCGTAAAAGCAAACCACATGATTACACCGAGCCGTGCAGAGAAGATCTGTAAGATCGGCGTAAACAAGGACGGCAATCCTGTTGAGGAAGTTAAGATCAGAAGTATCTTAACATGTAAGTCAAAGAACGGTATCTGTGCTAAGTGCTACGGTGCTAACATGGCAACCGGTGAAGCAGTTCAGGTTGGTGAAGCAGTTGGTATTATCGCTGCTCAGTCAATCGGTGAACCCGGTACACAGCTTACCATGCGTACATTCCATACCGGTGGTGTTGCAGGTAACGATATTACTCAGGGTCTTCCCAGAGTTGAAGAGCTTTTCGAAGCAAGAAAACCTAAGGGACTTGCTATCATCTCCGAGTTCGGCGGTACAGTATCAATTACTGAAACCAACAACAAGAGAGAAATCGTTGTTGCTAACGATGAGCAGTCCAAGACATATCTCATTCCTTACGGTTCAAGAATCAAAGTTCAGGAAGGTGACGTTATCGAAGCCGGCGACGAACTTACCGAAGGTAGTGTAAATCCTCACGATTTACTTGAGATCAAGAAGATAGATGCGGTTGAGAATTACCTTATCTGCGAAGTACAGAAGGTTTACGGTCTCCAGGGTGTTGATCTTTCCGACAAGCACATCGAAGTTATCGTTCGCCAGATGTTAAAGAAGCAGAGAGTAGAGAGCGCCGGTGATACAGAATTACTTCCCGGCAGCCTTGTAGACAGACTTGACCTTGAAGATATCAACAATGAGCTTCTTGCAAACAATCCCGATGCGGAACCTGCAGTAGCAAGCGATATCATCCTTGGTATTACTAAGGCAGCTCTTGCAACCAACTCGTTCCTTTCAGCAGCTTCCTTCCAGGAGACCACAAAGGTTCTTACCGATGCAGCTATTAAGGGCAAGGTTGATCCTCTTATCGGTCTTAAGGAAAATGTTATCATCGGTAAACTTATTCCTGCAGGTACAGGTATGAAGAGATACCGTGACGTAGAACTTGATGTTCCCAATCTTTACAGAAGAACAATCGAAAACTACAACGAAGAAATCATCGAAGATAACGAAGAAGCAGAGACCATCGATACAGATGAAGAATAATCTTTAATAAGAAAACGGCGGACATGAAGTTCGCCGTTTTCAATATTTAATACAATATAGTGTGGAGTGCTTCTTTTATGAGCACATTTAAGAAAAAATCAATTGACATTGACAGTTCACATTAGTATAATAATAAGGCGCGCTTTTTGTGCGTCTTTTATACTGCGCAAAAAAATCGCGTAAAATAAGATAAGGAGGAAAATCTAATGCCGACAATTAATCAGTTAGTACGTAAGGGAAGAAAGACATCCGAAAAGAAGTCTAAGGCACCTGCTTTGCAGTCAAGCTTTAACTCTTTACACAAAAAGGCTGTCGAAGCACCTTCTCCTCAGAAGAGAGGCGTATGTACCGCTGTTAAAACTGCAACACCTAAGAAGCCTAACTCAGCTCTTCGTAAGATCGCCAGAGTTCGTCTTTCAAATGGTATTGAAGTAACCAGCTACATTCCCGGTGAAGGCCACAACCTTCAGGAACACAGCGTAGTATTGATCCGTGGCGGTAGAGTAAAGGACCTTCCCGGTACCAGATACCACATTATCCGTGGTACACTTGATACCGCAGGTGTTGCTAACCGCAAGCAGGCTCGTTCAAAATACGGCGCTAAGAGACCTAAAGCAGGTAAGTAATTTTTAGGTTTGTACCACAAACAGAACTAATTTTAAGTGTTGGGATTCAGATTTTGGCTTAGTGCTATAGATTGAACACAGCACGAACACATTAGAGGACACATGTGAGTACCGAAGATTTAATTTCCGCAAATTAGCCGGTATATGCCGGATGAGCGGAGAAGAAAGAGCATATTGCTCTAGATTCCATTAATAATTAAGGAGGGAAGAATCGTGCCACGTAAAGGACATATTCAGAAAAGAGATGTATTGGCAGATCCCTTATACAATGACAAGGTAGTTACCAAGCTTATCAATAACATTATGTTAGACGGTAAGAAGGGCGTAGCTCAGAAGATTGTATACGGTGCATTTGCTCAGGTAGAAGAAAAAGCCGGTAAACCTGCCCTTGAAGTATTCCAGGAAGCTATGAACAACATCATGCCCATGCTGGAAGTTAAGGCTCGTCGTATCGGTGGTGCCACATATCAGGTACCTATCGAGGTTCGCCCTGACAGACGTCAGGCACTCGGTTTACGTTGGCTTACCACATACGCTAGAAAGCGTGGTGAGAAGACAATGGAAGACAGATTAGCTAACGAAATTTTAGATGCTGCAAATAATACCGGTGCAGCCGTAAAGAAGAAAGAAGATGTGCATAAGATGGCTGAGTCTAACAAGGCTTTCGCACACTATCGCTTCTAGTAACAGGAGGAAAAGACATTGGCTGGAAGAGAATATCCGCTTGAGCGGACCAGAAATATCGGTATCATGGCTCATATCGATGCAGGTAAAACTACAACGACAGAGCGTATCCTTTACTATACCGGTATTAACCATAAAATTGGTGAGACTCATGACGGTACTGCTACCATGGACTGGATGGAGCAGGAACAGGAAAGAGGTATTACCATTACTTCTGCGGCTACAACTTGCCACTGGACACTTCAGGATCACTGCAAGCCCAAGGCAGGCGCTTTAGAGCATCGTATTAACATCATCGACACACCGGGTCACGTTGACTTTACTGTAGAAGTAGAGCGTTCACTTCGTGTACTTGACGGTGCAGTTGGTGTATTTTGTGCAAAGGGCGGCGTTGAGCCCCAGTCTGAAAACGTTTGGAGACAGGCTGATACATACAACGTTCCCAGAATGGCATTCATCAATAAGATGGATATCTTAGGCGCAAACTTCTATGCAGCTGTAGATCAGATTAAGAATCGTCTCGGTAAGAATGCTATCGTTATTCAGCTTCCTATCGGTAAAGAAGACGAATTTAAGGGAATCATTGACTTATTTGAAATGCAGGCTTACATCTACAATGATGATAAGGGCGAAGACATTTCAATCACAGACATTCCCGAAGATATGAAGGATGAAGCAGAAATCTATCATTCAGACCTTATCGAAAAGTGCGTAGAGCTTGATGAGGACCTTATGATGGAGTGGATGGACGATCCCGATTCCATTACCGTAGATCAGCTTAAGGCAGCTTTAAGAAAAGGTACATGCGAATGTACAGCAGTTCCCGTTTGCTGTGGTACAGCTTACAGAAACAAAGGTGTACAGAAGCTTCTTGATGCAGTTATCGAATACATGCCTTCACCCCTTGACATCCCTGCTATTAAGGGTGTTGACCTTGAAGGAAATGAAACAGAAAGACATTCTTCAGACGAAGAACCTTTCGCAGCACTTGCATTCAAGATTATGGCCGATCCTTTCGTAGGAAAGCTTGCATTCTTCAGAGTATACTCAGGAACACTGAACTCAGGTTCATATGTTCTTAATGCAACAAAGAATAAGAAAGAGCGTGTTGGTCGTATCTTACAGATGCACGCTAACAAGAGAGCAGAACTTGACAAGGTTTACTCAGGTGATATCGCTGCTGCAGTAGGCTTCAAACTTACAGGTACAGGTGATACAATCTGTGACGAACAGAACCCCGTAATCCTTGAAAGTATGGAATTCCCTGAACCCGTTATTGAACTCGCTATCGAGCCCAAGACAAAGGCAGGTCAGGGCAAACTTGGTGAAGCTTTGGCTAAACTTGCTGAAGAAGATCCTACATTCCGTGCTCATACAGATCAGGAAACTGGTCAGACAATTATCGCAGGTATGGGTGAACTTCACCTTGAAATCATCGTTGACAGACTTCTTCGTGAATTCAAGGTTGAGGCTAACGTAGGTGCTCCTCAGGTTGCTTACAAAGAGGCATTTACAAAGGCTGTTGAAGTTGATTCCAAATACGCTAAGCAGTCCGGTGGTCGTGGACAGTACGGTCATTGTAAAGTTAAATTCGAGCCCCTTGACGCTAACGGCGACAAGTTCGAATTTGATCCTAAGGCTAACGTTCTTATCAACGAGCCTCCTACACTGCTCTTTGAATCTACCGTTGTCGGTGGTGCTATTCCTAAGGAATACATCCCTGCAGTCGGCGAAGGTATCAAGGAAGCAGCACTTTCCGGTATCCTTGGCGGATTCCCTGTACTTGGTATTCATGCTAACGTATATGATGGTTCATACCATGAAGTCGACTCTTCAGAAATGGCATTCCACATCGCAGGTTCTATGGCGTTCAAGGATGCTATGAAGAAAGCAGATCCCGTACTTCTTGAGCCCATCATGAAGGTTGAAGTTACAATGCCTGAAGAGTACATGGGTGATGTAATCGGCGATATCAACTCCCGTCGTGGCCGTATCGAAGGTATGGACGACGTCGGAGGCGGAAAGATTGTCAGAGGTTATGTACCTCTTGCCGAGATGTTCGGTTATGCTACAGACCTTCGTTCCAGAACACAGGGCCGTGGTAACTACTCAATGTTCTTTGAGAAGTATGAACCCGTTCCCAAGAGCGTTCAGGCAAAGGTTCTTGAAGGCAAAAGCGTGAACTAATAAGGGCATTTTCGGGCTATAAAATATACTTGAAAATGTTGTAACAATTTAATATAATTAAGGATAACGGCGGTTCGGTCAAATTAGCTGGCCGTTATCCGAAAATTAAAGATAATTTTTGAAAAATTTTTAGGAGGAATTTTAGAAATGGCAAAAGCTAAGTTTGAAAGAACAAAACCCCATTGTAACATTGGTACAATCGGTCACGTAGATCATGGTAAAACAACTCTTACAGCAGCTATCACAAAGGTTCTTGCTGAGAGAGTAGCAGGTAACGAAAAGGTAGATTTCGAGAACATCGATAAGGCTCCCGAAGAGAGAGAAAGAGGTATCACAATTTCTACTGCTCACGTTGAGTATCAGACAGAGAAGAGACACTATGCACACGTTGACTGCCCGGGCCATGCTGACTACGTAAAGAACATGATCACAGGTGCTGCTCAGATGGATGGTGCTATCCTCGTTGTAGCTGCTACTGACGGTGTTATGGCTCAGACAAAAGAGCACATCCTTCTTTCCCGTCAGGTAGGTGTTCCTAAAATCGTTGTTTTCCTTAACAAGTGTGATATGGTTGACGATCCTGAACTCATCGAACTCGTTGAGATGGAAGTTACAGATCAGTTAGCTGAGTATGATTTCAATGATTGCCCTATCGTTAAGGGTTCAGCTCTTAAGGCTCTTGAAGATCCTTCAAGTGAATGGGGTGACAAGGTTATGGAACTTATGGATACAGTTGATTCATACATTCCTGATCCTCAGAGAGAAACAGATAAGCCTTTCCTTATGCCTGTTGAAGACGTATTTACAATCACAGGTCGTGGTACAGTTGCTACAGGTAGAGTAGAGCGTGGTACACTTCACTTAAACGAGCCGGTTGAAATCGTTGGTATCAAGGAAGAGAACAAGCAGACAGTTGTTACCGGTATCGAAATGTTCCGTAAGATGCTTGACGAAGCTCAGGCTGGTGATAACATCGGTGCACTTCTCCGTGGTATTCAGAGAACTGAAATCGAAAGAGGACAGGTTCTTGCAAAACCCGGTTCAGTTACATGCCACAAGAAATTTACAGCTCAGGTTTACGTATTAACCAAAGATGAAGGTGGACGTCATACTCCTTTCTTCAACAACTACAGACCTCAGTTCTACTTCAGAACAACTGACGTTACTGGTGTATGTAACCTTCCCGCTGGTACAGAAATGTGCATGCCTGGTGATAACGTAGAAATGACAATCGAACTCATCCATCCCATCGCTATGGAGCAGGGTCTTACTTTCGCTATCCGTGAAGGTGGTAGAACAGTAGGTTCAGGAAGAGTTGCTTCTATCATCGAGTAATTCCGCGTTAGCAATGAGATGAGCGCATAAAGCGTAAATAATAAAAGCCACTGCAAGCTTGCTTGCGAGTGGCTTTTTTATTTGCGCTGAAGGCATTCAGCGAATGCCGTGACTGAGAAAATGCGAAGCATTTTCGAAGGGCGCGCTCATCTCATATAGAGGCGGCGACTGCCGCGATGAAGATAGCTGCGAAGCAGTTATCGAATGCTTCTCGTTGCTTATTATAGTTATTATAGTTATACTAATAAGAGTTATAGGAGCAAAAGAATGGTGATAAAGATGAAAGTTATAGAAACTATAAGCAAAAGGCACAGTTATCGCGGAACATATAAACCGGATAAAGTTCCGAGAGAAGATCTTAAAAAAATAATGCAGGCGGGGTTGGATGCGCCGTCAGGATGTAACAAACAAACGACCAGTTTGATATGCGTGGATGATTCAAACATCCTAAAAGAAATACATGCTGTAATTAATCCGCCCATAGCCGAATCAGCCCCGACGATGATTTGCGTTTTAACCAAGAGAATTAACGCATACAGAGATAAGTGTTTTGCTATTCAGGATTATTCGGCGGCTATAGAAAATATGCTTTTGGCAATAGTTGAATTGGGGTATCAGAGCTGCTGGTTTGAAGGCCATATTACAGACGATGACAGAATATGTGATAAGATTGCAAAGATACTAAATGTGCCTGAAGAATATGATTTGGTTTGCGTTCTTCCTGTCGGAATTGCGGAAAACGAACCTCTGCTTCCGAGGAAGAAGGAATTTAGTGAAAGAGCATGGTTTAACTCTTTTATGAGTAAGGAATAATATTACGGATTTATTGATATGAACAAAATTCTTGAAAACAAAAAGGTTATATTTCTTGATGTCGGTTATACGTTAGATGCGCCTGCTTCGGGCGACTGGATGCTTACAAACAAATTTTATGAAGTTGTCGGTGACAGAATAAACGGCATAGATTCCGAAGAGATAAGAAGAGCCAAGTATGTCGGAATAGATTTTCTTGAAGAGAACCATCTTTTGGCTATGATGGAAGAAGAGTATAAACAGGACATTGAATTCTATTCGATTGTATCGAAAGAACTGAACCTGGGATTGTCTTTGAAAGAACTGGAAGAAATCGCTTACGACAGAACTTACAACATGAAAAACTATATCGTTTATCCGGGAACCGTTGATGCCGTAAAAGAACTGTCAAAATCTTTTAAACTGGGTATCATCTCAGATACGTGGCCGAGCATTACTCCTCAGCTTGAATATATCGGAGTTTTGAAGTACATTTCTTTTTATACTTACAGTTGCTCAATTGGAGTCTTTAAACCTGATGAAAGAATGTATCTGGATGCGCTTGGCAAATGCGGAGTTCCCGCCGAAGAAACGGTATTTGTGGATGACAGAATTGCCAATCTTGAGGGCGCAGCAAAAGTAGGCATTACTCCCGTTCTGATTACGGTCAATCCGGGATCTGATCGGGAAACATCATTTACGAAAATAAAAGAATTAAGAGATTTATTATAAAAGAATAAAAAAATGATAGGTAAATTATTTGCCGTCGGAGTCGGACCGGGGGACCCGAAGCTTCTGACTTTGAAGGCTGTTGAAACAATTAAAAATGCAGACTGTATAGCATGTCCTAAGAGTAAGGGAGAGCCGGGGATTGCGTATAAAATTGCGCAGGGTGCCGTAGATGAAATCGCTTCAAAAGAATTGCTGCTGTTGGATTTTCCCATGCGTGAAGACGACATAAAAGAGTTTCACGAGAAGGCGTCGAAGCAGATAATGGAGTACCTTGCAAGGGGCATGAGTGTTGCGTTCCTAACATTGGGAGATCCCGAGTTTTATTCGACATTTTATTATGTTGCTGACATCATAAAAGATAACGGATACGACTATGAAATTATCAATGGCATTACATCATTCAGCGCCGCTTCAGCCGGCTTGAAGCTGCCTCTTTCTTTAGGTGATGAAGCAGTGATGATAACTTCAGGAGAGTATTGCGAATTCGACGGAACGCTGGTTGTTTTAAAGGTTGGAAAGAAACTTAAAGAAATAAAAGAAAAGGTCTTAGCGAGCGGCAGGAATGCATTTTTGGTAGAAAATTGCGGGATGGAAAATGAGCGTATCTTTTATGATCTTAAATCCATACCCGATGAAGCAGGATACTTTTCGGTTTTAATCGTAAAATAAAAGGATGAAAAAATGAAAAATATTATTACAGTTCAACACACGCAGTCGGTTCATCACACAAACGGAATGGTAGGCTCCTGGACGGATTGGGACTTAACGGAGTTTGGCAAGAATCAGGCCGACAATATCGGAAAGAACCTAAAAGAAGAACTCGCTGATAAGAAAGTGATTATGTATTCGTCGGATTTAAAACGTGCGAAACAGACGGCCGATGAGATTGCAAAATACCTCGGGGTAGAACCGATTTTAAGACAGGAATTAAGAGAGCGAAACTTAGGAAAGTGCTGCGGAAAATCCGTACAGTGGCTTCGCGAAAATATCGAGAGTGATGAAGTTACGGTTGATGACAGATTGTTCTCTGACGGAGAGAGCAGACGTGATGCATGGAATCGTCTCAAACCGTTTTACGATGAGGTAATGGAAAGTGATGCGGAAAACATCATAATCGTTTCTCACGGCGATCTTTTAAGCCTTTGGAATGCAATGTATTTAGGTCTTGATGTTGAATCATTATACAAGGTTGATATACACGGACCCGCGGGCGGAGTATCACATATGTCGGTCGGTGATGACGGAAAACACCGCGTGAGAAACATCAACGATATGTCGTATATAAAGGAAAATTAGTTTGAAAAGACACATTATGAATTTAACACCTTCTCCGCTTAAGATGATTAGGGAAGGCACTAAAACAATTGAACTTCGTTTGCTCGATGAAAAAAGAAAAGACATTTCCGTCGGAGACACAATTGTATTTAATAACACCGAAGATGAGAAGGATTCTTTGTGTGTGATGGTTGAGGATTTGTTTGTCTTTGATTCGTTTGAAGAACTGTATGCGAACCTTCCTTTGCTCGAATGCGGTTATACAGAGGAAGACATAGATTCTGCATCTCCCGAGGATATGGAAGCGTATTATTCCAAAGAAAAACAGGCGCAATATGGTGTAGTCGGCATTAAGGTAAAGCCGATAGTCGGAATGACTGTCAAGGGCATAATCGATCGCCCGATTGGAAGTCATCACCCGAGACACCCTCAAAATGATTGATTTTCAGGAGCGATATTTTAAAGGCAGATTGGTAAGATAGGATATAAAATGAAAACATATTTTGATGACGGAAAAATAAAAGTTAGAAGCATGATTTCGGAAGATGCGAAGGTTCTTTACGATACATATCTGTCGTACGGATGGCACCCGAATATTGAAACATACGAGAATTATTATAAAGATCAGGAAGAAGGAAAAAGACTCGTTTTTATAGCTGAGTATGAAGGCAGAGTTTCGGGCCAGTGTACGCTTGTTTTGAATCCTGATGAAGGCTACTTCGCCAACAAAGGAATTCCCGAAATAGTGGATTTGACTGTGTTCTTTGATGTTCACAACAAAGGCATCGGAACTAAGATTTTAGACGCAGTCGAAAAAGAAGCTTCTAAAATATCAAAGCAGGTTTATCTGGCAGTCGGAGTCCATTCGGGATATGGCGCTGCGCAAAGACTGTATGTTAAAAGAGGTTATGTTTTCGACGGCAGCGGAGTTTGGTATCAGGGAAAACAGCTTGAACAATATGCACCCTGCGTTAATGACGATGATTTGGTCCTTTTTATGATAAAAGATTTGTAATAGAGGGAATCAAATGAAAAAGAGATGTTTTATAACAATATTGACCTTGGTGCTGGCTTTAACTGCATGTACTATTACGCCCGATACAATAGAGGTGTCGATTAACAAGGATGAAAATATAAATTACCATGCTAACATTGTTTCTATATGAAGATTATCTTAAGCAGGTAACAAGTGGTAAATCCGTCATAATTAATCCGCCAAGCGAAAGCAATGATGAATATTACGCATATCATACACCTGAAGAAATGTATGATTTGCTAAGTGAATAATAAGGAGGGGAAAATGTTAGTAAAAAACAAAGAAATCACAATGCGCGAGGTAATTGAACATGTTGCCGGTCTTTACAAAGAGAAAGGAATGTCCGGATTCTATGCTGAAGAGGGCTGGAACTTATACAGCGCAGATTATGAAATAGAACTGGATACTATAGTTGTTATAGAAGATCCCTTTGATATTGATGACGATGACAATGAAATTCTTCCTGAGAGTATCGTTGAAAGAAATATGGTTTTCGTATGGAGTGATGAACTGGTTCAGGATTGTGTATCGAGCGCCATTGACCAGAAGGTCGATGCTTCGCTTGAACTGATACTGGAAGCAATAAAATATTACGATATAAATGATGATTTTATGACAATAGAATAGATTTTTGGAACATTACGGGTGTAAAGAGCAAAAGCTTCAAAAAACCCGTAATTTTTTTTATCAAGCCTCGTAAAATTACGGGCTAAATACGAAAAAACGTCAAAAAGCCCGTAAAATCCGGCATTATTCCCCAAAAAATTACGGGCTAAACGCAAAAAACTACAAAAAAGCCCGTAAATTCTTCTCGTCGCTATTTTATTGCAAGAATACGTGAAAATGTGCTAAAATAAAGCGGTATATGGGCAGGCTGGATAAAGAATCCAAATCCTGCTTGTTTTGCATGTAAAAATTCAGTGTGGTTTAGCTTTAATTTAAGGGGAATAAATGAGTCTTGCAACAGTACTGAACATGCGCAATCTGTTTAATATTCTGTTATTCGGAGTACTGGTGGTATTGGTAATAATACTGCTCGTACTTTTGTATGCGATTGCTATTCATTACAGAAGAAAAAACGAAACCGGCAGGATGAGCAACAGAAGGAGAAGATTTAACTTTGCTTTTACGCTTTCCATTACATTCCTTCTTATGCTTTTTGCCGTTATATATACTTCGCGACTCTTTTATAATGAGTCGGTTTCAACGCTGTACGGAGAGTGCGAGGACAAGGTTTCGAAAATAGCCGACAGTCTTTCGACATACCTTAACACTTCCGAAGCTGTTTTGTGGGTAACGGGAGATTCGGCGGATCAGATGTACCAGGACGGCGCGAGCACGGAAATCATTCATGATTATTTAAGATCCGAGACTTACAGTCAGCAGGTAAAATTCGATGAAAACTTCATGGGATTTTATGCGGTAATAGATGATGTATTTATGTCCGGTATCGACTGGATAGCTCCGGATGACTACAATCCTTACGAGCGTGACTGGTACAAAGCCGCGGTTAAAGCGGACGGCGATGTAGCAATCGTAGAGCCTTATCTTGATGCGCAGAGCGGCGACATCATCATTTCTTTTGCGAAGCTTTTATCGGATAAAAAGAACTCGGTATCGCTCGACGTATCACTTAACCATATCCAGGAAACCGTTGAAGAGATCAACATTAACGGCAACGGCTACGGAATGGTAATAGATAAGACCGGCGATATTATTGCGCACAAGGACGCTTCCTTAAACGGTATGAACTGTTCGGAAGTGTTTAATGACGATGCGTTCTTAAATGCCGTATTAAATACCAGAAACGGAAGAACCGAAGCGGTTATTGACGGCTACAAATATACGATTTTTGTAAACGAAGTTTTAAATCAGTGGTATACGGTTGTACTTGTTAAAAATATGGAGCTCTTCGCAGAGACCAAAGTACAGCTTATCGTAAACGTCTGCGTATACTTAATTATTTTCTTCCTCATTACGTTCTTCTATTACATGAGTTATATGAATGAGCAGAGCGCCAACCAGATGATGGAAGAGCTCATTTCAAGCAAGCAGAAGCAGGAATATGAGGCAAAAGTGCTTAAGCTCGAAAAGAGTGCCGCTGACGATGCAAACAAGGCTAAGAGCCGATTCCTCGCAGATATGTCGCATGAGATAAGAACACCTATCAATGCGGTACTCGGTATGAACGAAATGATTCTTCGTGAAACCGACAGCGAGAGCATAAAAGAGTATGCAGGCAACATTCGTTCTTCGGGACGTGCACTGCTTTCACTTATAAACAGTATCCTTGACTTCTCAAAGATTGAAGACGGCAAAATGGAGATTGTTCCCGTCGATTACAGTGTTGTCGACATGATTCATTATCTTCAGAATTCAATCGCCGAGAGAGCCGCTGCAAAGAGCCTTCAGTTTATCGTGGATGTGGATTCTTCGATTCCGAGAACCCTGCACGGCGACGACATGAGAGTAAGTCAGGTAATCATGAACCTTCTTACAAATGCCGTAAAATACACGAAGACAGGCGAAGTAAGACTGACTGTTAAAAACAGCGGTATTTCCGACGGAGACCTTTTACTTTATGTGGAAGTAAAAGATACCGGCATCGGCATAAAAGAAGAAGACATGCCCAAACTTTTCGAGTCCTTCGAAAGACTCGATAAAGAAAAGAACCGTAACATCGAAGGTACGGGACTCGGTATGTCAATCGTTACAAGACTGCTTACCATGATGGGCAGCAGACTTTCCGCAGAAAGCAAATATGGAGAAGGCTCAACATTCTCGTTTGTGATTAAACAGGGAATCGTGGACGAAACTCCGATTGACGATACATACGTAAAACTGTCGGACGGCAATCAGGCAAAGAGCGAGACTGCTTACCATGAATCATTCACCGCGCCCGAAGGCAGAATACTTATAGTCGATGACACAAAGATGAATCTTAATGTCGCAAAGAATCTTTTAAAGAAGACTCTTTTAATCATTGAAACCGCATTAAGCGGCGACGAAGCTTTAACACTTTGCGCATCGAAGAAATATGACGTAATCTTAATGGACCAGCGTATGCCCGGGCTTGACGGCACACAGACGCTTCATTTGATCAAAGAACAGTTTGAAGGCTACAATATCGACACACCCGTCATCTGCCTCACAGCGGACGCAATAAGCGGTGCGAGAGACAGATATCTGGCAGAGGGCTTTTCGGATTATCTCACCAAGCCTATCGAGTGCAGCGAACTTGAAAAGATGCTCTTAAAATATCTGCCTGCGGAGAAAATCATAAAAGGCGAAAACCAGATTACATTCGATCTTGAGAGTGAAAAAGAATCGGAAAAGGAAGAATCTTTTATCATAAAATTTAAAGACCTCGGAATAGATACGGATAAAGGTCTTTCATACTGTCAGGGAGACCTTGATGTGTACGAAAACATTGTTTCGGAATACATTAAGGAAATGCCCGAAAGGTCCGGCCGCCTGAAAGAATGCCTCGAGACTTCCGACTGGAAAAACTACTGCGTATACGTTCATTCGCTTAAGAGCACTTCAAAAATGATTGGTGCATTAAGCCTTTCCGATGAAGCCTTAAAGCTTGAAGAAGCGGCTAACAAAGAAGATGCAGACTTCATAAAAGAAAATCACGCCGAAGTGATAAATGAATACACAGATTTAGCGACAAAAATGGCAGACATACTCGGAATCGATTTATCAGAGAACGATAAAGACGAAGACATTATGGAGTTTTTGCCTGAATAAAGAAAATTATAAATCATCATATTAGGAGGATTTTAAAAATGAAATTAAGTAACATGGTTGGTGACAGATTCAAAGAGCGTCCTTCGGACTGCGTAATTGATTCACACGCATTTTCCGTAAGGGGAGGTTATATCAAATACGTTTCTAACGGTATTTATTCGCTCTACCCACCCATGAAGAGAGTAACTGCTAAGATAGAGAACATTATCAGAGAAGAAATGGATGCTGCTGATTCACAGGAAGTTTTATTCCCCGTTGTTTTACCCGGTTCACTTTGGGAAGAATCAGGAAGATTCGAAAGCGTTGGCGATGAACTTTTAAGATTTAAGGATCGTAACAATTCTTCAATGGTACTCGGTATGACTCATGAGGAAGCAGCCGTTCAGATGGTTCGCGAATGGGGCAATACCTATGCGAAATATCCTTTCTGCATTTATCAGATTCAGACCAAATTCCGTGATGAGGCACGCCCCAGAGCAGGTCTTATCCGTGTAAGAGAATTTACGATGAAGGATGCATATTCCTTCCATACATCTCAGGAAGACCTCGAAAAATACTATGACGTAATGGCAAATGCTTACTTCAGAGTATTCGAAAGAGCAGGTATCCCCGAAGTTATCTCCGTTAAGTCCGACTCAGGTATGATCGGAGGCAGCGTATCGCACGAATACATGCTTTTAGTTGATGCAGGCGAAGATTCTATCGTTTTATGCGATGAATGCGGTTACAGCGCAAATATGGAAGCTGCAGACACTACTGTAGACAACTCTGGCTGCGCACCTGCGGGTGAACTTAAAAAAGTTAACACACCCGACTGCAAGACCATCGAGGAAGTTTGTACATTCCTTAACAGCAAAGTGGAAGAGTCCTGCAAGGCAGTTATTTATCAGGCTAATATGACCGACGAGTACATCGTTGTATTCTTAAGAGGCGACTATGAAGTTAACGAAACAAAGTTAACGAATCTTTTAGGAGAAAAAGTTCATGCGGCTACAATCACTCCCGAATGCGGCCTCTGCGCAGGCTTCTGCGGACCTTACGAGCAGAAGGCTAAATGCAGGATTATCTACGATAAGTCACTCGAAGGAATCGAAAACCTCGTATGCGGTGCAAACGAAGTTGATTACCACTACACAGGACTTAATATAAAGCGTGATATAGGCGATGTTGAATATGTTGACGTTGCAAAAATCAGAACCGGAGATATCTGCCCTGTCTGCGGCAAAAAGACCATCAGAATCAGCCGTGGTATCGAGGTAGGAAACATCTTCCAGCTCGGCACAAAATACTCCAAGTCAATGGGCATGACATATACAGACGTTGACGGAACCGTTAAAACACCTATCATGGGCTGCTACGGTATCGGCGTCGGACGTCTCGCAGCCAGCGTAATGGAAGCAAAGCATGATGATTACGGTCCCATCTGGCCCATCACAATCGCTCCCTGGCAGGTACACCTCTGCTGCATGAGACCTGACAAGTCTGAATGCAAAGAGGCAGCAGACAAGATTTACAATGAACTTCTTAATGCAGGCGTTGAAGTTATCTACGATGACAGAAACGTACAGGCAGGCGTTATGTTTGCGGATGCAGACTTACTCGGTGTTCCCGTAAGAGTTACGGTAGGACCGAAGAACATTGCCAACGGTCAGATCGAACTTTCGACCAGAGACAAGAGCGTAAAAGAATTAGTCAATGTAGACGATGCACTGAGTGCAACAAAGGGTCTCATCGACAAGCTCTTCGCAGAGATTAACGACAAAGTAAGAGACAGAGTATAAAAAAAGCCAAACGGGGACGGTTCTAAAATGGTAAAAAAAGCCAAAATAGAACCGTCCCCAATTGGTAAAAAAGGCCAAAATAGAACCGTCCCCAATTGGTCTAAAATGTTTCCCCTAAAAAGGTGGAATTCAACACGTATTTTTTTTATGGAAAGTGATATAAAATGACAAACGAAGAGTTAATGTGGAATGTGAAGGACTCTGAACAGATTCTTCATACACCCATATTTGATGTAGAAAAAAGAAGAGAGGAATCGGCCACAGGTATAAGCGGAGATTACATGGTAATCAACGCAACTGAGTGGGTAACTATAATTCCGGTGTATCAGGGCAATTTTGTGCTGGTAAGACAGTTCAGACACGGCCTTGGTAAAATCACCGCAGAGTTTCCCGGCGGTATGTGCGATGAAGGTGAGGATCCGGTAGAAAGCGCATACAGGGAACTTGAGGAGGAGACCGGATTTAAGACGGGGAAGATGACCGTACTCGGAGTATGTTCACCGAATCCTGCCATTTTTTCAAACTCTATTACGGTGTGTCTTGCAGAAGACTTAACACCGACGAACCAGCTTCATTTGGATGACGATGAAGTATTAACGTATGAGATGGTTCCCATTAATGAAGTCATCAATTCTTTTTGCAAAGGAGAATACGTAAACGCATTTATGGGTACCGCTCTGGCACTTTATATGCGCCATATGCAGGCAGAAGACAGGGAGGCTTAATATGAATACTGCTAAACGATTTTTAACCCAGTTAACCGCTGTAACACTCGCAATTTGCGTATTATTTCTATCTTCATGCGCACCGAAAAAAATAGACGGTGAAGAATATCCCGGATTCGTACCAATCGAAGAAACCGTGACCGAAAAAAAGGTTGAAGAAAAAGAAATTCCGGTTGAGGATATTGTCGAAAAAGGTGGCATGACAGATAGTGAGTTTGAAGAATTAATCAAAATTCCCGATCCTTTCGAGGAAACAGGAAAATTCCAGTTTTGCCCCGGAGCGATTCCGGAAAATTATGCCAGACAATACAGAGAAAAACCGGAGATAGTATTTGTGGCAAAACAAATGCTGACAGCCGTGTATAACGGTGCAAGCGAATTTAGTATTGCTCCGGAATACGAATTAAGCACGGATGAGGCCTGGTTGGCAGAAGAACTGGCGGCAAAGGCCTGCCCTTTGGCGGATGCCTGTTCTATTGGAGCTCATTTGGAAGATCCGCTTACCTACTCAGTAATCTACATGCCGAAGAATGATATAGTTTTAGACGAAAACGGTGATATAGATGATGAAAGATCGAGTTTTACCGACATGGATGCGGTTGAAGCAAAGAAGGTAATCGGTGATTTTACAGATTTTGTTAAGTCTTTAATAGACCGCAATATTAAAAAAGAAGATTCCGATATGGAAAAGGCTGAGAAAATTTATGAAGCGCTCGTAAAAGAAGTAGCATATCGTGAAAAAAGACCTTACGAAGATTCAATGTATATTGAATTTACAGAAGAAGGAATGGAAGCTTTAAGAGGAGAAACTACTCTTGTTGAGGATATCATTAATGATCATGCCACAAGCAAGAACAGAATTCCTTTTTTATATCAGTACATTCTGACACAACTTAACATTGAGTGTATGACAGTTACTTCATCCGGAGCATATGTCAGTCAGGGCTATGAAAAACTTGATAAAGAAATGGGCTCGGACGGACGACTTGTCTGGAATGTAATTGTTATAGACGGAATACCTTATAACTGTGATATGGCATTTGATATGATTGTATACGAAGCCGAAAAAGGTGCTAACAAAGATTATGAACCTGTAATGAAGTATTTCGGCATGAGTGACAGTACAAGAGCGCAATCATTTGTTATTACAAGCAGGGACAATCTGTATTTGTACGATCCCAACATATCGTATGAATGGGAAAATCCTCCGAGAGATATGGTTCCAGAATGTCCAAAAGATTATCAGAAGTAAGGTAAAAAAATGAATATAAAAAGAATAATAAAAACTGCATCCGCATACCTGCTTTCGGGAGCATTTGTTATTTCAATGATTGCGGGCACCGGATGTAACAATCCCAAAACAATAGAAGATTATCCCGAACCGGTATCGGCTGTAAATACCGAAACCGAAACTAACACAGATACAGATACCGATACTCCGAGTGATGAAGGTACTGAAGCTCCCAAGGCAAATGCTGTTGAACAGCTGACTCTTACAGACGAACAGTTTGAAGAATTTATTGCCATTCCGGATCCGTTTGAGAAAACAGGGCAGTTTCAATATAACCCCACGGCAATACCGGAGTACTATGCAAGAAGATTCAGGGAAAAACCTGCGATAATAGCTGTGGCCAAAGCAATGATGGAAGCCGCATATAATGCAGAGAGAGGTTTTGATGTTCCTCCGGAAGATGTCCTTGATATTGATGATTATATAAAGGCACTTTCTCTGGCGGAAATGTCAAGCCCTATAGTTGATTCCGCACAGATGAAGACCGAGGGTTTTCAGGATTATGAAATCATTTATATGCCGGAATTTGTTGTAAACGAGACTGAACAGGGCATCTTCTTTGAACTGAATACGGAACAGACTTCATATGAGCATGCAAGTCAGATAATAGATCAGTATACCGATTATATTCAGGATATTGTAAACAAAAACGTTTCAAAAGATGATTCGGATATTGAAAAAGCCAGAAAAGTTTATGAAGCACTCGTAAAAGATTTATCCTATTCCGAAAGAAATCTTGGTATTGATATGAATTATTCCATGGAAGATGTACAGGAATCTTTTAACAGCGAGGCAAGAACCATCGAAAATACTGTAGTAGGCAAATCACTTACTCAGGATAAACTCGCTTTGCTTTATCAGAGTATACTGACACAGCTTAATATCGAATGCATGACTGTTACTGCTACCGGATTATATCACGAACAGGGTGTTGAAAAACTTGATAAAGAAATGGGTGAAGTCGGATACGATACCTGGAATGTGATTTATGTGGACGGGAAAGCGTATAACTGTGATCTTGCGTATGAAATAATCACATACGAAGACGATAAAACCAAATACGGTGAACACTGTGATCCGCAAATGAAATATTTTGGCATGAGCGATAAAACCAGGGGCGAATCTTTTTCGATTTCCAGATCAAATCTGTATCTGTATGATGAATACGAGGGTATGGGAATAGGCCATCTTTCGGACATGGTTCCCGAGTGTTTGGAAGATTATAAAAAATAAGGATGTTATAAAAAAATGAATTTAAAAAGAATTTCAAAAACAGTCACTTCGTACCTGCTTACGGCAGCATTTGTTATTGCTATGTTAGCGGGCAGCGGATGCAACAAGCCCAAGACAATTGAAGATTATCCCGAGCCGGTTTCGATTAGTGAAACTACGGGTACAGAAACTGAAGCCGAGGGCAAAACCACTGTCGAAAACGATACAAAACCTGCCGAGGAAGAAGAAAAGCTGGATGAAGCTCTTTTGCCCGAGTATGATTCCTTAAGAGAAACAGGTGTATATGAATTCAATCCTGTTGCCGTAAATCCCGTTTTCAAAATGGAGATGAAAAATAATCCCAAAGTTATCAGGGCAACAAAGGAAATACTTGCTGCAGTTCACGATGCAAAACCTTCGTTTGAATTATCCGGAGATCTGGCTTGTACAGAAGCCGAATTTAAGATTGCCAGAACGCTTGCAGAACTTTCAAGTCCTGTAGTTTACTGCGTGGATTTCGAAACAGAGGATTTGGAAACTTACACGATTAAATATTTCCCTTCATATGAATCCGATGAATTTGGCGAGGAATTCCTCACAGGTTCAATAAGTGAAGATGAAGCAAAGGAAAAGATTGACGCTTACAAAGAAATCTGCGAGAAAACGATTAACGGCGCTGTAACAGACAAAGATGATGACATGCAGCGTGCAGCAAAAGTATATAAAGCATTAATCGAAAATTTTGAATTTGAATATCCCGACCCTGAGGAAGAGAGTATGGATGATTCCGAAGAGGGAATGATTACCGAATCATACGAAACAGAAGATTATGTTGTCAGTCAGATCGTTTCAGGTAAAATGCATGCATGGCAGTTTTTGGAATTCTATGAAGCCCTCATGGTTCAGCTTAATGTTAATTCCATGATGGTCGGTGCTTTAGGTCAGTATCACGAACAGAATTTCCCGCTGCTTGATAAAGCTATGGAAATTAATGACGGCGGATATGTATGGACGATAATAAAATATGACGACAAAGCTTATCACTGCGATATTCTGATGGATAAAATGGCGCTCGACAGCCAGAGAGAAAACTTTGAAGAATACGAGTCCGATATGCTTTTCTTCGGCATGAGTGATGATAAAAGAAATAAATCATTTACTGTTTATTACACCCAGGTATTTGAAGCCATCAGCCCCGTTAATGCTACGAGTGTTCCGAAATGTGAGGAAGACTACGAATTCAAGGATGATACAAAAACAGAATAAGTAAAACTAATCATAAAAAAGATGTCCGACAATCTCTGCCGGACATCTTTTTTATTTAAAACTATGTGTTAATTAATCAGATTGTATTTGTCGATTATGAGTTTCGAAGGATTGTAATTACTTAATTTTTTTTCTGATTCCTGTATGAGTTCATCGTAACTGTAATGCTTTATGCTAAATAAAGCGTTTTTGGATAAATTGTGGAAAACGAAAAAGTCTTTTGAAGGAATATAAGTCATTTTCATTGGCATATAAGTAACTGCTTCAAGGTTTTCATTTAATATAATCGTATTCTGGCTTAAGTTAATTGAATAAATCTTCTGATCGGGATAGAATACTGCTTCATCTATCGAAGATGCGGAAATATCGGATGAATTGTATGTCTGAATCAGTTCGCAGGTATCTCCGAAACTATATAATTCTATTGAGCCGTCAAAATACAATATGGCGAAAACATCAGCTCTGTAGAACACTCTGACATCATCCATATAACTTAAGATACGACTTGAAGTAAATATAGGTTTTGTTTCTTTTCCGCGGTATACTTCGAGAGCTCCGGATTCCCTTTTAACCGCATAATGGTCTTTGTCCAGTCCGTAAACCGTAAGATTCTCACCGGAAGGGATATCGGGCTTTAAAACTTCTTCGACATTACCTGTAGTTAGAGAGTATAAAAAGATGTGGCCTTCCCTGTTTCTTCCGCTGTAAACATAGAGCCGGTCATTAGTGACCGCATTTTCATCAATCGACGGACAATCAAGGGAGGGTACTTCTTTTATGAGAGAACCGTCTGAAATATTATAGATTTCCAGACCGCTGCCATAAGCGGCAAATTGTTCGGATCCGTCACCGACTAATGTATAGTTGGAATATTTCGGATCGATTGTATAAAGAACATTGTCTGTTTCTGTTGAATAGCAGTAGAGTTCCAAATTTTCATTTGTTCGAAGAATATTGGCTCCTGCATCGCTTACAAGCATTACGTTTGAAAAATCACAATTATCAATAAAAGGTGTGTCCGTAAAATCTCTGAATTGGAAAAGCGAAACATATGATTTGTTTTCAAACTTTAAGAACACTTTGTTGTTACCATAAAAGATTGTTTCGGCTCCCAATTCGGGAGCGTTGTTGAATAAATCGGTAGCACTCATATCGGCAAAACCGTCTATAAATCTTCGCGCCAGACAATCGCTGGTAATTACCCTTGCATTGTTGCCCTGAAGAGGACACACATCAATTATTTTCGAATTCGCATTTTTGTTGTCGGCGAGATCGCCGTTTTCGGAATCGAAAACATACAGGCTGTCTATTCCGGCAGCGAATACATACTTGTAATCCGAACTGGTTGTAAGGAAATTTACGCTTCCGGGAGCTGCTGCTTCCCATTCGGTCTTAAGTGTATCGAGATTGATTCGCATAAGCGTAGAGTCATTGTTTAAAAATACGTTTGTTCCGAATTCATATCCGACAAAATAAATCTCATTATCACGGGAGGTCAGCGCAGAGCAAACATCTACTGAAATATCCTTTGTTTTTATGGTGTCTGTTTCAAAATCATATACAATGATGGCTGATTTTTGGTTCAGACCTCTTGTTATAGAGAATATAAGTTTAGTTTTGTCATTACTTAATGCAACATCCTCGAATCGCTGACTGTTTATATCTTCGCCGAGATATTCATCTACAGTATGAACTGCAATAAGTTCGCTGTTTTCTTCCTTAAAAACAGCAAATCCTTCATCGGCAAAAATGGCAAACATTCCGGTATCGCCCAGACGAATTATTTCTCCGTGGAACCATAAGGAATCGAAAGGATTATCTATTTCTGTTTCGGAAAGGTCATCCAGATTTAGTCTGTATATACTTTTGTTATCATAGTAAACAATAGTATTGTTATTAATAAATTTAATGCAGTTTTCGTTATATAAGTCGGCATTGGGGATAACCTTGTAAAAGATTTCTTCTCCCGTTTCCGAGTTCCATATATGGAAATTATTGCATGAATCTATTGTGGCCAGTTTTGCCAGGTCAGGAGATACTTTAAATATTTTAATTGTGGACTCGGACTCAAAAGTTTTGTCCGAATAATAAAGATCAGGCTTGGCATAAAGCTCGAGAGATTTTGTCAGAGCATATTCGGTTTCTGTGGTATAAGGGAAGGAAGTGTCTGCAGAAGATTTGGGCATAACCTGACGAAGAGCATAAATCGAATCGAGGCTTCTTCCCATGGAAAGAAGCTTTTCTGCATTAATTGTAGTTGCCTTTGCCAGGTTTTTCTGCGATTCGGCATACTGCTTCTGAATCTGCTCGTTCTGCTCTTTTATCTGTTCGGACTGAGCCTGTATTTCGTTGTACTGCTGCGTGATTTCGGCATTCTGGTCTAAGATCATTTCGGACTGATTGATAATCTTAAACATAAGACCTAAACAAACGGCGCTGAAAAGCATTAAAGCAGCCGCAACCGCACTTACAACAGAGATAGTGCGCTTCATCGCACGCTCTTTGTGACGCTGTTTTAATTCGTCGTAATTAAGCTCGAAAATAGCCGCACAGATTCTTAAAACCGCATCATTCATAGCCTTTTTCATGGCTTTATTGTTCTTGCCTCTTACGTCTGCGGCAAGCGGCTCGAAAGTGCGGTACTGTATCTCTTTTGTTCCGTCAGGTTTAATGACTTCATATTCTTCTTTTATGAGCGCTTCGGGGAAAGATTCTTCAGGCTCGCCTTCGGCTAAAACTGCAAGAACCTTATCTCTTCCGTGAAGTTTTATAAAGGTCTCGATTTCCTTTTTGCACCATTCGGACTGAGGGAGCCTTGGAGTGCAGATAACTAAAAGATAGTCCGAATTTTCGAGAGCAAGTGTGATGGGGTCACCCAAATTGCTTGCAAGAGGAAGTTCGTCCTGGTCACGGAAAACTCTCTCTATTTTCTTTTTGCCCGTAGGGGATTTAACACCTTTGGGAAGTTTAAAGGCTTCGAGTTTTTTATGCAGATTAACCGCTACAAATTTGTCGAGTTCGGAATGTCTGTAACTTATAAAAGCATCATATTTTACGATTTTTTCAGCCATAAAATTACCTCATTAATATATATGCTATATAAATAATATTTTATTTAAAATACTGGAAATATCAAGTTTTGTCACAAAAAACGGGAATTATTTAGCATCTTATGATGTATTTTTTTAGATGCATATATGGTAAAATATATGCGTATTGGAAAAGAATAAAATGTATAAAAGAGGGAGGTTATAAAATGAGCATAGATTTAAGCACCATGCCTAAACTAGGGTTCGGACTTATGCGTCTGCCCGAAAAAGACGGCGTTATCGATCATGAGCAGCTTTGCCGAATGGTCGACAGCTACATGGATGCGGGAATGAATTATTTTGATACCGCATACATTTATCACGGCGGAAATTCGGAAATCGCCGCCAGAGAAGCGCTCGTAAAAAGATATCCCAGAGAAAGCTTTAAGATTGCAACCAAACTTCCCGCGTGGGAGATGAAGTGCGAGGATGACGTTGAAAGAATCTTTAACGATCAGCTTTCGAAGTGCGGTGTCGATTATTTCGATTTATATCTTTTACATTCCGTAGAAGACGGTTCCAACTACGAAACATATGAAAAATATGACTGCTTTTCATGGGGTCTTAAAAAGAAAGAAGAAGGAAAGATTAAACATTTCGGTTTTTCATTCCATGGCAGTCCCGAGCTCCTAAAAGAAGTACTCGACAAACATCCCGAGGTTGAGTTCGTTCAGATTCAGCTTAATTACCTCGACAGAACAAACCCCGTAGTTCGTTCAGAGGAACTTTACAACATTCTTCACGAGAGAAACATTCCGATTATCGTAATGGAGCCCGTACGCGGCGGTATGCTTGCTTCCATGGCTCCCGAAATCGAAGAGAAGTTTAAGAAAGTTCATCCCGACAAATCTGTTGCCTCATGGGCACTTCGTTTCGTCGGATCTCTTCCCGGAGTAATGACAATTCTTTCCGGTATGTCCAACGAAGAGCAGATGAACGATAATATAAATACTTTTAAGAATTTCGAGCCTCTTACAGAAGAGGAATTCGCAGTTGTAAATGAAGTTACTTCAGATGTTTTAAACATGAAACAGATAGGCTGTACGGCCTGCAGATACTGCTGCGACGGCTGTCCTATGCAGATAAGTATTCCCGATGTATTCAGAACCATCAACACGCTTCGCCGTTACCCCGATGACTGGAGAGCAAAGAACTTCTACTCGGGCGTTGCATCAAGAGGCGGTAAGGCTTCGGACTGCATCGGCTGCGGCCAGTGCGAGAGCGTATGTCCTCAGCATCTGCCCATCATAGAACTCATGCAGGAAGCTGCTTCAATCCTCGATTAGCCAATTGGGGACGGTTCTATTTTGGCTTTTTTTACCACTTGGGGACACATCTCTAAAAAGAAAAATGAATAATTGATTATACAGGAGGTTATCATGGCTTGTTTTTTAGTTCCGGGAACGGAAGCAATCGTTACCACAATCGTTACGGCGGTTGTTAAAAAGAAAGAGAATAATGATTTAAAGAAGGCATCGGTTGATGGAACAAGTGCCGCTGAAAAGATTGGCACAAAATTCTCTACCAAACTCGGATGGCTCAATAAGATGCTCTGGGGCGGCAGTGCTCTGCTTGCATTTGAGCATATATGGCACGGCGAAGTTATTCCCACATTTCCTTTCCTTACGGCAGTTAAGGAAGGCGAGGTAGGCGGAATGCTGGCCGAAATGGGAACCGCGGGCGTTACGATGGCTGTGCTTGTTACCGCTGCATGGGTTGGAATGGTAATCGTTTCCAACGTAATCGAAAAACGCCAGGCAGAGAACATGGATTCCAAGGAGATAAAGGCATGACACTTCTTATAACAATTTTTGCAGCCATTACCGTTACTTTAATCTGGTATAAAAAAGCTCCCGACAACTCAATGAGATACGGTACACTTGCTCTTATGTACTGGGGTGCTTCACTTATGTGGCTCGTGGATGCAATCTTCGAATATGCAGAGCTCGGCGCAGAATTCTTCACACCTGCAGCAGCAGATATGTTAAACGATTCATATCTCGGTCTTTGCGTAGTTGCACTCGGCCTCATTATCTGGATTGTAATGCTTTTCATAAAAGACCCGAAAGGCATCATCAGAAAAATGTTAGTTAAAAAGAATGCATAAAAGAGTCATTCGGGGACGGTTCTAAAATGGTAAAAAAAGCCAAAACGGAACCGTCCCTAATTGGTTCAATATTATGTAAACCAAAAGAATAAGAGACAAAATATGAAAACAGACTTATATCAAATCCTTGAAGATGTAAGAGACAATAAAATATCAGTCGCTGAGGCGGAGCTTCTTATCAAAAAAGAACCCTTCGCCGAACTCGATTTTGCCACCCTGGATCTGCAGAGAAAGAACCGCCAGGGAGCAGGTGAAGTGGTCTACGGAGCAGGAAAAACTCCGGAGCAGATAAAGGCCATCGTCGAGACCCTGAAAGAACACTCAAATGACGGAATTTTGATCACAAAACTGTCAAAAGAGAAGGAAAATGCCTTAAAAACAATGTTAAATGCAGATTTAACTTTTTATGAGGAAGCCCAAATTGCAATAGTTGGCAAAAAAAGAGCTGCGGACGGGCTCGGAAAAGTCGTAATTGTGACCGGAGGAACGAGTGATATACCCGTTGCGGAGGAAGCAGCCGTTACGGCGGAGTTTTTTGGCAACGAAATCGAGAGAATTTACGACGTCGGAGTGGCAGGCCTTCACAGACTTTTATCCAAAATGGACTCACTCATGAGTGCCTCGGTTATCATCGCAATTGCGGGTATGGAAGGAGCACTTGCAAGCGTTGTCGGAGGTCTTGTGGACTGTCCGGTCATAGCTGTTCCGACCAGCGTGGGGTATGGAGCATCGTTTGAAGGACTTTCGGCACTTTTGTCGATGTTAAACTCCTGTGCATCGGGCGTAACCGTAGTAAATATCGATAACGGCTACGGTGCAGGCTACTATGCAAGCCTCATAAATCATATGAATAAGAAATAAACAAATTATGTAAACCAAAATCAGCGTGAAAGGACTCAATATGAAGACACTTTACCTTGAATGTTCAATGGGTGCTGCGGGAGATATGCTCTCGGCTGCTCTTTATGAATTACTGGATGATAAAGAAGCTTTTATTAACAAAATAAATAATTCAGGCATACCTAAAGTGACGGTTAATGCCGAGCCTATGACCAAGTGTGGCATACTAGGAACTCATATGAACGTCCTTGTAGACGGTGTGAGCGAGGGAGAGGAGCATGATCATCACCACGAACACGTCCATGAGCACGAACACCATCACGAGCATGAGCATGAGCACGACCATCACCATGATCACGAACATGAACATCATCATGAGCACCATCATTCAAGCTTAAAAGATATAGAAGATATTATTGACGCTCTGAATATACCTGAGAACGTTAAAACCGACGCAAAGAACGTTTATGCCATGATAGCAGAGGCTGAAAGCAATGCGCACGGCAAGCCTGTATCGGAGATTCATTTCCACGAGGTCGGAACCATGGATGCAATCGCCGACATTACGATGGTCTGCATGCTGATGAATGAGTTAAAGGCAGATAAAATCGTTGCTTCTGAAATTCACGTAGGAAGCGGTCATGTTCACTGCGCACACGGAATTCTTCCCGTACCCGCACCTGCTACCGCGTTTATTTTACGAGGTGTTCCTTTCACCGCAGGTCACATAAAAGGTGAACTCTGTACACCCACAGGCGCTGCACTCATTAAATACTTCGCTGCAGAATTCGGCGAAATGCCTGTAATGACAGTGGATAAGATTGGTTACGGAATGGGCAAGAAAGATTTCGAGCAGGCTAACTGTGTTCGGGCATTCCTTGGAAGCACGAATGAAAAGGCGTCGCAGATAACAGAACTTTCATGTAATATTGACGATATGACAGGCGAGAAAATTGCGTTTGCAATGGAAAAACTCTTTGAAGCAGGCGCTCTGGAGGTTTATACCATTCCCGTCGGAATGAAAAAATCACGCCCGGGAATACTTCTTTCCGTAATGTGCAACGAAGCTAAAAAAGACGAAATGGTTTCGCTTATTTTCAAACACACAACCACGCTCGGCATAAGGGAAAATGTCAGCAAAAGATACACTCTTAAAAGAGAAATCGTAAAAAAAGAAACACCTTTCGGTGAAATCAGAATTAAAAAATCCGAAGGTTTCGGAGTTGTGAGAGAAAAGTACGAATACGAAGATCTCGCGCGCATTGCAAGCGAGAAAAATATTTCAATTGATGATATAATAAAGGAGATTGATAAATAATTTTCTTATAGTGTAACGGGGGTTATGGCGGTTAAAGTTGCTGTAGCCTTTTTTGATATGGATTATGAAAATGGCAAGCTCGGGATGGATGAATTTGACAAAAAATCATCTGAATATGAGCATGCGAAAGTTCTTTTTGAGGAGTTAAAAGCAGAAGGAACAAATAAATTATAATGAGAGTGTGTATTTTGATATAACGCACTAGCCAAATCGTAATTTGTGGAGGTACAAATGGAAGAGTGTATATTTTGTAAAATAGCATCAGGTGAAATTAAAGGGTTGAGAATATATGAGAACAATGAAACACTCGCATTTATGGATATTGCCAAGGATGTTGATGGTCATATACTTGTTATCCCCAAAAAACATTATAAGAATATATTGGATTGCGATTCAGAAACGCTTTCGGCTGTTATGAATACCATAAAACGAGTATCGAATCATTTAACAGAAAACTGTGGTTACGACGGTATAAATTTGCTTAACGCCAACGATGAGAGTGCTGGACAGTCGGTTAATCATTTTCATATCCATATTATTCCTCGTAAAAGTAATGATGGAATTGATGCCTGGCCTAAATTTGAAGGAGCGAAGGAAGAACTTCAAACTGTATTTGATAAAGTGAAGATGTAATCATTTAGGAGAAGGATATATAAATGAAATCAAAAAATACGGTCATGGGAATACTTTTTATCATCGTTGGTCTGGCATTTGCAGGCCTCGGTATTTGGGTTCAGTTTATCAGAAACTCAGGATATGTTCCCGTTGAGGCAGAAATAACAAAAATTGAGAAAATATCGAATTCTACGCATAATGGTGGCAAGCACAGAACAAGTGCGAACTATGTTGCATATGTACAATATGAAGTCGATGGCAAAACATATGTCGGCCAGAGTGATATATGGGAGTCCGGCATGAGTACAGGTCAGACAGTTACAATCTTTTACAATCCCGATAATCCGGCTGAGATGGGTGGAGATGCGAAATGGCTCGGTTGGTTTATAATTGGCATCGGTGGGATAGCAGTACTCGCCGGGGGTGCTATGATGATTCCAAGCAAGACACATTATTAAGAAACATTAACTTTTATATAAGATAAAAAGCAGGAGAAGACGCAGAACATTATTTTATGCGCATACCAAAATTATAGAGGGAAAAATGAACGCAAGAGAATATCTGGAAATATTGCATATAGCTGAAAAGTTGAAAGATACACCACGTCATTGCACCACTTCAAACGGCAGAGTTGAAAGTGTTGCAGAACATAGTTGGAGAATATCTCTCATGGCATTTCTTTTAAGGCATGAATTTCCTGATGCAAATATAGATAAAGTTGTAGATATGTGTCTGATTCATGATTTAGGAGAATGTTTTACGGGAGATATTCCTGCTTTTTTAAAGACAGATTCTGATCGTAAAACAGAAGGTGATCTGTTAAATTTATGGATAGAAAAACTTCCGGCAGAAATATCAAAAGACTTTAAAGATCTCTATCAAGAGATGGAAGTGCAGGAAACAAAAGAGGCCAAGATATATAAAGCATTAGATAAACTTGAAGCACTTATTCAGCATAACGAATCACCCATTTCTACATGGTCTGAAAATGAATATGAACTAAATAAGACATATGCGTTTAACACAGTGGAGTTTTCAGAGTGGCTGACGGAATTGCGTAAAGAAATCCTAAAAGACACGCTTGAAAAGATAGAGAAAGAAAAATAAAAAATTTTGGTTTTTCTAAATAACAACCGACAAATCGGAGTTTGCAGAGGAGGTAAACATGAAAAAATGGTATGACGAGGAATACGAATTCACGGTAGAGGTAATAGGCTTTCTGCATGGAGATCACACGGAACGATACTGTCGTAATGGTGAAGAAGTCGGAGATACTTACTCGTGCACCTATGGATGTCCGGTCAACAAGGATGGATACGGAATCTGCTCAAAGACCATGATGATGTTGTATCCTCTTATGGAAGCAGTAAGAAGCGGTGGAGATTTGGAGAATCTTGGCGGTGATGGCAAATACACCAAAACCATAGTATGCCCCGATGGTTGTGTAATGTTCAAATTGACAGCAAAACCATTAGGAAATGAGAATTTCCATAAGGGAGGATTCTGGGATTATCCGGATCAAACGGTTTAAAGGGAGGGGGATTTTTAAATTCTCATAAAAGATACTATTTCTTAGTTTTAATTCCTGCCACAATTCCGAATGCCAGATAAAAGAGTGTTGTTAAAATCACGAAGATTAAAACAAAGTAATTGATTTCCTCACTCCACTTAAAGAGAACTGCCGAGCCGGAAAGGATAAGCATTATAAGCGGATAAAGATAAGAGAAGCTCGTTACACCGTCTTTATAAAACTTTAGAAGCATAATTCCAAATACCGGAATTAAAACGAATGCTGCGGCAAATTCTGCGATATAAAAGAGATAAAGCTGAGGAGCCATAAGCTTAAGTGCGATATAGCACACAGGCACGGTCATCGAAAACAGTGTAAGATAAATCACAGAAACAATTGAAGGAAAAGCGTATCTTTTATCTTCGATGCATTTCTCAATACATCTTACAACCATGGTTGCGATTAAAAAGCCGTATGCCACGAACTGTATCGGAGCAATTGTCATTCCGGTATGCATCATTCCACCGTAGAGGAGAGCCATTGCAGCGATTACGATTGCTTTATAATTGTTTTCAAAATCATACAAATCTTTTGAAAAGAGTTTACCGAGCATTCCGATTATCGGTTTTATTGCAAGGACTGTACCGACGATAAGGCTTATTACCGTTACGCCGTACGCAACGTAATTAAAATAACTGCCTGATTTTAACGCATATACTCCGCCGTTGTTGAAGCTGAAAATTACAGCTAAAAGACGCTCTGCAAAGAGTATCACGAAATAGAGTATAAGTCCGATGATCTTAAGCTTGTTTCCAAGCATTCCTTTTTTCATTTCCCCACCTTCTCATAAAAGACAAAACTAGAAATTAATTACCTCGGGAGCGGCTGTAAATGATGAGAATGTTGCGGTTGCATTCTTGAAATAGAGAACTTCGGTATTGTCATCATCTTCTGAATACATTCCGCGAAGCATAGGATAAGCATCAAGCATAGCCTTCTTTGCGTCTCTGTTGTCATCACGAACAAGTTCGCCTGCAACACGAAGCCATGTACCTTCAGCGAAGCAGCAAAGCTCTACCTTGGGATTAGCCTGGATCTGCTTTGACACGTCTTTACTTTTTCCTGTCTGGATATAAAGCTTGCCGTCAAAAATATTAACAGTTCCGAAAGGTCTTACTCTGGGCTGATCGCCGTCAACCGTGGCAAGATAATAAGTTTCACATTTCTTGATAAAATCACATACTTTTTGCATAGTGTTAACCCTCCGTGTATGTTTATTTTTATTTTTATTCTTCGACTCTCCATGGATTGCCCGGATCGGAGTCTGTGGGATCCCAGTTGCGTCTCGGATCGTTACCGTCTATTCTGATGGGCTCGGGTTTTCCGAGAGGTCCGGGGTTATCCGGATCGTCGTATATTTCAATTTGTGTACCTGCTTCGCAGTTCTCATATATCCACTGTGCATCTGCAGCGCAAAGTCTGACGCATCCATGCGAACAAACTGTTCCGAGTCTGTTGTATTCACCCCAGAGTAGTGTATCGGGATAACGCTTGTAGTACATTACGGAATGGAACCAGATGTGACCTGTAATTCTTCTTGCATACTGACCTACAGTTCCTTCTTCGAACTGAAGCCATCTTGCCTGCTGACCCATTGAAAAAACTCCGATAGGTGTTGCGTTTCCTGTTGAGCAGACCATAGCTCTGTAGGGTACGGTATAGTTGCCTGCTTCGTCTTTGGAATAAATGGTGATACAGCAGGCCCTGCGGTTGATTTTGATGTAATATGTTGCATCTCCTGTAGCGATTTTAGGAGGTGCCGTAGCATTTACAACCTGGCCTTCGAATGCCATACGACCTTCTTTTTTGCCGTATCTTTTGTAATGGTTGTAAAGCTGGTTTTCGTTTGTTCCGAAAACTGCGACTACATCGGGATAAGCTGCGGCATAAAATGTCGGGTCAAAAAGAGTTTTATCCTTCATGACTTTTACTGTGCCTACAGTTTCCTGGGAACCTGTGCATACACGACCTTCCTTGCTGCCGTAATTCACATAGTGTGCCCAGAGATCCTTTTCATTGTAGCCGAATGCAGCCTTTAAATCACCATATGTATCCGCATAGTATATAGGATCGAAAATCGTGCCGTCAGGCATATTTAAAGGTGCTGCTTTTGACTCAAATTTAAGAGTCGTAAAAAGTCCGATTGTTGCCAAAAGTAAAAGAAACAATCGGAAAAAACTGAATTTTTTCATTACATATCCCCTCCACTTAACGTGTAAGAGAATTCTACCACAATTAATATAAATATACAATTACAGTTAAATATATATAATGGACTGAAAAATCAGTTTATGATATCATAAAAGCGCTTGTTTAAAACTTGAAGTAAAACGAAAAAGGGATATAAAAATGGCTGATATTGAAAAAAGACCGATACTTAAAAACAGAGTTTATCTTTACTTAACCGAGTTCTTTGCCGGAATGTCGGTAATGGCTGTAGAGCTGGGTGCATCAAGACTTCTTGCACCGTACTTTTCGTCGTCTCAGATTGTATGGACGATTATCATCGGAACCATCATGATAGCAATGGCGCTCGGAAATATTTACGGCGGAAGAGCTGCTGATAAAAACCCCAACCCCGACAGACTCTATGCGAGAATAATCATTGCGGCAATCTGGATTGCGCTTATTCCCGTGCTCGGCAAATATGTCATCGTCTTGATTTCCGGAATTCTTATCTTTGCGGTTAACAAAAATTTCCTTATCATCGCAGGTTTTGTGGCTTGCATGGTAATCTTTGTATTCCCGCTTTTCTTACTCGGAACGGTTACGCCGTCGCTCGTAAAATATACAGTCGACAATCTTGACGACAACGGAAAGCTTGTAGGAAATCTTAATGCAGCCAACACCATCGGAAGCATCATCGGTACATTTGTGCCGACTTTTATAAGTATCCCTGCAGTCGGAACATCGATAACATTTTTGATTTTCGCAGGTATCCTTTTGATTCTTTCAGCGGTTTATTTTATAACATCCAAAATCAGCATGAAGAAAATCAAAAGACTCCCTGCAAGTATTGTGATTTTTGCTCTTTGCTGTACATTCGGATGGAAGAGCAATTTCGCTTTCTGGCAGAATAATCTCCTGTATGAAGGCGAGTCAATATACAACTATCTTCAGGTTTATGACGACGACAGAGCGATTTATTTTTCAACGAACGTGCTCTTCGGAATTCAGTCCGTATATCTAAAAGAAAAAGGCCTCACGGGCTACTATTACGACTTCGCTATGGCGGCTCCTTTTATGAGCGGTGTCAATGAAAAGGATGCGCTCGACATTCTGATTTTAGGCAACGGAACAGGCACCTTTGCGACACAGTGCGAAAGATATTTTGACAAGGATCTTCACATCACGGGTGTTGAAATAGATGATAAAATCACGAAGCTTGCAAAAGAATATTTCGAACTTCCCGAAGACGTGGAAGTCATTACATACGACGGCAGAGCGTATTTAAACGCAATAGATAAAAAATACGACGTAATCATGGTGGATGCGTATCAGGACATCACAATTCCTTTTCAGATGTCTTCGATTGAATTCTTCACGCTCGTAAAAGAACACTTAAAAGACGACGGCGTGATGGTCGTAAACATGAACATGAAAAGTAATGCAAAAGGCGGTATAAACGATTATCTTTCCGATACTATCTGCCAGGTATTTTCAGAGAGTTACTATGCTGATACATCTGCACTTGGGAACCGTGAGTTTTATGCATCAAACAATCCCGAAATGCTTGATGTTTTTGCAAAGAATGTAGAACTTGAAGAAGACGAAAGTCTTTTGTTTATGATGAACAGAGTTTCAGACAGACTCACGGAATACGAGGCAGGCGACCTTGTGATGACTGATGACAAAGCACCGGTGGAATTGCTTGGTATGAAAGTTATCGACGAACTTATTCAGACAGAAATGGCTTATTACAAAGGAGTTTTCAAAGAGGGCGGAATCAAAGCCGTCATTGAAAATCTGTAAATATGACGCAGGAAGATAAATTTATCAAAATGACAACTGAGCCCATACCGAAATTAGTCGGACGTCTCGCAGTACCGACTATTTTAAGTATGCTTGTCACATCCTTTTACAACATGGTTGACACATACTTCGTGGGCAAAATAAATACTTCCGCATCGGGTGCCGTAGGCATTGTTTTTTCGCTGATGGCAATCATTCAGGCATTCGGATTTATGTTCGGGCACGGCTCGGGCAATTTTCTTGCAAGAAAGCTCGGAGAGCAGAAAAACGATGAAGCGGAGATAATAGCCAACGCGGGCTTTGCTTTTGCGTTTTCGTTTGGCATCATCCTTGCTGCAGTAGGTCTTTTAAATCTTGACAGACTTGCGTATCTTTTAGGATCTACAGATACTATCCTTCCTTATGCGCGTTCTTACATGGGACCGATTTTGATCGGTGCTCCGTGGATGATGGCATCCATAGTTTTAAACAACGAAATCAGATATCAGGGCAACGCAAAAACCGCGATGTTCGGTATCATGGCGGGCGCAGTAATAAATATCGGCCTTGATCCGCTCCTCATGTTCACATTTAAACTCGGCATTATGGGCGCCGCAATCGCGACGATTTCCGGACAGTTCATAAGCTTTATCATTCTTCTTTTGACCACGCGAAGAGCGGGCAATATAAAGATTACTCTTAAAAGAAACCCATTCGCATTCAGATTCCTTTGGGAGATTGTTTCCGGCGGACTTCCCTCACTTTTCAGACAGGGACTCGCAAGTATTTCAGGCATCATGTTAAATGTTGTGGCTAAAAGAGTCGCAGGTCCCGAGTTTGCCGATGCAACCATCGCTGGTATGGCGATAGTCGGTAAAATCAGCATGTCGCTTAACTCCTTCGTAATCGGTTTCGGTCAGGGTTTCCAGCCTGTGTGTAGCTTTAACTTCGGTGCGGCCAAATACAAGCGCGTAAAAGAAGCGTTTCTTTTCTCCGTAAAAGTTTGCGCGGGTCTTATGGTTGTTGTAGGCGCCGCCTGTTTCGTCTTCGCTCCGCAGATAGTCGAACTTTTCAGAAAAGGCGATGCAATGGTAATTGAAGTCGGCTCCTTTGCGCTTCGTGCACAGTGTGTAACATATGTTTTCGGAGTGTGGATTATCCTTACCAATATGCTTTTGCAGGCTTCAGGCAGAGCGTTTGGCGCGACAGTTATTTCATCCTGCCGCTCGGGACTCTGTTTCATTCCCGTTATACTTGTACTTCCTCTTTTCCTTGGAATTACAGGTGTTCAGATTTCTCAGGCAGTGGCTGACATGATAGCATTTTTCATCTCGCTCGGAGGCGGACTTTACTTTCTTAGAAAATTAGACAGGTCCGAAGGTTCGGTTATAAAGTAAATCAGAAAAATATGGCTTTTAAATTGCCGTAAAATCAATAGAATTTTGAACTGCCTATATTTATAATATAAAGTGAGTAAAAAGGGTGATTTCAGAACTTAACGGTTTTGGAGGGATGATATGAATATTAAGTGCAATTATTGTGGCGAAATGTTTGACGAGACACTGGAAAAGTGTCCTTCCTGTGGTGCGCCCAACAGCAATGTTAAGCGCTCAACAGTCGATCAGCCGACCACAATCGAAGAATTAAAAGACTGGTACAGATCAAAGGGACTGCCGTCCTATGAGACTACCAGATTTTTTATTGGCATAGACTACAAGGGTCCGAGAGCATTCGGTATCTACAAAGACGAGCATACAGGTAAGTGTGTCGTATATAAAAACAAAGGCAACGGTGAGCGCGCTATAAGATATCAGGGTACTGATGAAGCATATGCCGTAAATGAACTCTTCATGCGTCTTAAGCAGGAAATTCTTGAGCAGAAGTCAAGAAATCTTGACATCAGAAGTTCAGCTTACATTACTCCAAAAGAGAGACAGGCTATAGAGGAAGAAAAAGAAGAGGCTTATAAAACTTTTATCCGTAAAGAAATCACCAAAGAGGAAGCCGCGAGAGAGGCATATCTGCGTTTTAAGGGTGAAGCAGAATACGAACATAGACGTAATAAAACCATCGTTGCGGGAATAATCGTGGCAGTGGTTATCTGTCTGATTTTCGGTTACGCCACTTTTAGGGCATACGTAAAAAAGCAAATAGTCAATGCAGGTTATTACAAATATAACAACGAAGTATATTATCACGGAAGCACCGATGAGTATTCATACTGGTTTAAGTATGATACGGCCGATAATGACTGGTATTCAGAAAATGTATATGATTTACCTCTGGTCGACAAACTGCATTCACGAAAGTATTTTGTTTCGGAGGAGGATTATTCCGATCTTGGCTGTTCGGATGTTAAAGATTCTGTAGATTATAAGATTGCTGTTTATGGAACCGCCATAAGTCCGGGATATTATAAGTATGGCGACCATTACTATTATCATGCAGAAAACGACAACTCATTAGGATGGTTTAAATTCAATAATGTGAAAATGGATTGGGATTATTCCACATCTTCTAACCTACCGGAAGCACTGCAGCACCAGTATTCGGCCGTTGAATATTCTTACGATTTTACTTTTAATGGGGAAAGGTATCATCCTTTCACGGATGTTAAGCAATCCCAAGCATATAAAATCACTTATCCCGCGGAATTTGCCTCGTATCCTAAAGAAAGTAAAGATGAAGGCTATTACAGCAAAGACGGTAAAATATATTATCATAATGATTCTTATGCCTCCAAAAACTGGTATGAATACAACAGTACTACAAAACAGTGGAATCAGTCTTACCAGGTGCCGGATGATGTTGAATCCTACTCGCCGAATTATTCCGGTATAAAGGACTTTACAGAAACAGAATACTACTTCGATGCCCATCCATGGGAAAAAAATTCGGATAGTTCGGGTAACAATTATTCATACAGTTCGAATTCTAACAGCGGATCTAAAACTTCTTCCGACAGCTGGTGGAGCTCAAGTTCCGACAGCTCATGGGACAATGATTCGTCATGGAGCTGGAGCAGTTCTGATTCATGGGATTCGGGTTCGACCGACTGGAGCAGCGACTGGTAAAGATGGAGAAAAAACATGGAAACAAAAGTTAAAAAGACTCCCGTACTTTCCACACTCTGCCACATCATAAAAGATGACTGTTATCTTATGATGCACAGGGTCAAAAAAGAAAATGACATCAACAAAGACAAGTGGATCGGAGTGGGCGGTAAATTCGAATATGGTGAAAGTCCGGAAGAGTGTCTTTTACGAGAAGTAAAAGAAGAAACGGGCCTCACATTACTTAATTACAAATTCAGAGGAATCGTGACATTCTGCTATGGCGAGGACGTCGTCGAATACATGCATCTTTTTGATGCGGATGAATTCGAGGGTGAGCTTACCGACTGCGATGAGGGCGAACTTGTCTGGGTGCCCATAAAAGATGTTTGCGACCTTCCAATCTGGGAAGGCGATAAGATCTTTTTTAAACTTTTGGCAGAAAACGCCGATGTCTTTTCATTAAAGCTTGTTTATGATACCGATGACACGCTAAAGGAAGCAGTTGTTTACTGACAGCCGTAAAAATGGTAAAATATATAGTTGTGGGTATGTAAAAACCTTGGAGGTTACTTATGGAAGAGAAGAATTCAAGTATAGTCTATTATGTCCTGATAACGATCATCGTGACGGGATTGTCTATTTTGCTTGCGCCGAAGTTAATCAATGCATGTTCGTCGTATATTTATAAAAAGCAGAAACCCAAAGTAAACGTAAAATTTGATAAGAACTACGGACCCAGAATCGTAAAGAAGAGAAAGTAGGAGGCAGAAGCAGCATGGATGCTTTAATGACGGAAAATGTAGCGGAGAAAATAATGGCAGCGATCAGAGATGTTCAAAAGAATATGACCAAACTGAATATCATGGTTATGGGAAAGACGGGTGCCGGCAAAAGTACCCTTATTAACAATGTGTTCAGCAGAAATCTCGCACAGACAGGTATCGGAAAGCCTGTAACACAGTCCATTCGTAAATACGAGATAGAGGATTTCCCTCTGGCAATTTATGATACGCCCGGTCTTGAACTCGGCGGAGAAAATGCCATCGACGAGCTCCTAAAAGAATCAAAAGAAGTTCTTTCAAAGGGTGCAATGCGCGGTATTTCCGAATCGATTCACTGTATCTGGTACTGTGTTTCCACACCTTCTCATCGTTTCGAAGAGGCTGAGGTTGAGTTTATCAAGAAATTTCTCGATGAAGCTAACGAATTCTGTGTACCCGTAATCATCGTGCTTACACAGTCTTATTCAAAGAAAGATGCCAAGGCTTTAATGTCGGAAATCGAAAAAGAGAACTTAAATGTGGTTCAGATTGTTCCCGTACTTGCACAGGACGTGGATATTGACGAAGAATACGTAATTAAGGCATACGGCCTTGATACACTGATAGATATTGTTAACAATGTAATTCCCGAGGCTTTGAGAAATACTCTTGCGGCTGTTCAAAAGGCAAGCCTTAAGATGAAATTAAGAAAAGCCAACGCAATCGTTGCCACAGCGGCAGCAGCTGCAGCGGCTACCGGCGCTATTCCTATTCCTTTTACGGATGCGGCAGTGCTTGTTCCCGAGCAGATTGGTATGATTGCATCAATTACCGCAGTATTTGGTATTCCTCTCGAAAAGGCAACCGTTACGGCAATTCTTTCGGCTACAATCGGAACCGTCGGTACTACCGTAATGGGTAAAACCGTTGTTTCAGGCCTTCTTAAGATGATTCCCGGTGTCGGATCAATTGCGGGCGGTGTTATTTCCGCATCTGTTGCGGCAGCGCTTACAGCAGCTCTCGGCGAAGCCTACATCGCTATCATGATGATGGTTTCAAAGGGCGAAATGAGTGTATCCGAGCTTGATACCGACGAAGGAAAAGCCAAGATTGCCGGCATATTCAAATCAAAACTTGGCCTTAAGAGAAATGCAAAAGGCAAGCCCGTTGACGAGGAAGAAGAATAAAAAAGTATTGACTATTCTTATGTAGACGGATTAAGATATGTTTGTTTGGAGAAAAACAATGAACGCTATCGGCATAAATTCCAAATTAAACAACGGTTTCTATTACTTTATTCAGGCCTACTTTTACGTAAGCCTTTTTGCCTTTTACTTTTCTAAGAATAATTATGGGCGTACCGAATAAAGAATAGATGCTGACTAAATGTGATTATGTTTGCACTGTCCTTGTTCGGGGCAGTGCTTTTTTATGAGGTGAAATGAAATGTCTCAGATGGATGAATTAAGAGATCAGATAGAAAAAATCGACGAGCAGATGATTTATCTGTTCGAAGAGAGAATGCGCGTCAGCGCCAAAGTTGCCACTTTCAAAAAAGAACACGGAATTCCCGTACTTGATGAAGAAAGGGAAAAGATTCTTATTAAAAGAAACGTAGGCAAAGTGAAAAATCGTGAACTCGATGTTTACTACAAAGAATTCTTCGAAGGCGTATTAAATGTTTCTAAGAAATATCAGCATAAGCTGATGGAAGGAGTTAAGGTTGCTTACAGCGGAATCGAAGGCTCGTTTGCAAGTATTTCCGCGAGCAAAATCTTACCCGATGCCACGAGAGTATCCTACGGCAGCTTTTCAGAGGCGTACAATGCTGTAGAAAACGGCGAATGTGATTTTGCCGTACTTCCTATAGAAAACAGTTATGCGGGCGAAGTAGGAGCCGTTACGGACCTTATGTTTAAAGGTAATCTTTTTGTAAACGGAGTGTATGAGCTTGGCGTATCGCAGTGTCTTTTAGGAGTTAAGGACAGCTCACTTGAATCAATCAAGACGGTGGTCAGCCACTCACAGGCACTCGACCAGTGCAGCGAATATATAAAAAGACACGGATTAAAAAGCATATCCGCAGAAAACACTGCTGTTGCCGCAAAAGAAATCGCAGATAAGAATGATATAACCACAGGCGCTATCGCAAGCAAAGAAGCAGCGAATCTCTACGGACTTACAATACTTGATTACGATATAAACGAGAGTTCTACAAATACAACGCGTTTTGCAGTGTTTTCCAGAGAACGCACAATGATTAAGAGCAAATACGCAAAAGGCGAATTCATCCTTATGTTTACGGTTAGAAATGAGGCCGGCTCACTCGCTGATGCAATAGCTATTTTAGGTAAGCACGGATTCAATATGAAGGTCATAAGAAGCAGACCCGTAAAGAATGAAAACTGGCAGTATTATTTCTACACCGAGGTTGAAGGAGACCTCCAGACCGAAGAAGGTAAGAAGATGATGACGGACCTTCTGTTTAAATGCAGCAAAATCAAAATAGTCGGCAACTATGCTGCGGATATGAAAATCTAAAAAAGGAAAACAAAATGATCGTAAAAGTAAACCTTCCGATAAATGCATATGAAATAAAAATCGAAAGAGGCGTGCTTTCAAAGGCGGGTAAAGAACTTAACTTAAACCGCAAGGTTATGATTGTAACCGATGACGGCGTGCCTTCAAAGTACAGCGAAGTATTAAGTGCACAGTGCTTAAACGCAAGCATTTTCGTACTTAAGCACGGCGAGGAAAGTAAAAACCTTGATAACTTCGCTGCGATTGAAAAAGCACTTCTTGAAAACGGTTTTTCAAGAAAGGACTGCGTTGTTGCCTTAGGTGGCGGTGTAGTCGGAGATCTCGCGGGATTTGCCGCATCATGCTTTATGCGAGGCATAGATTTTTACAACATTCCGACCACTGTTTTATCACAGGTTGATTCATCGGTCGGCGGTAAGACGGCAGTTGATTTTAACGGTGTAAAAAATATCGTAGGAACCTTTTATCAGCCTAAAAAAGTGTTGATTGATCCCGATGTTCTGAATACACTTAACGACAGACAAAAGGCTAACGGATTAGTCGAAGCAGTTAAGATGGCTGCAACGTTTGATGCAGAATTATTTGAAGAATTCGAAAAGGTAGAAAGATTTGAAGATCTTGATATCGAATACGTAATCGGAAAGGCTATTCAGTTAAAGGCTGATGTGGTTGAAAAGGACGAAAAAGAAGCAGGACTTCGTAAGGTCTTAAACTTCGGTCATACATTAGGACACGGAGTTGAAGCCGCACTTCAAAATACCGATTATCCCCTTCTTCACGGAGAATGCGTCGGAATGGGCATGACGGTAATGTGTGACGAGGATGTAAAAGAACGCATAGTAAAGATACTTGATATGTTAAAGATACCTTCGACATATTCATTTGATTTTGATGAAGCACTTGAAGCGGTAACACATGATAAAAAGTTAAACGGAAAAACAATTTCCACGGTATATGTTTCAAAAATCGGAACATACGAAATGATAGATATGACACCCGACGAATTAGCCGAAAGACTTCGCAAACTTTTGGGTTAATGTATTTGAAAAGGATAAAAATATGAAAAACACATTCGGACAAAGTTTACAGGCAACGATCTTCGGCGAGAGCCACGGACCGTACATCGGTATAGTCCTTGACGGACTCGCACCCGGAATTGAAGTGGATGATGATTTTATTAAAGAAAAATTATCATTAAGAAGACCTTCGGGCGCGATCTCGACGGCCAGAGTCGAAGCCGACGAATACATCATCGCAAGCGGTGTTTTTAACGGAAAGACAACCGGAACACCTCTTTGCATCATGATCCCGAATACCAATACAAGAAGCAAGGATTACGATAAGACGGGCCGTATCGCAAGACCCGGCCATGCCGATTATACGGCACTCTGCAAATACCACGGTTTTGAGGATTACAGAGGCGGCGGTCACTTCAGCGGAAGGATAACGGCAGCAGTCGTGGCAGGCGGTGCGATCGCACTTAAAGCTCTTTCGAAAAAAGGCATTGAGATCGGAACGCATATTTACAAACTTGCGGATATTTCCGACAGAGAGTTTGAGGATCTTGCGAGCGACGTTAATGCATTAAACAAAAAAGCATTCGCTGTGCTTGATGACAGTGCATCGGAAAAGATGCAGGATGTTATAAAAGAAGCAGCAAAGGATTCGGACAGTGTCGGCGGTATTTTGGAGACAGCGATCATCGGACTTTCCGCAGGTGTCGGCGAACCCTGGTTTGATTCGGTTGAAAGCATCCTTTCGCATATTCTTTTCTCCGTGCCCGGTATCAAGGGCGTAGAATTCGGTGCGGGCTTTGACAAGGTCTGCGGCCGCGGAAGCGAATTTAACGATGCATTCAGAAACGAAGACGGAAAGATCGTGACCGAGAGTAACAACAACGGCGGAATAAACGGCGGTATCACAAACGGAATGCCCGTTATGATAAAATGTGCGGTTAAACCCACACCTTCGATATACAAGGAACAGAAGAGCATAGATCTTAA
>JAEEGH010002391.1_pt1 | contig 50914 bp, 50 predicted proteins | sample 9134181 | NCBI WGS metagenome assembly JAEEGH01 (sample SAMN16246544, study PRJNA631951) | gut metagenome | biome: gut microbiome; feature: rumen; material: DP-attached | host: Bos | place: Iran: Karaj | collected 2018-10
CAGTATTTCAACAAGCTTTTTGTTATCGTTAATTTCATAAAACACCTCCAAACACCTCCAGTTTTCAAGATGTAATTATTTATTTCAAAAAACTTTTAAGTCTAGCACAAAACACTGTTACACTCATATCATAATCTGTTCATCACTCCTTTGAATTTTTCAATCTCTATCACACAATCGCTCTCCGTCATTCCGGCTTTGTACCTTTCTTTCGGATGAGCCTCATAGTATTCCTCCTGAAAAACCACCGCCCAGTAGTTAAACTCGGTGATGGGATATTCCAGAACTTCAGAGATTGGGCGGTGAATCTCCCGGGCAATTCTCACCGCCAGTCTGAATACAAAACTGCCCCGGATTATTTTTTTAAGCTGGTCTCATCCGTAATGTTGAGAGCCGAGAAGGCGTTAACCAGTGCGTTCAGCACCTTGTTCGGCCCGGATTCCATAAAGGCATTGAAGTCTTCCGGCTTTTCGGTGAGGTTCCCGTCAGCATCACAGAGAGACGCATGCATCATCTTAAGAACACGAAGCTGTAAGTCCTTCTCGTTCTCAAAGTCGATACGAGCCTTGCCCCTCTAAAGAAACAATTATCAGGATCTGTTTTGCCTTGCATCTTCCGCCAGCCGTAAGCAAGGAATTCTTAAGCATTATGGGGGTGAGTCTGAACTATGCAGAGGATCAAACCCACTTCTGGATCGACCATGCTTTGAACTACAAATATGCAGAAAATTACGATGTTGTCATTGAGTTCTTACAAAGCAAAAAAGTAAAAATCTAAAAAAAATATCATTTCTATGGGACGTTGAACGTCCCGTACCCAAAGACCGGTTCTACGAGCGTGGAGCCGGTCTTTCTGTTTTCATGTCCCTCATAAAACAGCCTTTTTCTGCCTCCAAACGGGACGTTCAACGTCCCACACGATTATCTTCAATATAGTTTAATTAGGGGCATCGTAGGAATAAACATCATGATTACTTGATGACTAGCTGTTCAGGGGAGCTCCACTGATGGCTACCTAATTTTTAACCGCGAACCTGTAGAGGCGCATCAGATTGCGTGCTTCTGCTCACATGTATAAAGCAATTTAAGGATTCAAAGCCATGACAGAAAAAGAAACTCTCCGCATCAACATCGAGGAACTCGAAAGAGAAGTATCTCAACGGCTCGGATCAGAAGAAGTCGAGTTCGTATTTATGAAGTTCGGAGCAACAAACCTAGATGACTTAGATCCAAGCGACTACTCATCTGTATTCAGTGAGCTTGATGCTTTATTAAATAACTAATTTTGACCGCCCGTCTGTGGAGGCTCGTCAAGTTGCAAATTGACGAGTGCATGGCCAAAACAGGTAGGCATTTTAAGAACGATCCAGTGTCATGCACCGCTGGTTACCTTCCGAATGTGGGGTAGCCGGAAATGAACACGAGACAGTACTGCCATGAATGGTTTCACCGCCTTCGGAATAACCGACCAGGTGGAATTCAATGGCAAAAAATGTAAAGGGTAATTGTACCCAGAGTCAACACAAGGGAAAAAAATTATATGATGCTCCTATTAGAATTGTTAACAAGCAGGATCTTAAGAATTACGGTATTACGTGGAAGGACTGCGTACGTTTACACATCGGAGGAATCGAGACTGTGAATGTATATATGTTCAAGACCGACAAGCCGAAACTGGCCAAGTATTTCTGGAATGAACTGAACGCTGAACATCACAGAAACAGCCGTGGCACTCGTTGCATCGTTCCCGGTAAGCAGAAACCTCTCATCATATGCCCAGAATGCAACAAGTGTTCAAACTGTCCTTTTGGCAGAAAGCCTGAAGAACGCCAGCCTAGAGTTATCGATTATGAAGTACCGGAAGATCTTATGAATAATAACGATGACTTTTCTACGATGAACGAGGCTGAAAGTGAGATGATTTACGAAGAGCTTATCGCGGCCATGCGCAGGAAAGATCCGCTTATTGCAGAAGTGTTTATTAGGTATCACACCTACGACTACGATGCTCCGGAAATTGCGGCTGAACTCGGGATAGATAAGCGGAAGGTGTATTATCTGAAACAGCAGGCTGAGCAAATCAGAGATAAGATGATGAACCTGTAGATGTTTTCTGTAAAATAGTGTTTTCATTTTAAAGCGGTGTCTGGGATTAACTCCAGCACTGCTTTTTTATTAACTTGCTATACCTTCCACATAGAGCGTAAATGTTAACAGCAAAACAATAGAGGATTACGCGCTATGTTCTACATTGATTTCACTACCCCGGAAGGCAAAACCTACCGTATTGATGTTTCCAAGAATCCTGTTCTCTACAAATGTCCTATCTGTGGAGAGATTTCAATCTACAAGTTTGATCCGACCAATGAAGACTGTTGCATTCCCTGCACAAACAACAGGAAGCGTATAAAACTGGAGGAATTTAGGGAATTGGAGGAAAAGAGTAAGGAAGACGAATTCAGGAAGAAGTGGCTTCGCACCCATTCGGCAAAATTACGCAATCTGGGAGAGATGCACAAGGTTACCGGGATAGAAAAGCCAAAACGCCTATCTTAGTTTAGAGAATCGTCAGCGGTGTCTGGGATTTTAAAAAATAAAATTTTCCGGTCATGAGGTTATTATGGAGCGTTTACCGAAAAAGAAACATATGAAGACGTCCATCATGCCCTGGATATGATCTCCCTCAGGGAACGCACATATCTTCGTTACCGCTACGGCTTTGACGATGATCTTCTTCATGATACGATATAGACTGCGGTCCATTTTCATTTAAGTGACAGTCGCGCAAAGAGCATTGAACAAACCGTTTTCCATAGCTTCCGCGAGGAGCTCCATTGGTAATAGCAGTAATTTCATTATCTTGTTTTTGTATACCTCTATCCTAAATCCGGCTTAGAATCGGCACCGTGACAGAAATCACGTCACCATTCCTTTTGCGTCGTTCAAAAGTCAGCTTCCTTCACGGAAGCGACCTTTTCTCTTCACAATGCAATTACAGCAGCCTGTGCTTCAAAGGGGCACACGCTGCTGTTTCGCTGCCAGCTTTCGGATAAAGGTATAACACACTAAACTTTGCAAGCAAAATCGTGTGCCAACAGGGATGCTCTCGCCCCTATTGGAAACCCAGAACCAAGGAATTTTCCCCCTCTGGATACCCCTTTATTTTCTGCGCCTGTGTATATACAACCCGCATTCTGCGCTCGATATACTCAGCCTTGAAAATAGAAAACAGGCGCAGTTTTCATCTTCTCCCAAGATGAATCAGCGTCTGTTTTTATTTGCCGTCAACGGTAAAAACGGCAAACAAGAGAACGAAGGAACGCACTGCCACCTTTCGGATTTGACAACGATTTTACAATACCCGCCTTTTGAACTTTACGCCATCTATGTATCATTTTAAGCGTAGGAAGAAACAAAATCTTTAATCCAAAGGAGTACACAGATATGAAAAAGTTTATCAGCATTCTTCTTGTTGCAATCATGGCAATCTCCGCATTGACCCGATGTTCCGGCAGCAAGGGCGGTACGGTTTCCACTGATGGTTCCACCTCTATGGAAAAGGTGATCGGCGCACTGGGCGAGTCTTTTGAGAACGACAATTCCGGCGTTACCTTTACTTACAATCCCACCGGCTCCGGCTCCGGCATCAAGGCTGTTCTGGAAGGTCGCTGCGACATCGGTCTTTCCTCCCGCAATCTGAAGGACGAGGAAAAGGCGGACGGTCTGACCGAGACTGTTCTGGCTTATGATGGTATCGCTATGATCGTCCATCCCGAAAATCCTGTTTCCGATCTTACGCTGGAGCAGATCGCAGCGATCTATACCGGCGAGATCACCAACTGGAACGAGGTTGGCGGCAGCAATGGCGAGATCGTTCTGATTGGTCGAGAGGCTGGCTCCGGAACTCGTGACGGTTTTGAATCCATTACCGGCACTAAAGACGCCTGCAAGTATCGTCAGGAACTGACCTCCAACGGCGATGTCATCACCACCGTTGCCAGAAATCCCAATGCTATTGGTTATGCTTCTCTGGCATCCGTCAAGAACAGTGTAAAGGCGATCTCCGTTGGCGGCGTTGCGCCCAGTGAATTGACCATCAAAGACGGCAGCTATGCAGTGCAGCGTCCCTTCGTGCTGGTCACCAGGACAGACACAGAGCTTTCCGAAACGGCTCAGAAGTTCTTTGATTACATCACCTCTGCCGATGCAAATGAGATCATCACCTCTGCCGGTGTTGTTCCCGCCAACAGATAACACTGATGAAGCGGCGGCGTTGCTGCCGCTCGTCGGCGTTGAGGTGAAATGATGAAACGAAAGAATTTAATTGAAAATATTATTCACGGAATCTTCCTTGTGCTTGGCTTGGTCACTGTCGGATGTGTTCTGCTCATCACGGTATATCTGATCCTTTCCGGCATCCCTGCAATCCGCGAAATCGGCATCGTGGATTTCCTGATTGGTAAAGAATGGGCTTCTACTGCATCGGAACCGAAATACGGCATCCTGCCCTTTATCCTGACCAGCATCTACGGCACAGCGGGAGCGATCCTGATTGGTGTCCCAATCGGTTTCTTTACTGCGGTTTATCTTGCAAAGCTGGCTCCGGCAAAAATAAAATCCGTTATGGAAAGTACGGTCAGTCTGCTTGCGGGTATCCCGTCCGTGGTTTATGGGCTTGTGGGCATGATGGTATTAGTTCCCGGAATCCGCAAAATTTTTAGTGTGCCGGACGGCGCAAGTTTGCTGGTGGCGATCATTGTACTGGCGGTTATGATCCTGCCATCCATCATCAAGGTTTCCATGACCGCACTTGAAGCCGTTCCGAAGGAGTATGAGGATGCGTCCCTTGCTCTTGGCGCTTCGCCTGTTGAAACCTATTTTAAGGTTTCTGTCCCGGCGGCAAAAAGCGGCATCGCAACTGCGGTTGTTCTCGGCGTAGGTCGGGCAATCGGCGAAGCGATGGCGGTCGCAATGGTATCCGGCAACGTGGCAAATATGCCCTCCCTGTTTGAGAGTGTCCGTTTTCTGACCACGGCGGTGTCCAGCGAAATGGCATATTCCAGCGGCTTACAGCGTGAGGCTCTGTTCTCCATCGCTCTTGTACTGTTCCTATTTATTATGCTCATAAACGCCACTTTGAATTTCTTTCTCAAAAGGCATAGGGAGGTGTGACGATGCTTGGGAAGCAACTTTCTGTGAAGCGGAAATCCTATATTGGTCTGATGAAAGGTTTGATGTCTCTCTCCGCAGGGTTGACCGCAACATTGGTACTGTTTCTTGTGAGCTATGTTTTGATAAAGGGCATCCCCGGCATCACTTGGCAGCTTCTCAGTAGAGAGCCGAGCTACTTATCGGATACCATCGGTATCCTCCCCGACATATTGAACACAGTCTACATCATTCTTGCCACGCTGCTTTTCGTCCTGCCCCTTGGTGTTGGTGCTGCCATCTACCTGACAGAGTATGCAAGCAACAAGAAAATCGTCGGCATCATCGAATATGCGGCTGAAACACTATCCGGAATCCCGTCCATCATTTATGGTCTGGTGGGTATGCTCCTGTTTGCCAACAATATGGGAAGCTGTCTGCTTGCCGGTGCATTGACCTTGGTCATCATGAATCTTCCCACCATCATGCGTACCACACAGGAGAGCTTAAAGACAGTTCCGCAAAGCTACCGTGAAGGAGCCTTTGGACTTGGCGCCGGAAAATGGCGTGTGATCCGCACAGTTGTCCTTCCGGGCTGTGTTGATGGAGTGATTACCGGATGCATCCTCTCAGTCGGACGCATTTTGGGAGAATCCGCAGCACTGCTCTTTACAGCCGGTTTTGCCCATGCATTAAATGGCATCTTTGATGGCCTGATGAGTTCAGGATCGACGCTGACCGTTGCTTTGTATGTATATGCGAAGGATCAGGGCGAATTTGGCATAGCGTTTGCGATTGCCGCTATCCTGATGGTGCTGACTGTTTTGATCAATCTATGTACTGCCCTTGTGGGCAAGTATTTCAATAGGAAGAATAGCGTATGAGTATTATGACTGCAAACGATCTGTGCCTGTGGTATGGCAATTCTCAGGCACTGAAAAATATCAACATTGAGATCCCGGAAAAGAGCATAACGGCGCTGATCGGTCCATCCGGCTGCGGCAAATCCACCTTTTTGAAAACGCTCAACCGCATGAACGATCTGATACCTATTGTAAAAATTACAGGTAGCGTCTATTATGGCGGGGAGGATATTTACGCCCCCGGCGTGGATGTAAACGAGCTGCGTCGTCAGGTTGGTATGGTGTTCCAGAAACCGAATCCGTTTCCTATGAGTATTTATGATAATATTGCCTACGGTCCCCGCACACATGGTATTACCTCTAAAGTGAAGCTGGATGATATTGTCGAGCGTTCTCTGCGGGACGCCGCCATTTGGGATGAGGTAAAGGACAGACTGAAAAAGAACGCTCTGGGGCTGTCTGGCGGTCAACAACAGCGTCTGTGTATAGCAAGAGCCTTGGCGGTGGAGCCGCTGGTGCTTTTGATGGATGAGCCGACCAGTGCCCTTGACCCCATTTCCACATCAAAAATCGAAGAGCTTGCCATTTCGCTGAAAGAAAAGTACACGATTATCATCGTCACCCACAATATGCAGCAGGCTGTTCGTATTTCCGATCAGACGGCGTTTTTCCTGCTGGGCGAGCTGATTGAATACGGAAACACGGAAAAGCTGTTCTCGCAGCCGGAGGACAAGCGCACCGAGGATTATATTACGGGGAGGTTTGGATAATGAGAAGCAGATTTGATGAACAGCTTGAACTTCTGAATACGGAAATGATCCGCATGGGAGCTATGTGCGAAGAAGTGATCGCCCTTGCCTCCTCTGCCCTCGTAAAAGGTGACACCGAAACTGCGGTGAGGATTGCACCGCTTGATAAGGAGATCGACCAAAAGGAACGGGACATTGAAAACCTCTGCATGAAGCTCCTTCTGCAACAGCAGCCGGTAGCCCGTGATCTGCGACAGATTTCCGCAGCACTGAAAATGATTACAGACATGGAGCGCATTGGCGATCAGGCGGAGGACATTGCAGAGATCATTACTTTTCTGAATGGTCGAACTGCCAAAGAACACAGTCAGATCCGGGAAATGGCAAAAGCAGCGATCAAGATGGTAACAGACAGTGTGGATGCCTATGTAAAGCACAATACGGAGCTTGCAGAGCAAGTGATCGCCTACGACGATGTTGTGGACGAGTATTTTGATAGCGTAAAAACAAACTTGATCGGAATGATCGCTGAAAATCCCACAGACGGCGAATACGCCCTTGATCTGCTGATGATCGCAAAATACTTTGAGCGCATCGGCGATCACGCCACTAATATTGCCGAATGGGTACTGTATTCCGTTACAGGTGTTCGGGGGGAGGGAGAGATATGATCTGGTGTGTAGAAGATGACGCAACCATACGAGACATAGAGGTATATGCGCTCCAATCAACCGGCTTTGAAGCGAGGGGCTTTGAGGACAGCGCTTCTTGCTGGGAAGCCTTGCAGCACGAGCGTCCTCAGCTTGTTGTTCTGGACGTCATGCTCCCCGGTATGGATGGTGTGGAGCTGCTCAAAAAGATTCGAGCTTCCTCGGAGTTTGGCGATCTGCCGGTCATTATGGCTACCGCCAAAGACGCAGAATATGAAAAAATCCAGAGTCTTGATCTCGGTGCGGATGATTATATCGTAAAGCCCTTCGGTGTGATGGAACTTATCTCCCGTATCAAGGCGGTGCTTCGCCGTTATCAGCCCATGAAAAGCGAAAATGCGCTGAAGATGGGCGGCATCGTCCTTCATCTGGATGAGCGCACCCTGACAGTTGATGGTGAACGTGTACAGGTTACATACAAGGAATTTGAGCTGCTTCGCCTGTTTATGAATCATCCCGGCATGGCATTTACCAGAGAGCAGCTTTTCTCGGATGTCTGGGGGATGGATTACGCCGGAGAAACCCGCACCGTGGATATGCACATCCGCACTCTCCGTCAGAAATTGGGCAAGTATGGTGAGCTGATCGAAACGGTGCGCCACGTTGGATACAGAATGGAGAAGATACAATGACAAAGAAAATATTTAGATCTATTCTGCTTACATCTCTCGCTGTGCTGCTGATCAGTCTGTCAATCGCTGTTGGCTGCTTGTATTACTATTTCGGAAATGTTCAAGAGCAGCAGCTTGACAGTGAACTTACACTTGCGGCAGGGGCAGTTGAGGAAAGCGGCATTGGTTATCTGGAAAGATTAGAAACAGATGATTTGCGGCTTACTTTGGTGGATGCGGACGGAACGGTTCTCTACGATACGAATGTGGATGCCGCCGCTATGGAAAATCATGCAGACCGTGAAGAAATCAGGGAAGCCTTTGCATCTGGCAAGGGTGAAAGCTCCCGCTATTCCTCCACGCTGACCGAAAAGACGATATACCATGCAGCTTTACTTGATGACGGTACTGTACTGCGTGTTTCTGTCAGTCAGGCAACGGTGCTTACGCTGATCGCCGGAATTGCACCGTGGTTTGTCCTTGCGGCATTGCTTGCGGCAGTTCTGTCATGGCTTTTGGCAAAGCACCTATCAGGACGCATTATTACGCCGCTGAATCAGGTGGACTTGGAGCATCCTCTGGAGAATGATACATATGAGGAATTGTCACCGCTTCTCAGTAAAATCCATCGGCAGCACGAACAAATCGACGCCCAACTTCTGCAACTTCGTCAGAAAACGGATGAATTTGAACATATCACCGCAAGCATGAAGGAAGGTCTTGTGCTACTGGATGCCAAGGGAAAGATTCTCAGCATCAATCCGGCTGCCGCTGCCTTGTTTGGGGCAGAGGACAATTCCGTTGGCGTAGATTTTCTTGCCATCGAGCGAAGTCACAAAATGAATCGTGCCACAACAGCCGCCTTGGAAACCGGACACACAAGCATCCGTGAGGAACGGGGTGGGCGCAGTTATCAGCTTGACATCAGCCGGATCGAGAGAGCCGGAAAGGTTATGGGGCTTGTCATTCTTGCGTTCGACGTATCCGAACGGGAATATGCCGAGCGCACCCGCAGAGAGTTTTCCGCAAATGTTTCCCATGAGCTGAAAACGCCGCTCACATCCATTATTGCCAGCGCAGACCTGATTGAAAACAATCTGGTAAAGCCGGAGGATATGTCCCGCTTCATTGGTCATATCAGAAAAGAAGCATCCCGTCTGCTGACGTTGATCGAAGATATTATTCGTCTGTCGCAGTTGGATGAGGGTATGGAAATGCCCACAGAAGCGGTCGATCTCAGCATTGTTGCAAGTGAAGCTGTTGAGCAGCTTCGTGATACCGCAGATAATAGCAACGTGCAAATTGACCTACGTACTGAAAGCTGTATCCTGCAAGGAGTTCCCCGTTTGCTTCACGAGATCGTTTATAATTTGGTGGAAAATGCCATCAAGTACAATGTCCCCGGTGGAGCGGTTACAGTATCCGTTGGCAAAACCGCAAACGGTGTGGAATTGAAAGTATCCGATACCGGTATCGGTATCCCCACCGAGCATCAGGAGCGAGTATTTGAACGCTTCTATCGGGTGGATAAGAGCCATTCCAAGCAGTCCGGCGGTACTGGACTGGGACTTTCTATCGTGAAGCACTCTGCATCACTTTTTAATGCTGAGATTGTTTTGCAGAGCGAGGCTGGAAAAGGCACTACGATTATCGTTACATTTCCTGTATAAAGCAAAAAACTGCCGTTCAAAGGATTTCTCCAATGAACGGCAGCTTGTTAATCTAAGGGCTTGTATTCGGTGACTGTTTTCAGATATGTTTCCGGATCACCATTCAAAATGAGATCAGCGTATGCCAGCGGATCGTTGTCTAGTTCCGACCGCTGATACATATTGTCGGCTACTTCGTTCTCAACGGCAATCGTATCAATCGCAATCATACTGCCATCGGTAAATTTCAGTTCAACACAAACAGTATCCATGTTAAACTCACAAGAAATCAAATGCGTCATATCCGCCCTCCTTAAATCATTCCGAAGTGCTTCAATGCCTCCTTGATTGCTTTTTCTTTGTCCGGTGGGCATTGGGGCTGTTTAGCGTCTTTAGACTTCGGCTTATTGTAGTTCTCACGCTCGATGATACCGCACTTCTGCTTTACCTGTGCGATATACAAGCTGCTGACTTTCAAGCCGCTATGCTCCAACACATAATCCTTGATTTCTTGGTAGGCGGCTTTTTTCTCCGCATCGGTCAGATCAAGCTCGTCCATATACTAGCTTATCTCGATATGTTGCTTGGTTTTGAGTTTGGACAATAAACATACCGTCTCGACGTGATTTGTTGAGTTGATTGATGTTATCTAGCGTAATAGTCTCCGTACTAGCTGTGTAGAATATGAAAATCAAATCGTCTTTGCTCAGACCTTTTAAATTACTCAATCCAGAATTATGGACGTTTTCAAAGTCGATAAAAAAGCAAATTCCCATTATTTATAAACCCTCATCTACTGATTACATCACTCAACTGTGTCAGAAAAGCTTAACTTTCGCCGTTACTCCCAAAAAGCAAAATAGTATCTACAACCTAAAAAATATCAAAATAGTAGCCACAACTATGCTGTATCTCTCAGCCTTGATATGTTTTCACATACAGTCAAAATCGCTCTTTACAGTCATGCTCAATAAAGCATCAAACTCCGCAACCCCTTTTATTTCAAGGGATTTCCGAGCCGTTCTATTTTGCCCTCGATAGTAAAACTACGGTCTCGACGTGTTCTGTGTTAGAAAACATATCGAATATTGCCCATTTTTTGATCATAAATCCACCTTGACAGAGAATTTTAAAATCTCTTGTTGCTGTTATAGGATTACAAGAAATATACAATATGTTCTTAATTTTGCTTTTTGCAAGGAAAGAACTTATTTCATTTGCTCCTTTTCTGCCCGGATCCAACAGTATGGAATCGTATTTTTCGAAGAGTGTTTGGCAGCTGTTTAGATTTTGAGAAAGATCGTAACGGACAAAATTTACATTCTGAAGTGCGTTTAATTTAGCGTTCTTTTCAGCCTGCTCAACCATTTCTTTGACAATTTCTACGCCGCATACCTGTTGTGCTTTAGTTGCAAGTTGAAGAGAAAAATTACCGATCCCGCAGAAAAGATCCAGTATTTTGTCCGTAGGCTGTGGATTCAGGTATTCAATTGCATGATTAATTATTTCTTTATTGATCTCTTCATTAATTTGAATAAAGTCATTGGGAAGAAATTCATATTTTATGCCGTTTACGCTATATTCAGCATGATCAGCTCCGTAAACCTTTTCAAAGGTTTCATCTGTCTGAAAGTATCCGTTTATTTGATTTGATTCGCAAAACATACGGTACTTATCCAGATCTTCAGGTGAAGGATTTTTCTGAGCGAACCGGATCAACATAAAGATCCCGTTGTCTACGGCAGTTAGTTCTATGTGTCCAATTGAATATTTTATTGAGAGTGAATTTAAGAACCTGCGTACAGGAACTAGTAAATCAGACATGCATTCTTTAAGTACAGAACACTCGGTAATATCAACAATAGCATGAGAGTTTTTTTGTCTGAAGCCAAGGTGAAGTTCTCCGTTTTTACTGTCAAAGTATGTGGAAAGCCGGCATGTTCTTCTGTAGTGGTAAGGAGATTTGGTGACAATGTCGTCAGGTTCGGAAAGTTTGATATTTACATTTTTGGAGAAGATTTGTTTTAATCCTTCGATTTTTGCACGGATCTGTTTTTCCTGCGGGATAAACTGACAGCTGCAACCTCCGCATTTATCGGCATGGCAGCATTGTTCGTTGCATCTTAATTCTGATTTTTTGTGGTATTTCTGAACAGTAGCTGTTCCTGTTTTTTGGCTTGTCTCTTTTTTTTCTACTCTGACTTCATCTCCGATCATGGTATTTGGAACAAACCACGTCCGGTCATTTTTTTTACCTACACCTATACAGTGTCCGTCCAATGATTCTATTGTCAGATCGAAGTAGCGATCCACCGACTGTTTCTGTGGTTTAAAGAACATTACCATTGTTAATACCGCCTGTTTGTTAATATTACAGTCATAGATTATATTGAGTTTGTTTCTAAAACAAAACAGAGATTTATTCTTTATTTCATGCGGATTTTTATTTTTGAATTGTGCTTATGATCATTCTTTGACTGGTTCATAAACCTAGGTGGTATGGTAGAATGCAGATGCATTATTTTGCAGTTGTTTATTCAAAATTTTAAATTTAGGGATAACTAAATGAAAAAAACTTTAAGTGTTTTATTATTGAGTGCTTTTTTTGCATCTTCTTCTTTTGCTTTAGCTGACGGTTGGGAGTTTTCTGGTAATAATAATGGAAATTTCACTTTTGTGAATGCCAAGGAGGGAAAGACCATAACCTATACATCTGACAAGGCACCTGATGGTGTTACCCTAGATGCTGCAGCAAAAGATACAGCAAATCAGATGAAACAAAAATGCGGTGATGAACCAAAGATTAATTTCAGCGAGGATTCTGCCTCCATTACATGTAATGTTAATGTTAGTGAAAATCTTGTTATGCCTGTAGAAACAATTCTCGGAATTGAGGAAGGTGAGATGCATGTTCTTGTGTTAACAAATGGTGCAACAAAACAGGACGTGGAACAGCTCATGCAGCAGAGCCAGGAAGCAAAATAATTTTTGCGTCTGAACGCTTACGTTAAATTATTCGTGCGCCTCCGTTTTTGTAATGGAGGCGCATTTACGTTTGGTTAAGCGCAAATATGCACCGATTGCTATATGTTTAATGATAGAATAGGGGGAAGTTGTTTAGTGTTGTTGTGTCTGCGTGATATACCTTCGGATCATTCTTAATTACTGGGTTGGATGAAAAATGGCTTTTAAAAGATACGGACTTAGATCTAGAGTAATTGTTTATAACCTGCTGCCTGTGCTGGTTGTTGGTCTGTTCTTTTCCTCTTTCTATATTTTTAACAGATACAACCAGGTGGAACAGGATCTGGTGGAGCATGGAACAAGTATCATAGAACCTTTGACGCTTGCTATCGAAGGTCCGCTTGGAGAGGAACGGCTGGATACGGTAAGGAAAATAGTAAACTATGCGCATCGCAACAATTCTGATCTTGTTGACACTATAGCCGTGTTCGATCTGGCAAGTAATCTCTTTGTTACTTCCCGATATGTACATGATTTTTCTGAATTGAAACAACCGTTTGATAACAAGTTATCTCCGATCACATCTGTTCATTTTCACAATAATTCTATCATTCTGCGAACTCCGATATTTTCGGAAGTTATAGACAATTTTGATGTTGCGCGAATAATTCCAGGTTATTCAAAAATAGAAACAACAGACAGTCCTACCAGGATTGTCGGTTATGTCAGTATGAAACTTAACAAGTCAAAGGCTCTCATGCTTCTGTACCAGGATGCGGTGCTTTCTGTATTTGTTATTCTGATTGGCATGATTTTGGCGTTAATTTTTGCTTTTAATCTGATAAAAGAGGTGGTTGAGCCGATTAAACGCATGATTCGTGCAATCGCATACATCAAGGATGGTCAGCTGGATACCCGTATAACCGGAAGTATGCATGGTGAACTGGAAAGACTACGTTCTGGCATCAATGGCATGGCAAAATCCATAGCAGAGTATCACAATGAAATGCAGGAGAGTATTGATCAGTCTACAGCTGACTTGAGAGAAACACTCGAACAGATGGAGATGCAGAATGTTGAACTTGATCTGGCCAAGAAACGAGCCCAGGAGGCGGCTCGGGTGAAAACAGAATTCCTTGCCAACATGTCTCATGAACTTAGAACCCCTCTCAACGGTATTATAGGTTTCTCCAAACAGTTGTATAAGAGTAAACTGACACCGACGCAGCACGAGTATCTTTCCACTATAGAGCGTTCGGCAAAGAATCTGCTGGGTATTATCAATAATATTCTGGACTTTTCAAAACTGGAGGCAGGTAAACTTACTCTTGAAAAAATTCCTTTCAGTATCAGGGACACCGTGAATGAAGTTCTTATGATTATTGCCCCGATTGCTCACGAAAAAGATATAGATGTATCGGCCAAAATTGATTATTCCATACCAGATCTTCTGGTAGGAGATCCTATGCGTCTTCAGCAGGTGCTTACCAATCTTGTTTCCAATGCTGTAAAATTTACTGAAGAGGGTGCTGTAAATGTGACCATGCTTCTAGTTAATCAGCCGACGACTGACAGTAATGAGATCAAAATTGAGATTATTGTAAGGGATACCGGTATTGGTATAAGTCCTTCGCAACAGCAGAAAATATTCAAACCTTTTATTCAGGCCAATAATTCCATATCCAGAACATTCGGAGGAACAGGCCTCGGTCTTGTGATTACACAGAAAATAGTTACAATGATGGGCGGCGGTCTTTCTGTTAAATCCCAGGTAAACAAGGGTTCCGTATTTACCACTACAATCCCGATGAGACTTGCAAATCTTCCGAATGAACGCAACCCGTCCATTTCCGGATTGAAGAACCTTAATGTGCTTCTTGTTGATGACTGCGAATGGGCGAGAGAAACCTATGCCCAGATGATGAAAGACTGGGAGATGAATGTTTATGTGATGGCTTCGGTCGAAGCTGTTAAAAGTATATCAGTAGAACATTTCTTCGCTGTTCTAATAGGTGTTCACAATAGGGAAAACATAGACGAACTCAAAAACAAGCTGGACTCAGTAGATCTAGATGCTCCAATTATTATTTGTTCAAATTCCCATGACAGCGAATTCAATAATTCGCTGAAAAGTCAGAGAGTGTTGGATGTTCTAGTTAAACCTGTTTCAGATGAAAGACTGCTGTCATGTTTCGATAAAATCAAGAACAGCAATGAAGAGCCGGTTGCGGAAAACGTTCAGCTAATAACAAAACTCAACAAAAAGGTTCTAGCGGTGGATGACAATCCGGCCAATCTGAAACTGATCAGCACATTGCTGTCAGAACGGGTAACCAATGTGGACAGTTGCACCAGCGGGGAACAGGCTGTTAATCTGTGCCATATAAATACTTATGATCTAGTATTTATGGATATTCAGATGCCGGTTATGGATGGTATCACTGCATTAAAAAAGATCCGCGCCGATGAACTTGGCAAGAATAGAAAAACACCTATAGTGGCTGTAACCGCACTTGCTATTCCTGGAGAAAGAGAACGGCTGATGAATCTTGGTATGAATGAATATATATCAAAGCCTATAGATGAGAATATTCTGATTAAATTGTTGGAAAACTGCAGTAGTCTTGGAATAAATAATCAGATACCTGAGCATAAGCGGGATGATGATTTTCTTGAGGTGAGAAATCCACAGATCCGCGATGAGGAACTTGCATTGAAGCATGTGTCCGGTAAAAAGGAACTAGCCAGGGAAATGCTCGAGATGTTTATGGAGTCGGTAATTCCGACTCAGGATGCTATAAGCAAGGCCGGTTCTATTCCTACTGATCAGTTGATTAAAGTTGTACATAAACTGGCAGGAGGTGCTGCATACAGCGGAATGGTTAAAATTCAGAAAATATGCAATATTATTGAAGTAGGACTCCGTGGCGGCCAGACCGTAAGTGACGTGGAACCTGAACTGTATGAACTGGACGATCTGCTGGAACAGGTGAAAAAACAGGCGCCAGAATGGTTGAAACAGCTTGATTAGAATTTTATATATTCAGCTCTCGCTTTTTCTGTTGTGGTTATCAACAACCTTCCATAGATCATGTTATATGTAAGGTTGGTTGTCTTCGTTTATATAGCTTAATTCCCGTTTTTGCCTGTTCTTCCCGCAGAAAATATGCAGTTGCCGACATAATATAGCAAAGTTGTTAAGTTCGGATAATCTTTGTTATGTTGTAGTAAAAAACAATGGATTGAATGGCAATTCTTTACTATACTTGTTTTAACGATGGGTAGAACAGTTTGATTTTTGACTGTGGACTGTTTCATTAGTAGTATGTCTAGGAGGCATAAACTTAGCTATAGGAACAGTGGTGTACTGACCTTTCGGAGCAGTGGCTTATAAACCAATCAGGTTTAGACGGTGGATGCCATTGTTTTGATTTGATAAGGGCTTTTGTTGTTTTATGAATGTAGGATCCGCTGTTCTTCGGCATAGAATTATATGGTGCATTCAGAAAAGCTGATAACATAGATTCCTTCAGCAGACATTATGACGAACAGTGTAGTGCAGTAGTCGGAAACAAGGAAAATTTATTTAATGGTTGCAATTAGAGATACGCACAGTAAGAAAGAGTTTGATTTGGATTTGTGGATTAACAGTCTTAATCATATGAGTGAACACGATCGCAACACAATAAGGGATACTTTTAACTACTGTTCTAAATTATCTAGTGATTTTAATGTCACTCACAGATTGCAGAGCAGAAGCGCCGAAATGATCGGAATACTGCTGACAATCCATATGGATCTTCCAACCCTTCAGGTTGCAATTCTATACAATTATTATACTGAACAACTTCTTTCATTACCCCAGGTTGAAAATGATTTTCCTAAATTAGTTGTGTCCATTATGAAAGGTGCAATCGATATGGAGGCGATTCGTTTTCTGCAGAATATGGGGGACGAAATCACTGATAATCAGATTGACAATGTTCGCCGTATGCTCATTGCAATGGTCGAGGACATCAGAGCTGTTGTTATTAAGCTTTCAGAGCGTATAGCCTATCTGAGAGAAGTTAAAAATGCTGATGAGGAAACTAGAGTTCTTACTGCGAAGGAAATTTCTGCCATATATGCTCCTCTTGCCAACCGCCTAGGGATAGGACAGCTAAAATGGGAACTTGAAGATCTATCTTTCAGGTATCTTCATCCTGACATTTACAAACAGATTGCTAAACAGCTTGATGAAAAAAGAATTGATCGTGAAGAGTATATAAACAACTTTGTTAATGAACTCAAAGAACTGCTCAAAAATGCAAACATCGATGCTGAAGTTTATGGACGGCCGAAACATATTTACAGCATCTGGAGAAAAATGCAGAAGAAGAATCTTGATTTTTCGGATCTCTATGATGTAAGAGCGGTAAGAATAATTACTAAGGAATTGTCTGACTGCTATGCTGCGCTCGGTGTGGTTCATACCCACTGGCATCATATTCCGAAGGAATTTGATGACTACGTTGCGAATCCTAAGCCGAACGGATATCAGTCGATTCACACAGTTGTTCTTGGCAACGGCGGAAAACCGGTGGAGATTCAGATCCGTACAGAAAAAATGCATCAGAATGCGGAACTAGGAGTTGCAGCCCACTGGAAGTACAAAGAAAATAACAAATCCAATGATGCCGCCTATGAGGAGCGCATTGCCTGGCTTAGACATCTGCTGTCCTGGCAGGAGGATATGGTTGAATCAGGAACCTTGGTGGATGAATTTAGAACCCAGGTGTTTGAAGACCGTGTATATCTGTTTACTCCTAAGGGAGATGTTGTTGATTTGCCTGCCGGGGCGACACCTCTTGATATGGCATACAGTATTCATACCAACATCGGACATCGCTGTATCGGTGCCAAGGTAAACGGTAAGATTGTTCCGTTTACCTATCCTCTTCAGACCGGTGAACAGGTGGAGATCCTCACTCAGAAGGAACCTAATCCTAGCAGAGACTGGCTCAATCCGAATAACGGATATTTGAAAACATCGAAGGCCAGATCCAAGGTGGCTGCATGGTTTAAACGTCTTGATCGCGAAAAGAATCTTGTTGCTGGTCGTGAAATATTTGAACGTGAACTTGAACGCAACGGTGTTACTCTTGATAAGGAACACATGCAGAAATATCTTTCCATGGCATGCCAGAGACATAATCTGGTTAATGTTGACGATTTGATGGTGAATATCGGTTCCGGTGTGATAAAGATAAACCAGTTGATTAACTTCCTGGAACTGGGAAACAAAACCGCAGCTGAAGAAGATAAGTCAATTCTGGAAAAATTCGAAAAGAATAACGGTCAGGCGGCTTCGTCAAGTACGGAAAAGGTAAAAAGTTCCAACAATATTATTATCAACGGAGTCGGTAATCTGCTTATTCATCTGTGCAAGAACTGCAGACCTGTGCCGGGAGATGATATTATTGGATTTATTACGCAGGGGCGAGGTATAACCATTCATCGAATGGACTGCACCAAGCTGACAGATCAGAAGAATAAGAATCCAGAGCGAATCGTGGAGGCCTCCTGGGCGGTAAGTTATTCACAGGGTTATACCATAACTGTGAGAATAACAGCTTCAGACAGACCGGGCCTGCTTAGAGATATTACAACTGTGATTGCCAATGAGAGAGTAAATGTTCTCGGTATACAGTCAAAATCCAATGTTAAAACCCAGACTGCTGATATCGATATTGACATGGAAGTATACAATATCAGTGCGTTGAGCAAAATAATTTCCAAATTGAATCAGGTTGATAACGTAATAAGTGCCAAGAGATTATAATTGCGGCGAAATGGCTGTTTCAAAAATCTTTGTCAATGATGCGTAAATTTGGTATAGTATTGCTTTAAATTATTTGCTCAGCCGGGCACTTTTTATGTAAATGGAAGATACCTGGTGCGGTTCGGCAGGCTGATGCCGGACCTGGATGTTTGTTATTTCATCATGGTAAAGATTGGTTCAGTATGACGACAAAATATATATTTGTAACAGGCGGTGTAGTATCTTCTCTCGGTAAAGGTATTGCAGCTGCTTCTCTTGCGGCAATTTTGGAAGCCCGCGGTCTCAAAGTAACTATGATTAAACTGGATCCATACATCAATGTGGATCCTGGTACAATGAGTCCTATTCAGCATGGAGAAGTGTTTGTAACTGAAGACGGAGCTGAAACTGATTTGGATTTGGGTCACTATGAACGTTTCATTCGTACGAAAATGACCAAAAACAACAATCATACAACCGGAAAAATTTATTCTTCAGTATTAAGGAAAGAACGTCACGGAGACTATCTGGGAGCAACTGTTCAGGTTATTCCGCACATTACCAATGAAATAAAGGAAAGCGTTCTTGCCGGTGGTGAAGGTCATGATGTGGCTCTTGTTGAAATCGGTGGAACTGTCGGTGATATTGAATCACTTCCTTTCCTTGAAGCTATTCGTCAGATGGCTGCGGATATCGGCCGAAACAATGCAATCTTCATTCATTTGACTCTTGTTCCATATCTTCAGACTTCTGAAGAGGTTAAAACCAAGCCTACACAGCATTCTGTAAAGGAACTGCTGTCGATCGGAATTCAGCCTGATGTTCTGATCTGCCGCTCAAGTATTGCTCTTCCTGTGAATGAACAGAAAAAGATTTCACTATTCTGCAATGTTCCTGAAAAGGCTGTAATTTCTTTGAAGGATGTTGATTCGATCTACAAGATCCCGCAGCTGTTAAAATCCCAGGGTCTTGATGAATTTGTTGTTGAACGTCTGGGATTGAAGTGTAAGGAAGCAGATCTGTCTGAATGGGAGCAGGTAATTTACCAGGAGGCTAATTCAGTCGGAGAGGTTACAATTGGTATGGTTGGAAAGTACGTGTCACTTCCTGATGCATACAAATCTGTAAATGAAGCTCTTAAACACGGTGGTCTTAAAAACCTGGTTCATGTGAATATCAAATACATTGATTCTGAAGATCTTGAGAAGAACGGAGTCGATGCTCTTGAACATCTTGATGCGATTCTTGTTCCTGGTGGATTCGGAAACCGCGGCATCGAAGGCAAGATCCTTGCTGTACAGTATGCCCGTGAGCATAAGATCCCTTATCTCGGAATTTGTCTCGGTATGCAGGTGGCAATTATTGAGTATGCCCGCAACGTGGTGGGATGGGAAGATGCTAACTCAACCGAATTTAACAAAAATTCTCCGCATCCTGTAATAGCTCTGATTACAGAGTGGTTGAATGAGCAGGGACAGATTGAACACCGTTCGGAAAATTCCGATTTGGGCGGTACCATGAGACTCGGTGCACAGTTGTGTCATCTTGAGGATGGTTCAAAAGTTCGTGAATTGTATGGCAAACCGGAAATATATGAACGCCACCGTCACCGCTATGAAGTGAATAATCAGTTTATAGACAAGCTGACTGAAATGGGCATGAAGATAACTGGACGTTCTGCTGACGGTAAACTGGTTGAGATTGTAGAAAATCCAAACCATCCTTGGTTTGTTGCGGTGCAGTTCCATCCTGAGTTTACTTCAACCCCGCGTGATGGGCACCCTCTGTTTGCTGGATTTGTAAAGGCAGCTAAGAATTATAAATTAAGCAAATTAAACGGTTAAATTTGTGTGCGTTCTCTATTATAATAGGCAGTAGAGAGCGTTTATTTTTGTGTTTTTATTTTATTTATTTGAAGGATAAAAAATGGCTAAGATTGTTAAAGTAATTGGTCGTGAAATTATTGATTCTCGCGGAAATCCAACAGTAGAAGCTGATGTTTATTTGGATGACGGCAGCATGGGCCGTGCAGCAGTTCCATCCGGAGCTTCTACCGGTGTTCGCGAAGCTCTTGAACTTCGTGATGGTGATAAAGCTCGTTTCGGCGGTAAAGGTGTTTTAAAAGCTGTTGATAATGTTAATAAGATTTTAGGACCTGCTATTATCGGTCTTGAAGCTGCAGATCAGAGAACTGTAGATAACACAATGCTTGCAAAAGACGGCGATCCATTCAAGAAAAATCTTGGTGCAAACTCAATTCTTGCAATTTCTTTAGCTACTGCTAAAGCAGCTGCTCAGTCAAAGAAAGTTCCTTTATATGCTCACATCGCTGACTTAAACGGTACTTCCGGCAAATACTCTATGCCATTACCAATGATGAACATCATCAATGGTGGTGCTCACGCTGCATGGTCAATGGATATGCAGGAATTCATGATTCAGCCTGTTGGTGCAAAGACTGTACGTGAAGCGATTCGCATGGGTGCTGAAGTATTCCACCAGTTAGCTAAAGTTCTTAAGGCTAAAGGTCAGCCTACAACAGTAGGTGATGAAGGTGGTTACGCTCCTAAGTTAGGTTCTACCGCTGCTGCTATGGCTGCAATCAAAGAAGCTGTTGAAAATGCTGGTTATGTATTCGGTAAGGATATCACACTGGCTATGGACTGTGCTTCATCTGAATTCTACGACCAGGATGCTAAATTATACAGAATGAAAGCTGAAGGTAAGGATTTAACTTCTAACCAGTTAGCTGACTTCCTGGCTGATCTGTGTGAACAGTATCCAATCATTTCTATCGAAGATGGTCAGGCTGAAGGCGACTGGGATGGTTGGAAGTACTTAACTGACAAGATTGGTAACAAGTGCCAGTTGGTTGGTGATGATTTATTCGTAACCAATCCATCAATTCTGAAAGAAGGTATCGAAAAGGGTATCGCTAACTCAATTCTGATCAAAGTTAACCAGATCGGTTCTTTATCTGAAACTCTTGATGCAATCCAGATGGCTCACAAGGCTGGTTACACTGCAATCGTTTCTCACCGTTCTGGTGAAACTGAAGACAGCACTATTGCTGATATCGCAGTTGGTACCGCTGCAGGTCAGATCAAGACTGGTTCATTAAGCCGTTCAGATCGTATGGCTAAGTACAATCAGCTGATCCGTATCGAAGAAGAACTCGGTTCAGAAAAAGCTCCATTTGCTGGTAGAAAAGCAGTAAAGGGTCAGAACTAATCTGAACTGAATTTACAGTATAATAGTTAAAACGAAATGGGTGTGCTTTATAGTGCACCCTTTTTTATAACAAATCTCAGTCCTGCCTTTCTAAATAACGCCGGTAAAAATCCACTTTTGGCAAAAAGCTTTTCTACCAAGAAATCTTAATTCATTTCCATCATGGCTGCAGTTCCGGGTTTTTATTGTTTTGTTCGAGGTTGAAATGTTTCTCCGTCGGACTTGCAATCCTATAGGGCCTCTTGTAGGCTATAATTTGATTTTTGGTGTAAAAAATAATAAACTTATTCAAAAATTAATAGGCGTCAAGTAGCTGAGCTGTCTGCCTTTTTATGTGATTCTGCACTGCATAACCGGTGTTAGGAACTATAAAGATTTAACCTAATTATTTTGGCATCCGTGAATCATTGAGGTTCATAGATTCAAAAGATCAGTTTATTTCTCTATAATTCATTAGGTTTCAATTTGTTATATTTTTTTTTATGAAACTGTTTACATTTGTTTTATTTATTGTGCTCTGTGCCTCTCTCTATTATCTTGGTTTTGGTAAAAACGGCTGGATGGATTATAAGTACTATCAAGAAAAAATAGCTGAAAGAGAAGCTTCCAATGAAGCCTTGACTGAGCGTAACAATATTATGGAAGTTGAAATCAAGGATCTTAGGGAAAACCATGAAAGTATAGAAGAAACAGCCAGACGTGAACTTGGTTATATAAAAAGAGATGAAACTTTCGTTAGAGTAATAGAAAAAGAAGACAAATGATTGAGATCACCTCCCTAGACATGATTGTCCCTGCTGCAGGGATCGGCAAGCGGATGAAAAGTGTTGTACCTAAGCAGTATCTGAAAATTTTTGATCGGACAGTGCTTGAACATACCGTAAATACGCTATTGTCATCCCATTACTGCAATAGGGTCATAGTGGCTGTTCGTGATGACGATCCGTATTTCGGCAAACTTGGAATTTGTCAAAACCCTAGAGTTAAGGTGGTAACAGGAGGAGCCGAACGGGTCGATTCTGTGCTGAGCGGACTCAGGGAAGCCAAAACTGAATGGGTTCTCGTTCATGATGCAGCCAGACCGTGTTTGACGCAGACGGATCTCAACGTTCTGATTGAGAAATCGTTACAGGTTGACGGCGGTATTTTAGGATGTGCAGTACGTGACACAATGAAACGTACAGATGAGCGTAACGGAATTATACATACGGTTGAGCGAAAACTTATGTTTCATGCGCTCACTCCGCAGATGTTCAGACGGGAACAACTGATCAAAGCTGTTATCAAAGCCCTTGAGGATGGGGTTTCTGTCACTGATGAGTCTTCTGCAATGGAGTACTCCGGTTATAAGCCTTTGCTGGTAGAGGGGCGTGCAGATAATATAAAAATTACACAGCCAGCAGATCTCAAGATGGCTGAATTTATAATTTCATCAATGGTTGAAGGGTAGATATGTTTAGAGTTGGTCATGGGTTTGATGTTCATAAATTTGGAAATAGTGGTCCGATTACTATCTGCGGGGTAAAAATTCCATATGAACAAGGATTACTGGCACATTCAGACGGTGATGTTGCGCTCCATGCTTTGACTGATGCACTGTTGGGCGCTGCCGCACTTGGAGATATTGGAAAGTTATATCCTGATAATGATGACAGATTTCTTAATATAGATAGCAGGATTCTTTTGCGTGATGCCTATGATAAAGTAATGGAAAAAGGATATGTCCTAGTTAATGCTGATATTACGATTATTGCGCAGGCTCCCAAAATGTTGCCGTATATACAGCAGATGAGGCAGACTGTGGCTGAAGATCTGAAAGCAGATCTTGATTGCATAAATGTGAAAGCAACTACCACTGAAAAACTTGGCTTTACAGGAAGAAAGGAAGGTATTGCTGTTGAATCATGTGTCCTTTTGGCAAAGAAGCAGGATGGAATAAATTGAGTCAGTTGCCGCCGTGGTTAAGAGAACTTGGGGAAAAAATTCAAGTCAGTGCTGAAGTTTTGCAAGCAATGAATTTACCAAGGGAAAAGTTTGTTGATCAGGAAGGGTTTAATGCTAATGTATTAACATCAAACGCACTTCCTATAGGTCGCGGGCAAACTATTTCACAACCTATAACCGTTGCAAGAATGACACAGTCAATCTATGAAATTAAGCCTAAAAAGGTATTGGAGATTGGAACCGGTTCGGGGTTCCAGACAGCTGTTCTGTCAAGACTGGTAGATATGGTTTATACGGTAGAACGTATACAGAATATTCAACTAGACAGTATCAGAAGATTATACAAACTCGATATATACAATTTTAAGGCCATCTGTTCAGACGGTTCTCAGGGCTGGGCCACCTACGCACCCTATGATGCGATTATAGTTACGGCTGCTGCTGCCTCTGAAATTCCGTCAGCATTATTGGAACAGCTTAAAAACGGAGGGAGAATGATCATACCTGTAGGAACAGAACAGCAGCAACTCATGCAGATTGATAAGACGGAAAAAGGTCAAATAATAAAAAAATCGCTCGGAACAATAAATTTTGTTCCGCTTGTAACAGGAGAAACATCTTAGTATATGGAAGCTAAAGCAGAATATCAGACAGAAAAAAAATCAATAATAAAGGCTTGTTATGACTACTGTTTAAAATTGTCCAAACACCGTTATGCCAAATTTTTCATGTGTGTTAACAGTTTTATTGAATCAATATTCTGGCCTCTTCCTGTTGAAGCCATTCTAATCCCGATGTGTTTGGCTCAACCGAAAAAATCGTTGGGATTTGCATTTTACGCCACAATTTTCTCGGTCCTCGGTGCCTGGGTAGGCTACCTGCTCGGATATTATCTTTGGGATGTCTTACAGCCGATTTTTGTTAAACTGGGCTATCTTCATCATGTTGAAACTATAAAGGAATGGTTTGAATCCTTCGGCATCCTTTTTGTTGCCTTGGGTGCATTTACTCCGATCCCGTATAAAGTTATTGCCATCACAACAGGGGTTATTGCAGCATCCCACGGTATTGATATGTGGGGTTTTTCATCTCAGATTTCAATATATACATTTTTGATTGTATCTCTCTTCGGCAGAGGTGCAAGATTCTATCTTGAAGGCGGTCTGATAAAGATTTTTGGTGAAAAGATGAGGGATAACATCGGTAAATATATTGACTGGATTGGCTGGGGCTGCATAGCTTTGGCAGTGATCGGTATTGTTGTCTATAAGTTCCATTAACAGAAAAATAAAATGCTTAAAAGATTATCATTGCTGTTTATTGTTTGTGCAGTTGCCGTTTCTGGGTGTTCGGTTTCCGGAAAGTACAGACATCGTGGCAGTGCTTACGGAAGTAATCATAACAAAGCATCCGCTATGCTTTCATCAGATCAGTACATGGTCAAGGCCGGAGATACGCTGTTTTCCATAGCCTTTGTTCATGGTATTGATTACCGTACACTTGCATTAATAAATAATCTTGATCCGGATAAATCTATAATTCATCCCGGAGACATTCTCACGGTGAAAATCAAAGGATTGAATTCAAAGAATGTTTACAGGGTTAGATCCGGTGATACACTGTATTCAATAGCACGCCGTAATCACACATCGATACAGGAACTGGCTAGAATAAACAGACTGTCTCCCCCGTATGCAATTAACTTAGGGCAGTTGCTGATCCTTGATAGCAAAAAAAAGGTCTTTGACAGAGTTTCTTCGCATAATATCCAGGTCGCAGCTGTAACGCCAAAACCGCAGACAACGGTGCAGGGTAAACAGGCAAGCAGTCCTTCTGTAGATGATAAGCCTGAGGTCGTTTCTAACAACAGAAAAGAATACAACAGTCAGTCCCGACTTACCTGGAAATGGCCTACCAACGGAACCATTGTTCATAACTTTTCTAAAAACGGTTCAAGCAACGGAATCGATATCGCCGGTAAAAAGGGGCAGAATATAGTTTCGGCTGCCAGTGGCAAGGTCGTATATGCTGGCAGTGCTTTGCGCGGGTATGGAAATCTCATTATTATCAAACATAATGATGATTATTTGTCAGCTTATGCTCACAATGATCAGTTGCTGGTCAAAGAAACTCAGAAGGTTAAGGCCGGTCAGGTAATCGCCAGGATGGGAGACACAGATTCAGATCGGGTGAATCTTCATTTCGAAATAAGGTATAGGGGGGAGGCTGTAAATCCTGCGCTGTACTTGCCGAAGAAGTAGCTTTCTGTGCTATATTATCAGTTCTGTATTTAGTAAAATACCTTTCCCTTTATGTTGGAAAGGTATTTTAATTTTTGCCTAAACGAATTATCCATTGGTTCGTTTCAGCAAACAGATATATGTTCCAATAGCCATCTGCCAACCACTAATAATGATGGTGGTGACGTGGTGGAGGAGGTGGCGGCGGACAGTGATGTCCGTGACGCCCACAAGGAGGTGGTGGAGGACAGTGATGTCCCGGAGGGCAGTGATGACGATGGTGGTGATGCCTTGGAGGAGGTGGCGGAGGAGGTGGAGGACAGTGGTGGCCCGGAGGGCAATGATGATGATGTGGCCCCGGTCCGGCAATTATCATATCCGATGTATCAAAAATAGAAGCTTGTGAAAGCATCGGCAGAGATAAGGACAGACCAAGAACAGCTAATATTTTTGTCGCTTTATTCATGAATTCCTTCCTATAAAATGAATAATATGTTATGACAATCGTTATTTCGATGTCATCACATTAGATGATTATACATGGAAAAAGTTTCATAAAGTGGCGAATTTTAATGATATCGATCAAAAATATGAGATTAAAAAATCACTTGGACCTGGTATTGGCCAAATGATTTTCAGTAATAATTATCTGGCAGTGTTATTTAGCGGTGATGCCCGCCCTTAGGTTCGCCGTGATGATCTCTGTGGCGAGGTGCGGGTGCATGATGTCCGTTGTGGTGGTGTCCTTCATTGTGATGAGGAGGTGGCGGCGGAGCATGATGATGGTGATGATGACCGTTATCCCAATCGTCGTCTACCACTATACAGCCCGAAAGAGAAAGTGTAGCAACAAAAAACGGTATTACAATATAAATAAATTTTTTCAGCATACAAATATCCATAATAGGCGTAAGTATGTACCAGAAATTGAACTCGCAACAAGACTTACTACGTGCGGGATTTCTTCTTAACCCATACTTTCTTCGGATGTTAATATATGTCAGCAAGCAATGATAAGTCATGATTTTGCTGACAATGCCCTTGCGACCGGATGAACTTTTAAGCTGTTTCATTCGGCTATTCGAATGAAAGCAAGATGAACTTACCGACCGTTTTTATTATACACGTAAAGTTAAAGAAAAGGAAAATCTACATATTTGAACATTGTATGATGGAACTATGAAAGTAACTGATTTTGGTGAACGTTTACAAGAATCTTTGATACTGATGTGTTTTAACGTGTATTAAATAGGCCTCCGCTGAAGGACCTAATAACGCGTCGCGAAATAGAATAGAACAAAGATCGTGTGGTTTTTCCACATCAATTGTAAGGTTTACTTTATGATTAGTATGCTATGTTTTTCTCAGATGTGATTGTTAATAAAATGTGAAATTAATCACTATTAGTGGTAAAATACAGCCAGGTTGTTTTAGTTATAAGAAAGGATTTATCGATAATGAATAGTCGTCCAATTCGCAGAGCATTACTCAGCGTATCAGATAAAACAGGTATCGTTGATTTTGCAAAGGCTTTAAGTGAAAGAGGGGTGGAACTGCTTTCAACAGGCGGTACTGCTAAGTTGCTGCAGAATGAAGGATTGCCAGTGACAGAGGTTAGTGATTATACCGGTTTCCCGGAAATGATGGATGGACGTGTAAAGACATTACATCCTAAAGTTCATGGTGGTATTCTCGGTCGTCGCGGAATTGATGATCAGGTAATGGAACAGCACGGAATCAAACCGATTGATTTGGTGGTTGTCAACCTCTATCCTTTTGCCAAGACTGTTGCAGACCCTCAGTGCTCACTTGAAAAGGCTGTGGAGAACATTGATATCGGCGGTCCTACCATGGTTAGAGCTGCAGCCAAAAATCACAAAGATGTTGCCATTGTTGTGAATGCAAGGGATTATAACCGTGTTATCAGCGAAATGGACAGTAATGAAGGATCATTGACATACGAAACAAGATTTGATCTGGCCATAGCTGCTTTTGAGCACACGGCACAGTATGACGGAATGATTGCCAATTACTTCGGTACCATGGTTAAGAGTTATGGTATTCAGGATGAATGTTCAGTTGAATCAAAATTCCCTAGAACAATGAATATGCAGTTTATCAAGAAGCAGGATATGCGTTACGGTGAGAATCCTCAGCAGAAAGCTGCATTCTATGTTGAAGCTGACAACCATGAAGCAAATATTTCAACAGCTGTACAGATCCAGGGTAAGGCGCTTTCTTATAACAATATTGCCGATACTGATGCAGCCCTGGAATGTGTTAAGCAGTTTGAAGAACCTGCCTGTGTAATTGTAAAACATGCAAATCCGTGCGGAGTTGCACTAGGTAAGGATTTACATGAAGCCTATGAAAAGGCATTCAAGACCGATTCAACATCTGCCTTCGGTGGGATTATTGCGTGCAACCGTGAACTGGATGATGCAACTGCAGATCAGATTATCAAGAATCAGTTCTGCGAAGTTATTATTGCTCCAAAAGTTAGCGAAAAAGCCAAGGAGATTGTTGCCCAGAAGAAAAATATCAGATTACTTGAATGCGGTTTTTGGCAGAGCAAGCAGCCTTCAATGGATTGCAAGCGCGTTAATGGAGGTCTTCTGGTTCAGGATCGCGATTTGGGTATGGTTACAGCCGGTGAACTCAAGGTTGTTACCAAACGTCAGCCTACACAGGCTGAATTGGAAGAACTTCTGTTCTGTTGGAAGGTTTGCAAGTTTGTAAAGTCAAATGCTATTGTTTACTCCAAGGAACGCATGACTATCGGTGTAGGTGCTGGCCAGATGAGCCGCGTTTACTCTGCTGAAATTGCCGGTATCAAGGCAAAAGAGCAGGGACTTGAGGTTAAAGGGTCGGTAATGGCTTCCGATGCTTTTTTCCCGTTCAGAGATGGTATTGATGCCGCTGCTGCATGTGGAATAGAGTGTGTAATACAGCCAGGCGGATCTATCAGAGATCAGGAAGTTATAGATGCTGCTGATGAGCACAATATGGTTATGGTGTTCACTGGAATGAGACATTTCAGACACTAAGATTAGAGCTGTTGTGATGACAGCAAATTCTTGATAGATAACTGGCGGATTGATTTGCTACATGTGTGTACAGATTGATTCGTCAGTTTTGTTTTTTACGAACTGTTTGTTATAGTATAGAGATATGTTATAGACAGAAGCCAGTAGTATTTAATTGTGATATAACGACCGGGGTGTTGTGTGGTTAAGGCAAAAACAGCGTATGTTTGCTCGGATTGCGGAGCTGAATATTCAAAGTGGCAGGGCCAGTGTGCGTCCTGTGGAGCATGGAATACAATAAAAGAATTCAAAATCGCACCTCTTGTCCCTGGGAGTGATGCAGCTAGCCGCAGAAATCAGGATCGCCTGGGATTCGCAGGAACACTCACATCAAAGGTTCAGAAATTATGTGATGTTTCGTTAGAGGAACATCAGAGGTATACTACCACTTTTTCAGAATTTGACCGGGTTCTAGGTGGAGGTATAATTCCCGGTGCTGCCATGATCATTGGCGGTCATCCCGGTGCCGGTAAAAGTACATTACTGTTGCAGACTGTCTGCAGACTGTCTAAGAGTTATAATATTCTCTACGTTACAGGTGAGGAATCGCTTCAGCAGGTGGCTATGAGAGCAAACAGGCTTGGATTGGATACGTCAAGCCTGAATGTTGTTTCAGAGACTTCCATTGAAAATATCAGTTCCTTTATTGAGGAGACCAAGCCTCAGATCCTGGTGATCGATTCCATTCAAGTGATGCATCTTTCATATATTCAGTCAGCACCTGGAAGTGTAAGTCAGGTCCGTGAGTCAGCCGCTATGCTTACTAGAATTGCAAAAACTAGAGGTATAGCTTGCTTTATAGTTGGTCATGTAACCAAGGATGGAACTTTAGCAGGTCCAAAGGTTCTTGAACACTGCGTTGACTGCTCGATTCTTCTAGAAGGCGACAGTAATTCAAAATTCAGAACATTAAGATGCCAGAAGAACCGCTTCGGAGCTGTCAACGAAATTGGTGTTTTTGCAATGACTGATCGCGGCATGAGGGAGGTTAGTAATCCCTCCGCAATTTTTTTGAACCGTTCTGAAAATATAAGTTCAGGTTCATGTGTTATGGTTATCTGGGAGGGAACAAGACCACTTTTGATCGAACTTCAGGCTCTTGCAGATTCGACACAGAATCCTAATCCACGGAGACTCACAGTTGGAACTGATTCAAACCGTCTCAATATGCTTTTGGCAGTGTTACACCGGCATGCGGGAATTCAAATGTATGATCAGGATGTATTTATAAATGTTGTCGGAGGGGTCAAGGTTGAAGAAACCAGTGCAGATCTACCATTGCTGTGTGCTTTGATTTCAAGTTACCGAGATCGTCCGATACCTCGTGACACAATATGTTTCGGTGAGATCGGCTTGTCTGGTGAAATCAGACCGGTACCTTCGGGTCAGGAAAGAATTGCAGAGGCTGCAAAACACGGTTTCACAAGAGCTATTGTCCCCAAGGACAATGCTCCCCATAAAACTGTTCCAAATATGCAGATTGTTCCGGTTACGTCTATATCTCAGATTGTTGATCTGATTTAAATTTATCAGGATAAGTTATCCGAAACTAGATTGGAGAGGTCTCGTTCAAGCAGATCGAGTGAGTTGTTAGAATTAAGGCTTACAATTCTTTTCAGATGGGATATACTTTCGAGATCAACGTTGTTGCAGCTAAGTCCCATATTATTGTTTCTTTGGTATACAATGGAACAACCCATGCTTATTACAATTGTAGTTCCCAAAGCTATTTCCAAAATACAAGTGTCACCAAGGCTACATTCGAATTGAACCGGGATCTCTACCAAAGCGCCTTTCAAAGACAAATCGATAACTTTAGTCGGCCATTCGCCGTTTATATCTATTAATTTTGCGGGAGTTTCAAACAGAACCCGCTCAAATCTTCTTCTATCTTCCATCGACATAACAAATCCTTAATTTTTTCTGGATGGCTTGGCTAGTATATCATCTAGCATCTGTAATACAACAACGAGACGATCTTCCAGTTTAAATCGAATTTCCAGTGTTTCTCCAAGTTTGCTTAAGTCTTCTTTAAAGTCACTAAGATCTCCGTTTTCAGCATCCTGTCCGTATTTGTCATCAAACGTCAAGAGCGCTTCTGTTGTATTGTGCAGACGTGGAATTATGCGCTGAGCGATGGATAGTCGCTTTCCGGAAACTGTTTCCATTATCTGAACGATTCTCGGGTAAATATCAAAATGTCCTTGGGACATGTAATCAATAAGCAAATTACAAAAATCTGATATCTTGCTTTGTTGCGGGAAGTCCTGTTCTGTTCCTTTAATGTTAGGATCAAGCAGTGTACAGTACTTCAATAGAAGTTCTTCTCTTGCATCCAACATGGAGTCAATTGACTTGAGTTTGCCGGCAACGAGTTGGCGCGTCTTATTGAGCTTCGTTAGTACATATTCGGTTGACATGTCGCAACCTCCTTTCCGTTGAAAATTTGATTAGACTAAATCTGCACTTACTATAAAAACACAATTTAAAAAAAATTTCTATGATGGATCTGCAATAACGCTAACAGTATCTATTTTTGATTTTTAATATTGTTATCTTACGCACAGATCGGATTGAAAAAAATTTTTTGCTACACAACTGATCTACCAGTGTTGTATATACAGAGGTATTTCATGATGATATTGAATTTTTGATTTTGGATATTTGATCGAAAAGTCAGTATAATGTGTTGTTGCATATACTGTATTAAGAGAGTAGTGGAAGGGGTTAAAGTGGTATTAAAAAAAATTATTGCAATGTTGTTTATCTTGGGCTTAAGTTTTTCCGCCTATGCTGAGAATGAAAATGGCTCGGAAGTGAATGACACCAATACAGCAACAGATGAAAACAAGACTGTTGCTACTAAAGCTAGAATTATGTATGTAAGGGATGATGGCGACTATTACCTCAGAACAAATCCGAACAAAGGATCCGCGTTGAAAGGCAGTGTCAAGGCGGGAGATCCGGTTAAAGTGCTTGATGAGAAAAACGGTTTTTATTTCATAGAGGATTTGAAAGGTCGTCAGAAATGGATTGCTGCAACTGATGTGCAGGATCATCCAAGTTTCAAAATTATGGTTTCTGATCTGAAGAAAGCAAATGAGGAGTTGAAGGAAAAACTTGCCAATATTGATTCTGAACAAGCCAGAGAATTAAAAGAATTGAAACAGAAATTCAGTGTTGTTGCATCGGAACTTCAGGAAGCGCAGAAGACACTTGCCGCTCAGAAGGAAAAACTTGAAAAGGTTACTGCTGAGAACGGCGAGTTATCCAATATGATCGAAAATTCTGAACAGGAAAAACAGATCCGCTGGGCCAAAATAGGTGCACTTCTCGTATGTTCAGGAGCCCTGGCCGGTATAATCCTTGTTTACTTGCCTCGTCCTCACCGTCGCAGAAAAGATATTTGGTAACATATGTCTGAGCAAGAAAAAGAGTCGGAATATCCAGGTATTTTTTCTATAAAATATCTGCCAGTCAGATGTGCTTTCGTTTTGCTTCGTCTGATTGTAAAGTTGCCGCTTCCATGTATTTATCTGATTGGCGATTTTTGCGGTACGCTAATGCGTCTGTTCATGCGCAGAAGAGTAAAGATTGCTGATCGCAATTTGGAATTATGTTACCCCGATAAGACTGTTGAAGAAAGAAAAAGACTGGTAAGAGACAACTTTAAATCCATGGGGCGAGCCATATTTGAAACCGGAATGGCCTGGTACTGGTCAGATGAACGGATCAGAAAACACATGGAAATATCCGAGGAAAGCTTAAAGAATATTCTTGAAAACCGCGACTTCGGACAGCTGGTCCTGACATGTCATTTCCTCGATCTTGAACTTCATGCAAGAATGTATGGCCTTATTCATCCGGGTGTAGGTGTTTACAAGCCTAACCGCAATCCTGTGATTGAAAGGGAACAGACCAAGGGAAGAACAAGAACGAACAAGTATATGGTAAGTCACCGCAATATAAAAGGAATAATAAGAGCGTTGCAACAGAAGAATCCAATTTGGTATGCTGGCGATCAGGATTACCATACCAATAGCAGAGTTTTTGTTCCGTTCATGGCAGTGCCGGACTGTCCCACTGTAACTGCTCCCTCGACATTGGGAAGGATCAAAAATGTAGTATCCATTCCAAGTTATGCAATTCGTACCGGAAATTATAAATATCTGCTGGTGGTTGAGCCAAAATTAGAAAATTTCCCGACCGGTGATCAGACGCGTGATGCTACTTTGTATAATAAGATTATTGCAGATGCCATAAATAAAGCACCAGAACAGTATATGTGGGTTCACCGTCGTTTTATGACCCGCCCGAATGAGGATGATCCATGCTACTATTCAGATGTCATTAAGAACATCCACAAGGAAGAGGCCATCAAGCACGAAAAATATCAGCAGGAACAGGAAATGAAGAAAAAAAGGAAGTCTGCTGACAATGAAAATGATACAGAAGCGGGGAAATCCCCGGAAAACAATATAGCGGAAAAGGACACTGAGGTTCGCTAGTAGGATCTGTCCGGTCAGATGATTTTTTAGAGTAAGCATATCGGAAGTTTGCAATGAAGATAAGAGTTCCTAAATATCCCAATGCTAGAGTTTTGGTTGTTGGTGATGTAATGTTGGATAGTTATTACTACGGCTCTGCCAGTAGAATTTCTCCGGAAGCTCCAGTTCCCGTCGTCAAGGTCGATCAGAAAGAATCCCGTCCCGGCGGTGCTGCCAATGTTGCCTTGAACATTTCTAGTCTAGGAGCGCAGTGTACTCTGATCGGATATGTAGGTGTTGATCGCGAATCAACTGTTTTAATGAAATCTCTTACAGATAAAAATGTAACCTGCCGTTTTGTTCCTGTGCAGAATTTTCCTACTATTACCAAACTTAGAGTGTTAAGTAGAAATCAACAGCTGATCCGTCTTGATTTTGAAGAAGGATTTCATAATGTTGATTCTGCTCCCCTGACAGCAATGTTTCAGGAATGTCTTGAGGATTGTGATGTTGTAATTTTGTCTGATTACGGAAAGGGTGTCTTGTCTCACGCTCAAACGTTGATAAAACTTGCCAAGGATAAGAATAAGCCGGTTTTGATAGATCCGAAAGGAACAGATTTTGACAGATATAACGGTGCAACACTGCTTACTCCAAATTTATCAGAATTTGAAGCTGTCGCCGGAAAAACCTATTCGGAAAAGGAACTTGCAAATGCTGCATATTCAATGCTGAATCGGTTTGGCTTTGAAAAGTTGCTTGTAACGAGATCTGAGCAGGGCATGTCTCTGTTTACCCCTGGAGAGCCAGAACTTCATCTACCTACCAATGCAAGGGAGGTTTATGATGTGACAGGTGCTGGTGATACAGTAATAGCTACGCTTGGAGCATCTCTGGCAGCGGGAGTTTCACTTAAAGATGCCTGCCGTCTTGCAAATGTGGCTGCCGGTATAGTGGTAGGAAAACTTGGTACATCCACTGTATCTCCATATGAATTGGCACTTGCTCTCGGAGATCACTCTCATGCCGGATTCGGAGTGGTCACTGAAGATGAACTTATAAGGCTGGTGAACGCGGCAAAGGCCAAGGGCGAGAAAATAGTCATGACCAACGGCTGTTTTGATATTCTTCACGCAGGTCACTGTCAGTATCTGCAACAGGCTAAGGATCTAGGTGATCGTCTGATTGTTGCTGTTAACACTGATGAGTCAGTAAAGCGTCTTAAAGGAGAAACCCGTCCTGTAAATCCGTTAGAACAGCGAATGGAAGTACTGTCTTCACTTGGTGCGGTTGACTGGGTAGTTCCTTTTTCTGAAGATACGCCACAGCGTATTATCAGTAGAATTCTTCCGGATGTCCTTGTTAAAGGAGGGGATTACAAGGCTGAGGAAATCGTCGGATATTCCGAGGTGACATCAAACGGAGGAAAGGTTCAGATCCTGAATTTCAAGGATGGTTGTTCTACAACCAATGTGATCAAAAAAATTAGAGCTTCCGGTGAAAAATAGCAAGAGATGGCGGATGGCTGTATGTCTTAATTTGGCTAACTGGATCTTTTGCCGTGAATCGTTTATCTCTTGGTAACCTATAAAACTAAAACGCTGTGCGGACTATCCGTACAGCGACTCTACTAGAGGGTGAAATATGAAATTCCCCTCCTACAAAATCTAGAGCTTTTTCACTCTGATAAAACTACCATTCCTTTGATACTCGATCAAGCATTAGCATCAGTGCTACCCCAAGGGTATCAGTTCCATAGAAGTTTCTGATATCTACGATATCCTCAACTGTCAGTGCCTCATAATGTTTCTCTTCATCATCGATCAGAGTCATTCGCTGGCAAACAAATTTATCATTTTTTGTTTTAAACAGTTTGAGATAACCAAGGCGGCGATCATTGTGTGCAGGATTTGAGTCTCTTTCCTCAACATTGCAGATCTGCCATCCGGAGAAGATAATATCACGGGCTCCATCCTTCTGAACATTGGTTTTTTGAGGGGTTTCAGTAATGCTGATGCACAAATCAGGTCGTTCCTTAATTATCGCCTTGTCGTGATCTTCTTTTGTAACTTTGTGTAAAGGATCGTCAGATGATACACCCTTTTCAAATATATTAGTCAGCTTATCAAAAAAACCCATCGTTAATTCTCCCGTAAAATTCTTTGTTCTTATACTTTTTTATATTGACAAAACTTTATTTTTCAAGGTTATTTTATATTTTTTTGTTTTTTTTTCCATACAATTGTGAGTGAACTTTTAACAACTTCACAAAGAAAATAAAGAAGAAAGCCGTCTTTGCAGGCGGCTTCACGATAATGTTTTTTCGTTCTATGCCACAAATGTATGTTGATCATGTGGCTGGTAAATCAGAAAATTATCTGTTGTTGATCAGTGCTGCTTCAGCAACCAGATTCATCGACTGAATATTTTCCAGGTTTGAAATGATTGCAAGACCGAATGCGTTGGCAAAAGCAGGACCCTGTGCAGTTATGAGATGGTGTTCGCGATCTACAACTACCCCCTGATTTTCGTAGGTACCTGTTTTGAACAGTTTTTCTGTCCCAGGATATCCAGTTACTTTTGCATTGCCAACTAGATTATGCGTCCCTAGAACGTAGCCTGGAGCTGCGCAAATTGCGGCAATCCATTTTTGATCTTTTTGTTGCTTCTTTAATTTGTTAAGTAGAAGATCGCTATCTCTGAGATATTCAGAACCAGGAAGACCTCCTGGCAGTACGATAACATCAAAATCATCGTCAAAAACTGTTGCAAGTTCGACATTTGCAAAAAAACACAATCCGTGAGCTGCTATTATCGGCTTGTTAACTTCTTCCAAAGCTGCCATTTTTACATCAAAGTGTGCTCTTTTAAGTAAATCATAGGTAGCTATTGTTTCTATTTCCTCGCACCCGTGGGCCACGACGATTAATGCTTTGGTTGTATTTAAATCCACGTTTTTACTCCTTCAGTATATTTGCCTTTATAATTTTGTAAACTGATTCTAAATTTGGTAGGGATATATTATATTTTTTTGCCTGATTAAGTAAATAGCCGACGATGCTGTCTATTTCAGTCTGTCTGCCGTATTTAAGATCTTCATGCATCGAAGAGTAGTTCTCCCTGGTTGACTTGGCTACTCCGTAGACAAAGTCTCTCAGATAATCCCGAGTAAAGTTAAAATTATTCAACTTAGAGATTGTGTAAATTTCTTTTATGAGATTTTCACAAAGTTCTTGCTGCTGAAATATTTCACCGTTTTTTAAGTCATAGATCGCTGTTATAGGATTTATCACTGAGTTGACAGCCAGCTTTTTGAAAATTGCTTCGTTGATATTATCGGTTGGTTCCCATGGAACTATGCCGCTTAGACTGTTCAGGTTCAGTCCGCAGATGTTGAGACTGTCATATGTTACTGTTCCAATGGCTGTAACACACAGTTTGTTGTTTTTTACATATGCGCCGCAGTCTGTTGTGGCCAGAATATATGGGTTGGGAACCGACTGTTGCAGAATCTGTTCGTTTCCCATTCCGTTTTGAAGTATTACTATTGGAATTTCAGGTCTAATTTTACCGTTGATGCTGGCAAGTGCATTCATGCTCTGGTATGTTTTGGTACATAGAATTACCAGCTCCTGGTCTGACAGATTTGAACAATAGGATGGTTTAACTTCATACTCTTTCCCATTAAGTTTGTTGCTGAATATGAAACTCCGTTTTTGGTTTAAATGACTAGGGCGTTCATCTATATAGGAAATATTTAAAGTATGGACAGCGCTCAGACTGCTGTAAATAAGTTTTCCGATGGCCCCGAGTCCGAGTATGGCAATGTTGATCAAGGTATAGTTCCTGTTGAGATCCTCGCGTATAGTGCTGTTTTAATATTTTTTGTAGAATCGGGCAAGTTTTTTTATTTTATTTCGTTAATTTTATTAAAAAAAATTTTACGCTAATATGCATTTGTTATTTCGTATAGTCAAAGAAGGCTTGCGCAAAGACTGCTGAGAAATATGAGGGAATAGAGAACTGACAGTAATTGGTTCTTTTTTGATCGTTCTATGGTCCATGCCTGTTTATTCTTATTGAAAAAAAGATAGTAATTTGATATTATTCACACTCGAAAGCGAAAGCAATCTTTCTATGTGCACCCGTGGCTCAGCTGGATAGAGTACTCGGCTACGAACCGATTGGTCGGGGGTTCGAATCCCTCCGGGTGCGCCATTTATCATCTTTCTCAAAATTCCTTATTATCCGTTATCGGAGTTCATTGTTATGCATAATAATCAAGAAGTAGACTCCAACAGATACCGTAATTACCTTAATTCTGTAAATGCCGGTGATGTTGCACCTCATGACTTCGAGGCGGAACAGTCGGTACTCGGAAGTCTTATGCTTGAATCAGAAGATGTGCCACTTTGGGATCGCATTGCAGTCCTATTGTCTGACACTGACTTTTTTGAACCTCGTCATCAGGCTATCTTCAGATCCTGCGCCCGTCTGCATAAACAGGATAAACTATGTGATATTATTACGCTGTCTGCAGATTTAAGAGAGAATAATGAGTTAGATATTATAGGTGGTCAGAGTTACCTTATTGAACTGTCTCATATTACGCCATCTACCTCATCCATCGAGGTTTATGCGAAAATAGTCAGGGATAATTCCCTGAAGAGAAAGCTGTTAGCCCTATGCTCCGATGCCATTGTGTCCATACGGTCAGGAACAGGACAGAGTATCGATGATCAGTTTGAACATATACAGCAGAACTTTTTGCGCCTTAGTCAGGAGAATACAGACGAGGATAACGGTCCTCAGGCTTTGGGATCGTTGTTGGGACCGGTTCTTACCAAAATTAAAAGTAACATTGAGAACAATGGAGGTGTTACCGGAGTTTCATCTGGTTATGTACAGCTTGACAATATGACCGCAGGTTTTCACGGAGGCGAACTGATAATTGTAGCAGCACGTCCGGCAATGGGTAAAACGACCTTTGCTATGAATCTTGTGCAGCACGCTTTTATGAACCCGTCAGTGCAGTATCCGGCGGTTGTTTTTTCTCTTGAAATGCCTTCATGGCAGTTGATGATCAGACTTATCAGCGCTATAGGTCGTGTTGAGATGGATAAACTCAATAAAGGAAATATCAACGATGAAGATATGATGAGGATTACCAGTGCCTTTAATCTGCTGAATCAGCGTGGTAAATTCCTCTATGTTGATGATCGTGGCGGTTTAACTCCGATGCAGATCAGTGCTGAGATTCGAAAAATCTATAGGGAACATGGTGGAGTAAGTATGGTGATGATCGATTATCTTCAACTGATGAAGTTCCCAGGTTATGAAAATGACAAACAGCATGAAATCAGTGAAATTTCCGGTGCGTTGAAACGTATTGCGAAAGAATTTGATGTTCCGGTAATTGCATTGTCCCAGTTAAATCGAGGATTAGAGCAGAGAACTGAAAAAAGGCCGATGAATTCAGATCTTCGTGAATCAGGAGCCATCGAACAGGATGCTGACGTTATAATGTTTATATATCGAGATGAAGTGTATCATCCGGATTCCAAGGATAAAGGATTGGCCGAGGTAATCATAGGAAAACAGAGAAACGGTCCTATCGGAACTGTCAGACTTATATTTGAAGGACAGTATTCTTCCTTTATGAATTATAATGGAATGTATGATCAAGAGGATGTGTTACAGTAGCTTAGGGTTAATTTATTATGATGCAATCTGTTAGAGCTGAGATTAGTTTAGGAGCTTTGGTTCATAATTTTAATGTGGTGAAATCCAAGGTTCCAGAGTCAAAGATTATTTCTGTAGTAAAAGCAAATGCGTATGGACATGGACTTGTTCAGGTGGCAAAGGCTCTCAATGATTCTGATGCCTATGCGGTTGCAAGAATTGAAGAAGCTCTTGCGCTTAGAAGTGCTGGTATTACCAAACCTATCATTCTGCTTGAAGGCTTTTTTAACGAAGATGATGTACCGGTTCTGGTTGCTAACAATCTTACGGTTGCTCTTCACTGTACAGAACTGCTGGAACAGATCGAGAGGGCTGAAGTTCCTTCTCCTATCAATGCCTGGCTTAAACTTAATACAGGGATGCACAGACTTGGGGTTAATCCTGACGAGGCGGAGGCTTTCTATGCAAGAATGGAGAAATGTCCGAATATTGCAAAACCAATAGGGATAATCTCGCATTTATGCTGCGCTGATGAGCCTAAGAAAAATGAATATACAAGAAGACAGATCGGTATTTTTAATGATTTCGCCTCACGTCACCCCGGTCCTACCGCTCTTGCCAATTCCGCTGGTATTTTTACCTGGCCTGATTCGCATACACAATGGGTAAGGCCTGGTATTGTATTGTACGGTGTATCTCCATATGAAGATAAAACAGGAGAGGAACTCGGTCTGAAACCGGTGATGACTCTTAAGAGTAATATCATTGCCAAAAGACATATCAAGAAGGGAGACAAGGTCGGTTATGGGTGTTATTACGAGGCTCCTTACGATACTAATATCGGAATTGTTGCCATGGGATACGGTGATGGTTATCCTCGACAGGTACCGAATGGAACCCCGGTTCTGATTAATAACAGGATTGTTGGTACCGCCGGACATGTTTGTATGGATATGATGTTTATCGATCTCGGACCAGACAGTACAGATCAGGTTGGTGATGAAGTTGTTCTATGGGGGGAGGGACTTCCTGTTGAAAAAATAGCATCTATTCTAGGAACCATCCCTTATGAACTGGTGATCAAATTAACCAACAGGGTCAACTTCGTATATAAGTAGAAAAACAAAACCCTGCTTAATAAGCGGCAGGGTTATTATGGTTTGTCAGATGGATTTTAACGTTAGAATCCTTGGAAATGCTCTAGCTTTTCATCACCGTCAGTAGCTTCTTTATTGAATCTGCAGGTTGATTCGGTGGAACCTTTTTCAGGCTGGCAGTGCATGTAGAAAATTGGTTCCTTTCTCCATTCTGCCTTAGGAAACTGAATGCTGAATACATTATCTTCTGATTTATATAACGATCCCTGAATCTTTATGTCAGAGGTAAAATTGATTATAACTAGTGTTACAACAACTATAAAAATAAATTTAAACATAATTCTTCCCGAATACCAGTTAAACTGCTGAAAAAGAAAGTATAGAATAATCAGATTGGTTTTGCAGAATTTTTGCCAAAACTCAATATGTTGTAATTATACCTTGTTAACTGAAAAATACTAATTACTAATTAATAAAAAAATGAATTAAATGGATAAATATACCAATAATAAATTTTGTACCGCTCCGATGCTTGATCTTTCGGATGATCATTGTCGCTTTTTTTGGAGATTACTCTCCAAAAGAGCAATGCTATATACTGAAATGGTAACAACTGGTGCGATTATATATGGTAAAAAAGATTATCTTGCCTATAATGAGTCAGAAAATCCATTGGCGCTCCAGTTGGGTGGATGTAATCCGGAAGATCTGGCTTTCTGTGCTAAAAAAGCTGAAAAATACAATTATCAGGAAATCAACCTTAATGTCGGGTGTCCATCGGATAGAGTGCAGAACGGAGGGTTTGGGGCATCTCTTATGGCTCAGCCTCAGCTGGTAGCTGACTGCATAAAGGCAATGAAGGATGCTGTTTCCGTGCCTGTTTCAGTAAAATGCAGGATCGGCATTGACGAACTTGATTCTTATGAATATCTTACGCAATTTATTGGAACTGTTGAGCAAACCGGCTGTGACTTATTCATTATTCATGCAAGAAAAGCATGGCTTCAGGGATTGAGTCCTCGTGAAAACAGGGATATTCCGCCTTTAAAATATGAAACTGTATATCAGGTTAAAAAGGATTTCCCTAATCTTAATGTTGTGATTAACGGTGGTATTGATTCAATAGAGGCTGCGAAGGAACACTTAGAGCATGTTGATGGTGTAATGCTTGGTAGAACTGTATATGATCAGCCGTATATTCTCGCTGAAGTCGATCGTGAAATTTACGGAGATCAGAGTGCGCCGCTAATAACCAGGGAATCGGTAATTGATAATATTATTAGTTATGCTGACCGGTATGTTTCACAAGGTGGTAAACTCAGTAATATTACCCGCCATATTCTAGGATTGTATTTCGGTTGCCCAGGGGCAAGAACTTTCAGACGGATCCTGAGTCAGGAGGCAATTCATAAAGGTGCCGGGGTTGAATGTATTGAACGGGCATTTAATGCTGTTAAAAAGGCTGAAGTTGAATATGAGGAGCATGAAAGAAATTACGTCAGTAAATCATTTATCTGATGAGTTATGTTGATGTACTGCGGCAGCTGTGAATTTCTGCTTGATATAAACTGCTACGTCAGCGTGTCATGAATTTGAATTTACGGTATTTGTTATTCAATAATAAAGGGTGCCAACGGCACCCTTTTTACTGTGAATAATATTTCTCTTAAGTTTAGCGATCGACCATAGGAAGTCTTTGAGTGAGCTGATTAACAAACAGTCTTGCGGCATGCTGTTTGTTTTTTGCTGAAATGACAGGATAATCACTGTATGCTTGGATTATTCCTTCCCAAACTACTTTTTTGGTCAGTAAATCGTAAACTTCAATCTTTAGTGTACCTTTCTGCTTAGTGTCAACACCTGGATCCATATTGGTGAACAGACTTGCCGCCTTAGGATCTTCTCCACTAGCTAGGGTTGATGTGATTAAATAATCAGCCTCACTCTGTTCATCAACAAAAGTCATTCCAAGAGACTGGAATCTCATAACCGTGCATTCATTAACGTAGCGGTTCCAAGTGCCGTTTTTATCCGCATTGTTGTTTTCATTTCCATTCTTATATGCGAATTTGATTTCACCGGTTATCGGCCATGATGATAATGAGTTAGCTGCAACAGTCATGCTGAAAGCGGGTCTTACATCATCACCGCTGTCATTGGAACCTGAAGCACCTGAACCGGATGTTGACTGGCATCCTGCTAAAATCATTGATAAAGATAATCCGCATAACAAAAATAATTTCTTCATGATGTCCTCTAATTAATTCTTACATATTTTGAGCGTTTTGGTTTGATTGCATCTTCACCATATGTTTTTCTTTTCCACTCTTCATACTCAGTAAAGTTTCCTTCAAAGAATTCAACCTTGCCGTCATCCTGATAGTCTAGAATATGGGTGGCAATACGATCCAGGAACCAACGATCGTGAGAAATAACCATTGCACTTCCTGGGAATTCTAAAAGCGCATTTTCAAGAGCACGCAATGTTTCAACGTCAAGATCATTTGTAGGTTCATCTAGTAGTAGAACGTTTCCGCCAATTTGAAGCAGTTTGGCCAAATGCAGTCTACCTCTTTCACCACCAGATAGATTTCCAACCATTTTCTGCTGATCGGTTCCTTTGAAGTTGAATTTGCCGATATAAGAACGGCTTGGAATTTCATAATTTCCAATTTTAAGGATATCTTTACCCTGGGAAACTTCTTCAAATACAGTTTTTGAATTGTCCATCTGATCTCTGAACTGTTCCACAGAAGCCATGATTACAGTATCACCAATGCTGATTGAACCTGCATCCGGCTGTTCTTTTCCGGTAATGAGTCTGAACAGGGTGGATTTACCAGCGCCGTTAGGTCCGATAATACCGACGATTGCTCCTTTTGGAACATTGAAGGACAGATCTTTGATTAAGGTACGTTCGCCGTAACTCTTGGAAATATTGTTAACTTCAATTACTTTATCTCCCAGACGAGGTCCTACAGGAATATATAATTCGTTAGTTTCGTTTCTCTTCTGGTATTCTGTACTGTTCAACTCTTCGAATCTTGCCAGACGTGCTTTGCTCTTGGCATGTCTGCCCTTCGGATTCTGTCGAACCCATTCAAGTTCTTTTTCAATGGATTTCTGGCGGGCTGATTCAGCATTGGCTTCAATTTTCAGTCTGGTTTCCTTCTGTTCCAACCAACTGGAATAGTTACCCTGCCAAGGTATTCCTTCACCTCTGTCAAGTTCTAGGATCCATCCTGCAACATTGTCCAGGAAGTATCTGTCGTGAGTTACTGCAACAACGGTACCTTCGTAATCATGAAGGAAATGTTCTAGCCAGGCAATAGATTCCGCGTCCAAGTGGTTTGTTGGTTCGTCAAGCAGAAGCATATCAGGTTTTTCGAGCAGAAGACGGCAGATCGCCACGCGACGTCTTTCTCCTCCTGATAAATATTTAATTTGAGCATCCCATGGCGGTAGGCGCAGTGCTTCAGCTGCTATTTCCATCTGATTTTCGATATTGTGACCATCCATAGATTCAATTTTTGCTTCTAATGCGGCCTGTTTTTGTGCCAATTTGTCAAAATCCGCATCTGGCTCTGCATATGCGGCATATACAGCATCAAGGTCGGTTAATGCCTGTTTAACTTCCGCAAATGATTCTTCAACTGTCTCTTTTACAGTCTTTTCCAAATCAAACTGAGGTTCCTGGGGCAGATAACCGATTTTAATATTAGGGTAAGGTATTGCTTCACCTTCTATTTCTTTATCTATTCCGGCCATAATTTTCAGCAGGGTGGATTTTCCCGCACCGTTAAGACCAAGTACACCGATCTTAGCGCCTGGGTAAAATGATAATGAAATATCTTTTAAAATTTGTCTTTTAGGCGGAATTATTTTTCCAACCCTATTCATTGTGTATATGAACTGAGGCATAGATATCCTTTAACTACAACATAATTTATAACATGCCTATTTTAAAGCATACGGCGTTAAAAAGCGAATACAAGATTGCCGTGTGTTTTATTAGGCAGCGTAAATAACTCTGGTAATTTGAAATGTTACTAGATACAAAAAAGGAGAACCAATTGGTTCTCCTTAAAATTATAGTTCTTTTAAAAAGACTTATTAGCCTAACTTGCTCATAAGTTGCCATTCAACAATGATGTAGAAAATTATGAAAAGCAGACTCAAGAAAGCAGCCAAACCATAAATAGCCAAATGGATAACAACGTTTGTATGAATGGTCAGATCATGAAGTCCATGATAAAATCTGTGAAGGCAGTGCCAAATACACAAAATTAAGCAACCAATCAGTACTGCGCCGGTAATAGGGTTACAAGCTATGTGAGCAATGTTCATAGCAACACCGTCGCTGAAACCGGCAACAATGCATGCCAACACAACGATAGGCATAACAATTGCTATAACCATACCGCCTGCACCAAACAGTCCCCAGTAAATAGGTTCATCGGATCTATCTTTTCTAAACATTGCTTTCTCCTATTTTAAGAATATCCAAAGGAAATCGGTAAAGAAACAAACAGCACCGAAGATCGTTACCAGGATGGTAAGAGCGTATAAAGCAATTACGAAATATTTTCCGTCCAACAGCTTATTCTTGATGATCACTCTCTGTGCTTTCGGCATTAAATTAAACCATGTGAATGCATGGTAGAGGGTGGCTACCAGCACCAGAATATTGAACAGGATTGTTACAGGATGCTGAATAACTTTCTGTGCAAACAGTAATTTCTGTATTCCTCCCAAATCACCGGATGCTGCACCTACTGCTATGCAACCATACAACCAAAGCAGTTCGAGAACGAACAGCAGAACTGGTATACAGGTTCCTTCACGAAGCATGTAGGCAATGTAAAATCCCTTGTTTGTCCACCAGTTGGCTTTAACAGGACGAACATAAGGTTTTCTTGTTGATTTATCTAATTCCATTCCCATTATTATTTATCCTTACTAGTGTTTTTAAACATTGAAATCAAATAATCCTTGGCACTTTCAACTTTACCAAGCTGAATTGCAGAAGCAGGATCAACACCTTTTGGACATACCTGTGAGCAGTATCCCACAAATGTACAACTCCAAACACCTGAATCCTGATTTACAAGCTTCATGCGTTCTTCTTTTCCACCGTCACGGCTGTCTTCGTTGTAACGATACAGCAGAGTGAGAGCTGCCGGTCCGATGAACTCTTTGTTCAGTTTGTACTGAGGACAAGCTGCATAGCAGATACCGCAGTTAATGCACATTGAGAACTGACGATACTTTTCCAACTCTTTCGGAGTCTGAATATATTCACGTCTATCTCCTGGATATGGAATATCCTTTCTAGGAATGATGTACGGTTTGATTCTTTCGAGTTTTTCAATAAAGTCGGAAAGATCAACAACCAAATCTCTTTCGATAGGGAAGTTTGCCAATGGTTCGATCAGCATTTCCTGTCCTGCATAGTCACGAAGGAATGTTTTGCAAGCCAGTTTTGGAGTTCCGTTAACCATCATACCGCAAGAACCACAGATCGCCATTCTGCATGACCAGCGGAAACTTAATGTAGGTTCCTGAGTATCTTTAATAATGTTTAATGCTTCAAGCAGAGACATTTCATGAGTATATTCTACTTCAAAGCTTTGTGTCCATGGCTCTTTATCCTCTTCTGGACGATAGCGCAGGACGGTAATTTTCATTTTATCTGCCATGAGTTCTCCTTACTTATTTGCAGCTGCTTCTGCTTCTTTCTTTGCTTTTTCAGCATCTTCTGCTGCCTTACCATATACACGTTTAGCTGGCTGAGATTTGGTAATCTTAACGCTGCTGTAGGAAATGGTTGGGGCACCGCCTTCAGGATTATAAGTGGCCAATGAATGCTTCAGGAACTGTTCATCGTTTCTTTCCACATAATCCAATCTCTGGTGTGAACCGCGGGATTCTTTACGGTTGAGGGCAGAGTAAGCCATAGCTTCGGCATTGCCGAGTAAGAAGCCTAATTCAATAGCAGTTAACCAATCGGTATTGAATATTGTTGACGTATCGGTTACCTTGATATTCTTGTAGCGTTCTTTCAGGACGTTAAGTTTCTCAATTGTGCCTTTGATTGATTCTTCATCACGGTAGATACCAATACCTTCTTCCATCGCATCACCCATTGCATTGCGGATTTCACCAACTGATTCACAGCGTTTTCCGTCAATGATAGATAATGCTTTGTTAAGAGAATCCTGAGCCTGTTTTTCGAGAGTTTCGTCGCTACCAAATTCTGTTTCCATAGCGAATTTTGCAGCTTCTTCACCAGCAACTCTACCAAATACAACAGTTTCAACCAGTGAGTTAGAACCAAGACGGTTGGCTCCGTGAATACCAACGGAAGCACATTCACCAGCTGCGTACAGACCATGCATCTTGGTTGCTGTCTTACCGTCTGTTTCAATACCACCCATGGTGTAGTGAACAGTAGGTCTAACTGGTACAGGAGCATCAACAGGATCCACACCTACGTATGCCTTAGCAAGTTCACAGATGAATGGTAACCGTTCATGCAGATAATCAGCGCCGAGGTGACGAAGATCAAGGTTAACCACATCGCCCAAGTGGGTCTTGATAGTTCTTCCCTTCTTCTGTTCCTGCCAGAATGCCTGAGAAACACGGTCACGAGGACCTAATTCCATGTATTTGCTCTTTGGATGTCCAAGTGGAGTTTCAGGGCCTAAACCGTAATCCTGCAAGTAGCGGTAGCCATCTTTATTTGTCAGCACACCACCTTCACCGCGGCAACCCTCTGTCATAAGAACTCCGCATCCTGGAAGACCGGTAGGGTGGTACTGCACGAATTCCATATCTCTTAAAGGAACTCCGTGACGGTATGCCAGAGCCATACCATCACCGGTAACGATACCGCCGTTGGTATTGAATCTGTAGCAACGGTTTGAACCACCGGTAGCAATAATAACGGATTTGGCCTTGATAAGTCTTGTTACGCCGTTCTGAAGATCTAATGTTATAACGCCTTTAACCTGGTTGTCTTCTACCAACAGATCTAAAACGAAATGTTCGTCATAACGTTTGATCGAAGGATATTTAACAGAAGTCTGGAATAAAGTGTGCAACATATGGAAGCCGGTTTTATCAGCAGCAAACCATGTTCTTGGTACTTTCATACCACCGAACGGTCTTACGTTGATACGTCCGTCTGGCTTGCGGCTCCATGGGCATCCCCAATGTTCGAGCTGATAGAGCTCTCTTGTTGTATTCTGTACAAAATACTCAACAACATCCTGCTCGCACAACCAATCTCCACCGGCTACGGTATCGATAAAGTGGTTGTCTAAACTATCATCATCCCTAACTACGCCTGCAGCACCACCTTCAGCGGCAACTGTATGACTGCGCATAGGATAAACTTTAGAGATCAGTGCAACATTTAAATCCGGATTAAGTTCAGCAGCGGCAATAGCTGCTCGTAAACCTGCTCCACCAGCACCGACAATCGCGACATCAGCCTTAACTATGTCCACTTTTTCCTCCTGGTAAGGTAAAAAACAAAAATACAAAAAAATCACTAGATTGGTTGATTTAAATTTAATCAACTAATGAAAAATCCAAATATACTAGCTGACTATTTTAACAAAAATTACAATTGTTTAGAATTGAACCAAGTCAAAAATAAAGCAAAAAACGTATAACTGTAGCAATTTGAACCGCTTTTTGCACATATCGCGCGCAACAGATATTTTAGGAAATCCTATTTTTTGATCATCCTGGCAATTTGTTGACCCATAAGTGTTGTATTTTCGGGCATCAGTGTACTATCAAATTCAATTTTCCCCTTTTCAAAGCAGCAGATTACAGTACTTCCGAATAGGAAACGTCCGATTTCCTCGCCCTTTTGGTAGATTAGATTCTGATCTTCGTACGAGGTTACTTTAACTTCACGTTTAGAATTTTTCGTAGGAGCTTCAATTCCTCCCCAAACGGTTTCAATACTTCCGACAATGGTTGCTCCAACAAAAACAACTGCCATTCTTCCATGGTTTGTTTCGAATATGCATACAAGGCGTTCATTTTTTGTAAACAGTTCGTCCACGTGTGATACTACTACAGGATTCACGGAATAAAGAGTACCTGGAATAAACACTGTTTTCAACAGTCTGCCTGAATACGGCATATGAACTCTATGATAATCCCTTGGTGACAGATATATGGTAACAAAGGAACCGTCTTTGAACGGTGCTGATATTTCCTGATCTCCACCAAGCAATGTTCTTAGACTGTAATCCATTCCTTTGGCTTGAATAATTCTTCCAAGCGTAACTGCTCCAAGCTGGCTTACTGTTCCGTCAACCGGTGATGCAACAGCATCTTCATCAGGTGCAATAGGTCGTGATTCCGGATTTACGGCACGGGCAAAAAATTCATTGAAGGTCTTATAATGTGATAAATCAGGATCTGCCACGATGGACATATCGATATTGTTTTTCTTTATGAACTTTTTAATAATCCAGGTTGTAAAGTCACCCATGTTTGCGGATGCCAATATTCCAAATAACTTAGAAACTGCTTGTTTTGGTATGATGTATTGTGTTGCAATAAATAAAGATCTTGTAAATTTATTCATGACGCTTCCTATGTTTTGAGCTATTTTATAAGAGACGATTGAAACTTTAAATCATTTTTTTTTGTTGTTTGCACGCCTTGTTTTGTTTTTGCTGACCATCAGCTCATTGCTGGAAAGTATTTTCAGATAGTTTTCATAGCGGATCCTATTGATTTTTCCTTCTGAAACTGCTTCCTTAATGCTACAACCTATTTCGTTTATATGTTTGCAGTCCTTGAATTTGCATGTCCCAAGATAGTCGCGGAATTCTAGATAATTTCTAGCTATGGTTTCAGTGGAAAAATGCCATAGTCCGAATTCTCTTACCCCTGGTGAGTCAATGATTTTAGTGGATGAGTTAAGAATGTACAGCCGTGATGAGGTTGTAGTGTGCTGCCCTAGATTTGAGTTTTCTGAAATCGAATTGGTATAGGCCTCATTACTTCCGATGAGTGCATTGAGAAGTGAGGACTTACCAACTCCTGATTGTCCCACTACGACAGAGAAATGATCTTGAAATGCCTCTTTTAACTCTTTGAGACCATCTCCGGTTACAGTACTGATGTAGAATAGTTCGTAACCGAGTTTACTGTAAAAGTCTAGGTTTTGCTGAAGATTTTCCCTTTGTTCAAGAGTTAGCAGGTCGATTTTATTAACTACAATGACCGGTTTGATACCTGTCTCTTCGCATGCTATCAGGTATCGGTCGATAATGTTGGTAGAAAGTTCGGGAAGAATGGAGGAAACAATGAATATTCTTGTTATATTGGCGGCGATAGGTTTCAACCCATCGTAGAAATCAGGTCTGTGCAGTTCTGATATGCGTGGTTTTACTATCTCAACAATTCCTCTGTTATCGCTGTTTGCTGCATCCTTATGCCAAAGAACATTGTCCCCTGTTGTGATTGAATTTACGGTTCTTCGAACAGAACATCGGACAGTTTGGTGATCTTCTGTAATAACATCAACCTGACTTCCGAAACGACAAGCAACAATTCCGCTTGAGAGATTGGATTCATTGTTATAGTAATCATCTAAAATTTCATTCTTTTTTTTAGAAATTTGAAGTTGTTGCTTATTACTGATTTTTTTTACCATATATAATATAGTTCCATAATAGAGTAGTGTAATGCTACCATACTAGTTAAAAAAATAAAAAGGATAAAGCATGGTTGAATCAGATAATTTGGTATGGATGGATTTAGAAATGACGGGTCTAGATCCGAAGGAAAATAAAATCATAGAAGTAGCGACAGTAATTACTGACAGAAATCTGCAGATTATTGCCGAGAGTGAGGTTTTTGCCATTCATCGGAGTGAAGATGAATTGGCAATAATGGATGAATGGAATATAAAAACTCATTCTTCGTCCGGTCTTATAGAACGCGTTCGAAAGAGCAGTATTACAGACAGTATCTGTGAAGAGAAAATTCTTGATTTTATCAAGCAGTATGTCCCTGAGAGAACATCTCCTTTATGTGGTAACAGCATTTGGCAGGATCGTCGCTTTTTAATAGAGTATATGCCTACACTTGAGCATTATCTTCATTACAGAAACATAGATGTAAGTACCATTAAGGAATTGGTTCGTTTATGGAAACCTGAACTCAAATACATTAAGAAGGAGCGCCATGAAGCTTTATCTGATATAAAAGAGTCTATTGAGGAACTAAAATTTTATCGCAATAGAATATTGACTATTTGATTAAAAAAACGTCTGTTAAAATGAATTATCTGATTTAATGCTTGATTTAATAATTTTGTTAAATATAATATAACTCGTTCCTGCGGGAATAGCTCAGTTGGTAGAGCATAACCTTGCCAAGGTTACTGTCGCGAGTTCGATCCTCGTTTCCCGCTCCAATCTTTCTTATCTCCTCGTTTTCAATGATTTTTAATTTTGTCTGATTTTTAATCTTTGTTTTTGTGTTGACAATTCTTATGCCGTTGTAACCCTAAGATCTCACTTTTTTTCTTACACGAAACTATTAGTTGGCTACTAATCCTAAATCATCATTTAATGTTGCCGTTTTTAGCTTGGTATTTTGCAAAACGATAGGATCA
>JAEEGH010002392.1_pt1 | contig 50898 bp, 41 predicted proteins | sample 9134181 | NCBI WGS metagenome assembly JAEEGH01 (sample SAMN16246544, study PRJNA631951) | gut metagenome | biome: gut microbiome; feature: rumen; material: DP-attached | host: Bos | place: Iran: Karaj | collected 2018-10
ATTGAACGGCTTTCCGCGGAGTCTGTTCAACAAAAACAAGGGTTTAGAGAGAATGATTCAACTTTTGCCAGGGTTAAGGATTAAGGTATCAAACAAGCATTCAACCTATGGCAGGGTTAAGGTAAAAACCATTCAACTTTTTCTAGGGTAGTACAGGTTATGGGGGTGGGTCATGAAGGTCATGAAGGTCATTTGTCATTAAGAGTTTTGAAAATGGTGGTTTTTGGTTAATAATAATATATATTATAATATATATTATTATAGGTATTTTAGTAAAAATCCGAAATCCTTAATGACAAATGACCTTCATGACCTTCGTGACCACTTTCAAAAAATAAAAAAAAAGACACCTGAAAATTCGTAGACCGCAATGGGAATGTTGTACCTTTGCCGTTGCATTGAGGATGTAACGGCGATTGCACTTGACAGGTCTCACAGGTGGTAGTCGCGTACTAACTCTTTGAAGGGCTCGACAGCCTCAGCATGGCGGGGGTCGTATCGGAGGATGACGGTGATGAAGCGAAGACTGTCATCAAGGACTTTACCATAATATTCGAAATCACCGTCCTGCCCTGTGTGAATGGAGTAGTCGTCACCAGCCTCCAACAGCTCCGCGCCCATACCCATCATATCCTGTCCGGGGGAGCGGCTGAACTCATCATCAAAATGCTTCACCATGAATGAGAGGGAGACATCCTCATTCATAAAGACCTCCATCTGGTCCTCCTCCAGATACTGGTGGCGAAGGAAGGAGGGATAGGTGATGTCGATGCCGAGGCGCTCACTGTGATAGTCAATCATCTTAGAGTCGCCCATCACGATGGAGAGGCTGTCGTTACTGTCCAGTTCCGTAACGTATGCCTTGGGCATTTGCTGACGACATGCCATCATGCAAAGAAGCAGACAGGCAGCTGAGAGGAAGTTTCTTGTACTCATCGTCTAGTAACTATTATAACCTTACGTCATTATTCCACGACAAAGGTACAAAATTTTGATGAAGTGCGAACGAAAAGTGAAAAATATTTCGTAACTTCGCAGGCATGAAAGTCACGGAACTCTTTGAGCGTTGTATGGAGATCGTACAGGCAGAGCCTTCGGCTGCTGTGCTGCGTTATATGCATGAGACTTTGGTACTTGCCTGTGCGGAGGCTTTGAGGGGCAGTGGAAAGGGTTTCGGTAACCTGATGGCACAGACCGATTATCTGTGTAAGGAAGCAGGGATGGGTATTGCCGACCGTATCGCCGTCCAGACCATGCGACGGCATTCCAACAGGAAAGACAGTGTGCTGACCCGTGATGACCTCCGTTATGACGTGCGTGCCCTTGCCCTCTTTATCTCCGCTGTCTTCTCAGAGGATATCCCCCATGAGCTGGTGACCCGTATTCCCACTATGGGTCGTCCCACGAACCTCACGTTTCAGATCAACCAGCAGTATGTCCGTTGTGTGGTGTCATACTGGGACGAGAAATATATCTATGCGACGACAGACGACGGTAGTGTGTGTATCCAGACAGACGATGAGACACTACGCCCCCTGTTGACAGAGGGTATGCAGCTTAACCTGCTGGACTGTCATCGGGAGGGACAGACCATCCAGCCCAAGCTCATTGTGGTGGAGCCGGACTTCCTCGTGGACATCTCCTCGCTTGCCGCCTGTTTCTCTGACAAGGAGCACCGTCCCATCGCCTATACCTTGGGGCGTTTCAAGCCACAGGCAAACACACAACCCATCCTGTTGGGTAACTTCGCAGGGGCAGCCTTGGACGACATCATCAATCAGTCGGACTTCCATGCCAACGACACCATCCGTCACTCCTTCCGTGAACAGGTCCTGCAGTTCTGCACATGTCCGAACTTTAATGCCCGGCAGTTCAAGGAAGACGCCTACCGACAAGTGGAGAATATCAAGGAGGCGGTCACCCAACTCTCCTCCTCCCTCCTCTCTCCTCTCTTGGAGCCCTCCTTCGTCTGTGAGCATTTAGGACTGCAGGGACGTGTCGACCTGATGACGAGTGACAAGCATTTGTTGGTGGAGCAGAAGTCTGGGAAAAACTGGAACCTGGAACATTCCTCGAACCTTACCCCTATCGCCTCCCATCTCTATGCGGAGGCACATTATGTGCAGCTGTTGCTTTACTATGGTATCCTACGCTATAACTTCCACCTGTCTGCCGATAAGGTGGATATCCGCCTGCTCTATTCCCGTTATCCTGCCAAACAGGGGCTGCTGGTGGTCAACTACTACCAGAAACTCTTCCATGACGCCATCCATCTGCGTAACCAGATCGTGGCACAGGAGTTCAAGACGGCAAAAGAGGGATTCAAGGACATCATGCCACAGATAGAGGGGCTGAAGGCACTCTCCACCACAGAACAGGAATATGTGGAGCGGATGCTCTCCTTCGTCTATCGGGAACAGCTGGCACAGAAAGTCGGTACGCAGGAAGGACAAGGGGGTGCCGTCGCCAACCTGTGGAACATGCCACTGACAGAGAAACGTGATACAGGATGTATCTTCTACGGGTTACGGATGTTACACAAGGAGATGTCGTCCGCCTTCAGTGGTTATGACCGTCTGACATTCTCCATTCCCGATATGGGTGATGACTTCCTTCCCAATTTCCGTCGGAACGACATGGTGTGTCTCTATGCCTACGAGGGAGAGCCCAAGGTATGTGCCGCCATCTTGTATAAAGGAGTCATCGAACGGTTGAGCGATCATGAGGTGACGGTACGGCTGAATGACGGACAGCAGAATCCGGAAGTCTTCGAGGACACCACCTATGCCATCGAGCCCTCGTTCTCTGACCGCGGCAGCACCGCCGCCATCCGCTCCTTACAAGCTTTCTGTACGGCATCCCCAGAACGACGTTCCTTGCTCTTAGGTGAGAGAGAGCCTCATAGTGATAAGACACTTAAACTCTCACGTTCTTATCATCCACATTATGATGATATCCTGTTGAAAGCAAAACAGGCACAGGATTACTTTATCCTCCAAGGTCCTCCAGGCACTGGCAAGACCTCAATGGCACTGAGATTCTTGGTAGAAGAAGAACTCGTTTCTCCCCCTGAGGGGGAGTCAGAGAGGGTCTCCGCTCTCATCCTTGCCTACACCAACCGTGCGGTGGACGAGATCTGCGCGATGCTGACAGATGCGGGAATTGATTATATCCGACAAGGCAGCGAGACATCCTGTGACCCACGTTTTACCGACCATCTGCTAGACCAACTCATGGGGACAAGTCCCCGCATGGACGAGGTGCGACAACGGATCATCGATACGAGAGTAGTGGTCAGCACGACAGCCACCATGCTCTCACGACCGTTCCTCTTCCAATTGAAACATTTCTCCTTATGTATCATCGACGAGGCCTCACAGATCCTGGATCCCAACGTCATCGGAATACTCGCCTCCCCCCAGATAGACCGTTTTATCCTGATAGGCGACCATAAACAGTTGCCTGCCGTGATACAACAACCCGATGACGACCCACGGCTGTCTTCTTGCCGGTTGTCGTTATTCGAGCGTTTGCTACGTATAGAAAGAGAGGCAGGACGTACAGCCTTCACGGCTATCCTGAAACGTCAGGGACGCATGCATCCTGACATCGCCGCCTTCCCTAACGAGATGTTCTACGCCCAGGAACAACTACAGCCTGTGCCATGTCCACACCAGGAGGAGTCACAACTGGACTATCCCCTACCCTCTAACGATGAACTTGATGACCTGCTCAAACAACATCGCGTCATCTTCTTCCCTTCTTCAAAAGCTCCCTCTCTGAAGGAAAGGCTACGGGTAGGCGAACACAGTTCGGGAATGAGGCTACGGGGAATGAGGGCGGCGGGTGAGGCTTCTCTCAGCGACAAGGTCAATTCCGAGGAGGCACATCTCGTCGCAGACCTCTTGAAACGTATCTGGCGCCAATATGGAGAGCATTTTGATATCCACCGTACAGTAGGGGTTATCGTACCCTATCGTAACCAGATAGCAATGATCCGTCATGAGATAGAGCTTTTGGGGATTCCCGCTTTGTTGGATATCTCCATCGATACCGTAGAGCGCTATCAGGGCAGCCAACGGGATGTCATCATCTATAGTCTCACTATCCAGCATCCTTACCAGCTCGATTTCCTGACCGCCAACTGTTTCGAGGAGAACGGCAAAGTCATCGACCGAAAACTGAATGTCGCGATGACCCGTGCCCGTAAGCAGTTACTGATGACAGGGAATGTGGAGATATTATCCGCTAATCCGCTCTTTGCCGAGCTCATCCGCCGTTACCACAAAGACAGTCTCAGCCACTGACGATCTTCTTGATGTCATTGAGTTTGTTAAGGGCTTCCAAGGGAGTGAGGTGATTGACATCCAAACCTAATATCTCATCACGGACCTGACAGAGCACCGGGTCATCCAACTGGAAGAAAGAGAGTTGCATACCCTCCCGGCTCTGGGCGATCTCCGCTGTCGGCTTGCCTGCCTTACCCACCTGGGCATTCTCCGCCTCCAACTGATGAAGGATAACATTGGCACGCTTAACAATAGACTTAGGCATACCGGCAATCTCCGCGACATGGATACCGAAGGAGTGTTCGGAGCCACCCTTCTCCAGTTTGCGCAAAAAGATAACCTTACCCTCCACCTCCCTCACACTGACATTGTAGTTGCGTATACGACTGAAATTCTTCTCCATCTCGTTCAACTCATGATAATGGGTGGCGAAAAGGGTGCGAGCCTGTGCCTTGGGATGCTCATGGAGGTATTCCACAATTGCCCAGGCGATGGAGATACCATCGTAGGTGCTGGTGCCACGTCCTAACTCATCGAAGAGCACCAAAGAGCGCGGGGTGACATTATTCAGGATATTCGACGCCTCCGTCATTTCCACCATGAAGGTTGACTCACCTAAAGAGATGTTATCAGAAGCTCCCACACGAGTGAATATCTTGTCTACCAGTCCTATACGCGCACTCTCCGCCGGTACGAAACTACCTATCTGTGCCAGCAAGGTGATAAGGGCTGTCTGGCGCAGCAACGCCGACTTACCAGCCATATTCGGACCTGTGATGATGATGATCTGCTGGTGGTCACCGTCCAATAGTACATCATTGGGCACATAACGCTCGTCAAGGGGCAGCTGTGTCTCAATGACAGGATGGCGTCCTTGTTTGATATCAATGATATTACTCTCGTCAATCTGCGGACGGATATAGTGGTTCTCCGAGGCGGTCTTCGCGGCTGACAGGAGACAGTCGAGGTGGGCGATGACATTGGCATTGGTCTGCACCTGAGGAATGAACTCCTGCAGGGCGGCGACCAGATTGTTGAAAAGTTGTTGCTCCAAAGAGAGGATTTTCTCCTCCGCACCCAAGATTTTCTCCTCGTATTCTTTCAGCTCCTGGGTAATATAACGCTCCGCCTGGGCGAGAGTCTGCTTACGCACCCACTCAGCAGGAACCTTGTCCTTATAGGTGTTACGTACTTCCAGATAATACCCAAAGACATTATTATAACCTATCTTCAAAGAGGCGATACCCGTTGCCGCCGTCTCACGCTCCTGAATCTGCAGCAGGTAGTCTTTACCCGAATAAGCAATATGACGGAGGTCGTCAAGCTCGGCATTCACACCATCACGGATGACACCACCCTTTGCCACCTGCTGAGGCGGGTCGTTAGTAATCTCCCGCTCAATACGGTCACGGATCTCCTCACAAAGACTCAACCGCTCCCCTACCCTGCGCAACGACTCGTTATCGGCATGGAGGCATGCTGTCTTGATAGGTTGTATCGCCTGTAAGGCGACTTTCAACTGGACGACCTCACGAGGTGTCACACGTCCCACGGCAGCCTTGGAGATGATACGCTCCAGATCACCGATGCGTTGCAGTTGGTCGTCAATACACTGACGGAACTCCGGGTCACGGAAGAAATAGTCCACAATGTCCAGACGGTCGTTGATAGGTTTGACATCTTTCAACGGGAATACCAGCCAACGGCGCAGCAAACGACCGCCCATGGGTGATACCGTACGGTCGATGACATCCAACAAAGACTTGCCACCCTCCTGCATCGTACTGACAAGTTCGAGGGAACGGACTGTAAACTTATCCAGACGGACATAACGCTCCTCCTCGATACGGGCAAGGGAGGTGATATGGGCGATCTGGGTATGCAGTGTCTGGTCCAGATACTGTAAGATGGCACCAGAGGCGATAATACCACTTTTCAGGTGGTCGACACCAAAACCTTTCAGCGACTTCACTCGGAAGTGCTTCAACAGTTTCTGATTTGCCGTCTGCTCAGTGAAGACCCAGTCGTCTAACTCAAAGGTACAATAGCGGGTACCGAAATATTTCTCAAAGTCATGCTTACGCTCACGGTCGTAGAGCACCTCCTTAGGCTGGAAGTTACCCATCAACTTCTCCACATAATCGTAAGTACCCTCCCCTGTCAGGAACTCACCCGTGGAGATATCGAGGAAAGACACACCACAGGAGCTTTTCCCGAAATGGACAGCGGCAAGGAAGTTGTTCTCTTTATAGTTGAGGACATTATCCTGCATCGCCACACCAGGAGTCACGAGTTCGGTGATACCTCGCTTCACGAGTTTCTTGGTGAGCTTAGGATCCTCCAACTGGTCACAGATGGCAACACGCTTACCTGCCCGGATCAGCTTAGGAAGATAGGTGTCAAGGGCATGATGGGGGAATCCTGCCATCTCGTCACCCCTCACCCCTGCTCCATTGTTACGACGGGTCAGGGTAATGCCTAATATCTGAGCTGCCGTAATAGCATCTTCACAATATGTCTCATAGAAGTCACCACAACGAAACAACAATACAGCCTCAGGGTGTTTCGCCTTGAGGTCGAAGAATTGCTTCATCATCGGTGTCAGCTCCTTCTTTGCCATCTTTTTCTCTTTTTCCAATCCACTTATGACTTGCAAAGATAACTAATTTTTGGCGAATGGGCAAAAATTGCAAATAAATTTGCATTTTCGCTCACTTTATCGTATCTTTGCAAAAAATAATATACATATCAATTATGGAATACAATTTTAGAGACATTGAGCAGAAATGGCAGAAGCGATGGGTGGAAATGAAAACCTATCGCGTGACAGAAGACCCGACGAAGAAAAAATTCTACGTACTGAATATGTTCCCCTACCCCAGTGGAGCTGGTCTTCATGTGGGTCATCCACTAGGTTATATCGCCTCGGATATCTATGCGCGCTTTAAGCGTCAACAGGGTTTTAACGTCCTGAATCCTATGGGCTATGATGCCTACGGACTCCCTGCTGAGCAATATGCCATTCAGACAGGTCAACATCCTGAGAAAACAACCTTCGAGAACATCGACCGCTACCGTTCACAATTGGACAAAATCGGGTTCTCTTTTGACTGGGAGCGTGAGGTACGCACTTGTGACCCTATCTACTATAAGTGGACACAATGGGCTTTCCAGCGGATGTTCAAGAGCTATTATAGTCTTTCCTCCCAGAAAGCACAACCTACCATCAAACTCATTGAGCATTTTGAGTTGATGGGTACTGAGAACTGTAATGCCCTCGGCACTGAGGAGTTGCATTTCTCTGCTTCTGACTGGGCTGCTTTCTCTGAGAAGAAAAAGCAGGAGGTGCTGATGAATTACCGTATCGCCTACCTGGCTGATACGATGGTGAACTGGTGTCCGAAACTGGGTACTGTTCTTGCCAATGACGAGGTCGTTGACGGGGTCAGCGTACGTGGTGGTTATCCTGTGGTACAGAAAAAGATGCGCCAGTGGTGCCTTCGTGTATCGGCTTATGCTCAGAGACTGTTGGACGGACTGGAGGAGATTGACTGGACAGAATCCCTGAAGGAGACACAGCGTAACTGGATTGGTCGCTCCGAGGGTACAGAGGTAGAGTTCAAGGTTGCGGATAGTGATAAGCATTTCACCATCTTCACCACCCGTGCTGACACCATGTTCGGTGTGACCTTCATGGTACTGGCTCCTGAGAGTGATCTCGTAGCCGAACTCACCACACCAGAGCAGAAAGCAGAGGTAGACAAATATCTCGACTATGTGAAGAAACGCACAGAGCGTGACCGTCAGATGGATCATAAGGTAACGGGAGTGTTCTCCGGAAGCTATGCTATCAATCCGTTTAATGACGAGAAGATTCCCATCTGGATAGCTGAATATGTATTGGCAGGCTATGGTACTGGTGCTATCATGGCGGTTCCTGCCCATGACTCTCGTGACTATGCCTTTGCCAAGCACTTTAATTTGCCTATCATCCCACTGATTGAGGGTGCTGATGTCTCTGAGGAGAGTTATGATGCCAAGGAAGGTATCATGTGTAACTCCGCCTCTGCGAAATTCAGTCTCAACGGATTGACAGTAAAGGAGGCTATTGCCGCCACCAAGAAATTCGTGACAGAGCAGGGGATAGGACGTGTGAAAGTCAACTATCGTCTGCGTGATGCTATCTTCTCCCGCCAGCGTTACTGGGGTGAGCCATTCCCTGTATACTATAAGGATGACATGCCCTATATGATACCTAAGGAATGCCTGCCCCTGGAACTTCCGGAGATTGACGAGTATAAGCCGACGGAGACAGGTGAGCCGCCATTGGGACGTGCTAAGATGTGGGCATGGGACACCAAGTTCGACAAGGTAGTATCAAAAGACGAGATAGACAATAAGACTGTTTTCCCTCTGGAGCTGAATACCATGCCGGGCTTTGCAGGTTCCAGCGCTTATTACCTGCGCTATATGGATCCTAAGAATGAGAAGGCTCTCGTCAGTCGTGATGCTGATGAGTACTGGCGCAACGTCGACCTTTATGTGGGTGGTACAGAACATGCCACTGGTCACCTGATTTACTCTCGTTTCTGGAATAAGTTCTTGTATGACTCCGGCTACAGTTGTGAGGACGAGCCTTTCAAGAAACTGGTCAACCAGGGAATGATACAAGGTCGCTCTAATTTTGTATATCGCATTGAGGATGAGGGTGCTGACAAGGGTAAGTTCGTCAGCTTCGGACTGAAGGAGAAATATACGACCACACCTATCCATGTGGATGTGAATATCGTATCAAATGATATCCTCGACTTGGATGCCTTCAAGGCCTGGCGTCCGGAATATAATCATGCGGAGTTTATCCTTGAGGATGGTAAATACATCTGCGGATGGGCTATTGAGAAGATGTCGAAATCGATGTTCAATGTGGTGAACCCAGATATGATCGTAGAGAAATATGGAGCTGACACCCTGCGTCTCTATGAGATGTTCCTGGGTCCTGTGGAGCAGTCGAAACCATGGGATACCAACGGTATTGACGGATGTCACCGCTTCCTGAAGAAGTTCTGGGCATTGTTCTATGGCAACGCTCGTGACAATGCAGAAGGCAAACTCTTGGTTGACGATAGTGAGCCTACGAAAGATGCCTTGAAGAGTGTTCATAAGCTCATCAAGAAGGTTTCACAGGATATTGAACTCTTCTCTTACAATACCTCTATCTCTGCCTTTATGATCTGTGTCAACGAACTGGCTCAGCAGAAGTGTAAGAGTCGTAAGGCGTTGAAGACGCTGGTGATCCTCATCGCTCCTTTTGCTCCTCATATTGCTGAAGAGCTCTGGGAGGCACTGGGAGAGCAGGGTAGTGTCTGCGATTCGAAATGGCCTGTTTGGAATGAGGAGTATCTGGTGGAGAATAGTGTGAAACTGGGTGTCGCCTTCAATGGTAAGACTCGCTTCGACATGGAATTCCCTGCCGATGCTGATAATACGACTATTGAACAGACCGTGCTTGCCGATGACCGTGCCAAGAAATATATTGAGGGTGAGATCATGAAGGTTATCATCGTCCCGAAGCGTATGGTGAATATCGTATTTAAGAAATGACAGCACAACATAAGATGATACTGAATGAAGCCAAGGACTATCTTTTCATAGCCCTTGGCCTCTTCATCTATACCATTGCCTTCACTGTATTCCTGATGCCTTACCAGATTGTGGCTGGTGGGGTGACAGGTCTCTCTGCTATCATTTACTATGCCACAGGATTCCATTTGGAGAACACATATATTATCATCAATGGTCTCTTGCTGATAGCAGCCCTCAAGATTCTGGGTGTGAAATTCCTGATGAAGACCATCTTTGCCATCTTCACACTCTATTTTATGTTGATGATAGCACAAGACTTGATACCAAAACAGGAAAACGGACTACCATTTAAACTGATGGGGGAGGGACAGGACTTTATGTCAATGATTATAGGCTGCGTCCTGACGGGTGTTGCCCTTGCTACTGTGTTCACACATAATGGCTCAACAGGTGGCACCGATATCATTGCCGCATCTGTGAATAAGTTTCATCCCAATGTCTCCCTAGGTAATGTGCTCATCGCCGCAGACTTTTGTATCATCGGCTCTTGTATGTTTTTCCCACAATTTGGTACTTATCTGGAGCGGGCACATAAAGTAATGTTCGGCTTCTGCGTGATGGCAATGGAGAACTATACACTTGACTATGTGATGAATGCCCGCCGGCAGTCCGTACAGTTCTTTATTTTCTCCAGCAAATGGCAAGAGATCGCCAACGCTATCGGTACTCAGATGAATCATGGCGTGACCATCCTTGACGGTCATGGCTGGTACACCGGTAAGAAAAGTAAGGTTCTCTGTATCCTTGCTAAGAAGAATGAGAGCATCAATATTTTCCGACTCATCAAGATGATTGACCCTAACGCCTTTGTCAGCCAGTCAAGTGTTATTGGTGTCTACGGAGAGGGATTCGATGAGATGAGGGTAAAGATTAAAGAAGATAAGTTTATTAAAAAAAATGAAGATAGTATTCGCAACGAACAACCAACACAAACTTGAGGAAATCAGGAGTATCTTAGGAGATAAGTATGAAGTGGTTTCCTTGAAAGAAATTGGATGTCATGAGGATATTCCCGAGACTGGTAAGACATTGGAGGAGAATGCCCTCCAAAAAGCACAATATGTCTATGACCATTACCATGTGAGTTGTTTTGCCGATGACACAGGACTGGAAGTGGACGCTCTGAATGGAGCGCCAGGTGTGTATAGTGCACGATATGCCAGTCTGGAACATCTTGACACCTCAGATACCCTTGAGCACGACTCAGAGGCTAATATGGCACGTTTGCTGCGTGAATTAGGAAATAATAACAACCGCAAGGCACGATTCCGCACCGTTATTGCGTTAATAGAAAAAAAGGACGTGTGTCCATGTGGCTGTACCAGCATCAAGAAAGTCAGTCAGTTTGAAGGTATTGTCGAGGGTGACATCATCCGTGAGAAAAGGGGAGGGGAGGGCTTTGGCTACGACCCTATCTTCCAACCACAGGGCTATGACAAGACATTTGCTGAGTTAGGTGCCGATATCAAGAACAAAATAAGTCACCGGGCACGAGCCACACAGAAACTTGCCGATTATTTGAAAACATTGTAGATTATGAAAAAGCTTATCACTTTTGTATTATTATTGGCATGGTCAATGGTCAATGGTCAATGGTCAATGGCGCAAATTGGTACATGGAAAGCCTATATGGCATATAGTGATATACAAGAAATACAAAAAGCTGGTGATGAGCTTTTCGTCATGGCAAGCAATGATCTCTATCAATATAATCTCAATGACCAGAGTATCTATACTTATGATAAGACCAATGGACTGAATGATACTAATATCAAGCATATCAAATGGTGTCCACAAGCCCAGCGTCTTATTGTCGTTTATGAGAATTCCAACATAGATCTCATAGAAACAGACGGTGATATTATTAACATCAGTGACCTCTATACAAAAGTGATTACTGGTGATAAGACTGTCAGCAGCATCCGTATTGATGGTGTCTATGCCTATCTCATCTGTGGTTTCGGCATCGTGAAAGTCAATATGGAACGAGCAGAAATCAGTGACAGCTATACCCCTAATCATCCAGAATATCCTACTGATCTACCTGCAGAAGACAATAGTGACTATGACAAATATATCGAGACGGTAAAGACCCTGAATCCTGGAGGTCCGAAATATAATCGTAACCTCTCCCTTAAACACAAATATAACAGATTATATACATGTCCTGGTATTATAGGAGGTAATTTTGGTCCTAATGCCCCTGGTTGCTTACAAACGTGGGATGATATTGAATGGACTTACTACCAAGATCAACTGAATACAATAACAGGACATAGCTATTTAGATTTAAGTAGTTTTGATATAGATCCTAATGATACATCACATGTATTTGCTGGTGGACGAACAGGACTGTATGAGTTTAAAAACGGAAAATTCGTTAAAGAGTATAATTATGACAATAGTCCTCTTAAAACTACAGCTGCTATTAATGGCAATTCTAAAGATTATACTTTCGTCCAGACCCTCATTTTTGATAGCAAGGGGCATCTCTGGTTAATGAATAGTGGTAGTGATGAAGGGTCACTGTTTGAGATAAAAGAAAACGGAGAATGGATTAGCCACCACAAAAGGGAATTTATGAATTCTGGAAAGCGTACATACGATAACATAGTCAATGCCATGATAGACAGCCGTGGCTTATTCTGGTTTTGTAACGACCGCTTTATAGAAGCTTCATTGCTTTGCTACCAACCCACAACAGACGAAGCTGTTGCCTATACTAATTTTGTCAATCAAGATGGCTTAAAAATAGAAAATGTATATGGGGTCACTTGTGTTGCAGAAGATTTAGAAGGAAATATCTGGGTAGGTACAGACAAAGGTTTGTTAATGATAGAAAAAGATGATATAGGGAAAAGTCCTGATGATATGGTATTCACACAAGTAAAAGTTCCTCGTAATGATGGAACAGATTATGCAGACTATCTTTTATCAGGTATTCATATTACCTGTATCACTATTGATAATGACGGGAACAAATGGATTGGTACTAATGGACTTGGAGTCTATACGATTAGCAGAGACAATTTGACAGAGATAAATCATTTTACAACTGAAAACAGTAAGTTGATTTCTAACATTATAGGCTCTATTGCTATTGATGAGAATAATGGTGAGGTATTTATTGGCACAGATGAGGGATTATGCTCGTATATGAGTGGTATTACGAAACCCATTCATGAAATGACAGAAGATAATGTCTATGCTTATCCTAATCCTGTAACATCAGATTATACTGGACTTATCACTATTACAGGTCTGACTTATAATGCAGATGTGAAAATTCTTACCAGTAGTGGGAAATTAGTTGCAGAAGGAAAAAGCAACGGAAGGTTTTTTAAATGGGATGGAAGAGATAAAGACGGAAATAAGGTAGCTAGTGGTGTTTACATGGTAGCAACAGCCACCAGTGATGGAAACAAAGGTGTAGTATGCAAAATAGCCATCGTCAGATAGCCATCATTATCGTAGTAATATTCACATTACTACAACTTATTGTATTGTTGCTATTTAATTATACCCCTTATCCAGATAGCAACGGATACATCTTTCTTGCTGAAGAATGCATTGCAAATCATGATTGGTATCCTATATCTACGAAGTTAAACGACTATCCGTTTTTATGGAATATAGGGGCTATCAATGCTATTGTCATTTCACTTAAATTATTTCATTCTATCATACCTTTACTTGTAGTTTATTGCATTATGAAAGGCTTAACTGCAGGGCTGTTATATCAAGTGACTCTAACCATCATTAATAAGAAAATTGCATTCATTACTTTAATATTATATGTTATTTATCCAGCTAATTATGGTGAAGGCACATCTACACTAAGTGAGTTGCCTTTTATGTTTTTTATCATGCTAGGTATCTATCTCTCATTGGTTAAAAATAAGTCAATAGCAGGAGGTATGATGCTGGCAATAGCCAACTGGTTTAGACCTATGGGTATCGTCTTTCTACTAGCATTACTTCTTTGTTTGTTGTTTAAATGGAGAAAAAGCATAAAACTACTCATTGGTTATGTTGGAATGATAGTTATAATAGGTACCACCACCATGTATCGTACAGGGCTTTTTCTATATCAAGCTAAGACAGGGTGGATGGCTTTGATGGACTATTCATCAAATCATTCTCCAGAATCAACGATGGTTCGTGAACGCACTGATTGGAATGTCTGTCAAAAAGACTCTGCCTGGCAATCATTATTTATAGACTGGGTAAAAAATCACCCAAAAGAGTATATAGAACAGATGCCGAGTAAACTAATAAATACTTATGCCTCTGACAATGTCAATATGTGTACATTCATTCCTGATAAAATGGAAAAGGAATATATGTATGAAGAGGTCAGTATGATTACTTTAATACATCATTTTCCACATTATACTGCCGTACAGTGGTTGACTATATTGAATCTGCTCATCTATTTTGTATTCATAATAACCGCTATTATGAGTCTATTCTACTTTAGACGCAATACTCATCTTTTACCTGTTTGCATTATCGTTCTTGGTACCTTGTTACTCCTCTTTGCTGGACATGGTGAAGCTCGTTTTCATATTCCTTTTATGCCATTTTTCATTATGATGGCTGTATCATACATTCATCAAAGAATACTGAAATATGAGTAAAGAACAGAGTACACAATTGAAAGGTGTAGCCATTATATTCATGTTTATTCTACATTTGTTTAATCATGATGATATACTTAATCTTTGTACACCGTTAATATATATTTGTGATAAACCTTTGATATCACACATAGTTAATGCATCGAACCCTGTTGCTTTCTTTATGATATTAAGCGGTTATGGATTAACCTATCTGTACATCTTCGACAGACTTACCACACGTAATCAGATGAAACGATTGTTACGACTTTACATACATTACTGGTTTATTCTGATTGTCTTTGTAAGCATAGGTCACTTCATTAATCCCGATAAATATCCTCATAACCTTATACATTTTTTAGGCAATATTTCAGGTCTTTACTGTTCATACAATGGTGAAATATGGTTTATTCTTCCTTACGCTGTTGTGTGTATGTTGTCTATTTTCATTATTAGCCATGTCTACAATATGAAAAGCAAGAAAAGTGTTGTGATAACTATTGTATGCTATAATGTGATATTCCTTTTTGCCAGACATTTGGGTTATAACCTTCCAGGAAATGAATTATATGATACACTACTTATTCAACCTGTCTATTGGGTTCAGCTTACTTTTTACTTTTCTCTTGGAATACTTCTATATCGATTACTTGAAAACGAACCTAAACAATTAAAAAATGCTCCTGCAAAAGTCTATTTTATAGCATTATGTCTAATTTTTATTATTAAAAGCCAATTCAAAATAACGTTGGCTGATGGTTTCTATGCTTTTGTTTTTATATTCTGTTTCCTACATTTACGAATTAACCATCATATTACTTTTATACTTCATAAACTTGGTCATCGCTCCATGCCCATGTGGATGACTCACACATTTTATAGTGTTTATTTATTTCCTGATTTTATCTATGGTTTTAAATACCCAATATTTATTTTTGTTGTGCTCGTTGCTGTTAGCTATTTAACTGCAATTCCTATCATGTATCTATCGAAAATAATCATAAAAAGAATATCGTTCCTAAAAAACTAGACCTATGAAAAGAATTCTCTTTATTCTATTAATTACTTTTGAATATACAGTTGTTGCTTTTGCTGATGAGTATGATCCTAATAATTTCAGACCTAAAAGTGATGGTATAAAAATTAATGAAACTAATCTTCCCATTGTATTTATTGATACAAAATATGGAGCAGAACAAACAAGAATTATCCATAAAGACTATGCCATAGCAGCCAGAATGAAAATTATCAGTAATGATAATGGTATCAATCATGGTGATACATTAGAACATCCTGACCAAAAAATAGACTATGAAGGATGGATATCTATCAGATATCGAGGTAATACTTCCTTTTCTGCTTCAAAAAAGAAACCTTTTCAGATTAGAACATTAAAGACTAATGATGTAAATGGAAAAAAGGAAAAAGTAGAAATTATGGGAATGCCAAAAGATAATAAATGGGTGATGCTGGCTCCTTATAATGACCGTAGTCAGATTCGTGACGCACTGATGTTCCAACTGGCTAGACCTTTTTTTGATTATGTTCCTCGAGTACGTCATTGTGAAGTAATACTAGACGGTTATTACTATGGCATCTATGTGATGGCAGAAAAACCTGATAAAGGAAAATATCGTCTTAATCTTGATGATCCTGGTATTGAAGGAGATGAACTGACAGGTGGTTATCAATTAGAAATTGACAGGGACGATGAACCTTATTATTATCGTTCAAAACAAATTCTGAAAGATGAAAATGGAATTCCATATACTTATAATAATAGTATTGTTTTCCAATATAAAAATCCAGAATATGAGGATATGAAACCTGAACAACTACAATATATCCAACAAAAGATAGATTTAATGGAAATGTCATTGGTAAGTGAGGATTTTAAAAATCCAGAAACTGGTTACAGAAAATACCTGGATCCTATTTCTTTCATAGACCAACAGTTATGCTAAGAAGTATCCGGAAATATAGACGGCTATCGATTAAGTACTAATATATATAAGCAACGTGACTCTCAAAATCCATATTTCAAAACAACATTATGGGATTTTAATCTTGCCTTTGGTAATGCTATGCAGATGGGTGGTACCCTTACTGATTATTGGGTATATAAGAATACGTATGTATCATCCTATGATTATAAAGTACCCTTCTGGTGGTCAAGGATGATGGAAGACTCATGGTATGTAGAACAATTAAAGAGTCGTTGGACACAATATAGGGAAGGTTCTTTTAGTAATGAACATATAGAAGTCGCCATCGACTCATTAGTTAACCATCTGAAAGTGAATGGAGCACTTGATCGCAATAACCAAACATATGACATGTTTGGTGAAGAATGGGTATGGCCTGTACCAAATTTTGAGACTGTAAATACCTATGAAAAGGAAATAAACAACTTAAAAAGTTGGTTACAAGAACGTATTATCTGGTTAGATAAACAGTTTAATTATACTAATGATATTAATAGTCTAAAAAGAGATGACAATAATAAAAAAATTATTGGTTATTACAATCTTCATGGAATTAGAATACAACGTCCGCCATTCCATGGAGTATACATTATAAGATATCATGATGGAAGCTTTAAAAAGATAACTACGAAATAAGTTTTGAAATAAGTTGTCGTATTTTTAAAGAAGGGAGATGTAAGAATAATAATTGTTTGATACTAAAAGAGCTATGAAGTAATTTCATATCACAAAGAATATCTAGGTAGTATTTGCTATTTTTCCATTCTTTTCTAGATTGACATACTGCTACGGCAAACATATTTGCTATACGATCTTGAATCATATCAGGTAAATATTCATCGTATTGATCTTGAGGTATAGCTGACTTCCTATATTCATTCAATTCATAACAATAATCAGCCGTCCATTTAAAAATATTACTGGTATGCTCCTCTCCTTTATTATATACTGACTGATAAACTATTTTTACTGGTCTATCTGTCAAGAATACTAATCGTAACCAAAATATATAATCCTCACCATTAATAATATGACATGGTAAGTCAAATAAATAAGGTGTAACGATAACCTTTCTATATAAGCTACCCCAAGGAACTCCAATTGTCCCTTCACCTCTTACTGCTAAATGTCTGAAATCAGACATTGGAATTACATCTCGATGCTCATTTAGTAAAGTATATCCATTACCTAAAATAATATCTGTATTACTATCTGTCTTCTCATATAAAAGAGCGATTGCTGTTTCTGGTAATGTATCATCCGAATCTACAAAAAAAATCCATTCCCCATGAGCATTCTCTACTCCCACACTACGTGCTCTTGATCTTCCTTGATTTGGTTGATGAATAACAAGTATTCTATTATCCTTTATTGCATAGTCATCACAGATATTCCCACTTTTGTCCGAGCTACCATCATCTACTAAAATAATTTCTAAATTAGTAAATGTCTGACTTAATATACTCTGAATACATACAGCTATCGTATCTTCAGAATTATATATAGGGACTATGACACTAACATCTGGCATATTAACTTAATTGGAGCATCCTCTCAATAGGTTTTACTGCTTCTTTTGCTATCTTGGGATCTACCTCAACGGAGGGCCATTCGTACTTCAAAGCGTTGTAAATCTTCAAGAGACTGTTCATCTTCATATACTGACACTCGTTACAACTGCATTCTAAGCCGCTCTCGCTGATTTCTGGAGGCACGGGGATAAATTCCTTGTCTGGACAAGTTCGTTGCATCTCGTGCAGAATACCGGCTTCTGTGGCGACGATAAACTGCTTCTTATCACTCTGCTGCGCATAGTTCAGCATCGTAGCCGTACTTCCTTTCACATCAGCTAAAGCAAGAACAGGTCCTTTACACTCCAGATGAGCCATGACGATAGCATCAGGATATTGCTTTTTCAACTCAAGGATCTTTGTGGTTGAGAAACGCTCATGGACATGGCAGCCACCATTCCATAACAGCATTTTCCTGCCAGTCACCTCATTGATGTAGTTACCAAGGTTATAGTCAGGACCAAAAATCAGTTTGGCATCCTTAGGAAGCTGGTCAACGACCTTCTTGGCATTACCACTGGTAACAACCACATCTGTCAATGCTTTGACTGCAGCAGTGGTATTGACATAGCTGATGACCTGATAATCCGGATGCTCCTCTTTATACTTACGCAGATCCTCCGCATTGCAGGAGTCAGCCAATGAACAACCGGCATTTAGGTCAGGACATAGCACGGTTTTATCTGGAGACAATAGTTTACAGGTCTCTGCCATGAAATGCACACCACACATCACCATCATCTTGGCATCAGTCTCTGCAGCCTTACGTGCCAAGGCAAGAGAGTCGCCAACAAAGTCGGCAATATCCTGTATGTCACCAATGGTATAATAATGTGCGAGGATAATCGCATCCTTCTCTTTACAAAGACGACGAATCTCTGTCTTCAGATCTATACCCTCAGCCACTGGCTCATCAATAAATCCCTGTTTGATCCACTCCTTTTTCAACATCATATTATCTTTATTTTCTTTTTATTTTTTCTTTTAAAATGAAATGAGTAGTATGATATGCCGTTGATAAGTGCAAAACTTTTTCTTTATTTTCTTGCCAGACAGTTTATTCACTTATAATATTCAGTCATTCACAACTATTGTTGATACTTTCTTATTGATTATGAGGTCACTAAGTAGTTTATCCACAATTCTCAATTCTGGTGCAAATATAATAAGTTTATATCTTTTTTCAGCGAAAAAGAGTGGAAAAGTTACTTAGAAAGTGATGATTTATTCTTTTTATCCATAGACAAAGTAGTGGATAAGGGTGTTATGTGAATTACTTCACAAGTTATAAACACCTTTATCCACTACTTTATCCACACTTTATTTACCGTCGTAGTATTAGTGTCTCAGCAAATTTATATATAATTATTCCTGCTGTGACACTGACATTCATAGAATGTTTGGTACCTAATTGTGGAATCTCCAGACATCCATCTGAGATATCCACTACCTCTTGATGTACACCTTTTACCTCATTACCAAGAATAACAGCATATCGTTGTCCTTTTTGTGGTACGAAGGTTTGTAATTTAGTAGAATGCTCTACTTGTTCTATGGATAGTATTTGGTATCCTTCTTTTTTTAATTCCGCGACTGCTTCCAGGGTAGTTTTGAAATATTTCCATGAGACAGAATCCTCAGCTCCTAATGCCGTCTTGTGAATCTCAGTTGAAGGTGGGGTCTGACAGATTCCACAAAGGTATAATGCTTCCACCCTGAATGTATCACAGGTACGGAAAACACTACCTATATTATACATAGATCGTACATCATCAAGTACGACAATAAGAGGAAGTTTGTCAGCCTCCCTGAACTCCTCTATTGTGAGACGTTGCATCTCTATCGTTCTAACCTTTCTCAACTCTATAACTATTATATTTTATTCTTAATGTGCCTCCAGCCAGTTTTCACCGAAGCCGGAGTCTGCTACTAAAGGAACTTTCATATCGAAAGCATTCTGCATTTCCTCAAGGACGATTTTTTCAACCTTTTCCTTCTCTTCTAAATAAACGGAGAAGTTGAGTTCATCATGTACCTGAAGAATCATTTTACTCTTGATATGTTCTTTTTTAAATCGTTGGAAGATATGTATCATTGCTATTTTGATAATATCAGCTGCCGTACCTTGGATGGGTGCATTGATGGCATTACGTTCTGCAAAACCACGAACGGTAGCATTAGCGCTGTTGATATCTGGAAGATAGCGTCGACGACCAAATAGGGTAGTGACATATCCTTGTTGACGAGCTATTTCTTTTGCTTTCTCCATATAGTCATGTACCTGTGGGAAAGTATCGAAATAACCATCTATCAGCATCTTAGCTTCATCACGAGGAATATCCAGACGCTCAGCAAGTCCAAAGACAGTGATACCATAGATAATACCGAAGTTGGCTCGTTTTGATTTGGTTCGCTCATCACGGGTTACTTCTGAGATATCTTTCTTATAGATATTCGCAGCAGTTGCCGCATGTAGGTCCTTACCCTCACGGAATACGTTGATCATATTCTCATCACCTGATAAGTGTGCCATCACACGAAGTTCTATCTGACTATAGTCTGCAGAGAAGAACAGACATCCAGGCTCAGGGATAAATGCCTTACGGATTTCTTTTCCATCCTCACCGCGGATAGGTATATTCTGCAGATTGGGATCAGAGGAAGACAGTCGTCCTGTTGCTGTAATGGTCTGATTAAATGAGGTGTGGATATGTCCCGTACGTGGGTTAATCAATTTGGGAAGTGCGTCGATATAGGTTCCTATGAGTTTCTTCAGTCCGCGATGCTCCAGGATATCAGCAACTATCTCATGTTTGTTTCTTAGTTGTTGCAATACTTCTTCAGAAGTCACATACTGACCAGTCTTTGTCTTCTTTGCTTTCTCCACAATCTTAAGTTTGTCAAAGAGAATTTCACCTACTTGTTTAGGTGATGCGATATTGAATGATTGACCAGCGAGTTCATAGATGCGCTGTTCTATCTCATTCATACGGGTGGTAAGTTGTTTAGATGTCTCAGCAAGTGATGCTGTGTCCAGACAAACACCATTCATCTCCATCTCTGCTAAGACGGGCATCAAAGGCATTTCTATCTGATAGAATAGATTCTCACAATCATATTTTCTCAGTTCTGGTTCCAGCTTGTTTTTTAACTGTAGGGTGATATCCGCATCCTCTGCGGCATATTCATATATTTGCTGAGGATCTAAGTCGCGCATCGAGCGTTGGTTTTTACCCTTTGGTCCTATCAACTCATCAATATGGATTGTCTTATAGTGCAAATAAATCTCTGCCATATAGTCCATGTTATGACGAAGCTCTGGTTGGATAAGGTAATGGGCGATCATCGTATCCCACATCTTACCTTTCAACTCAATGTCATAGTTGTGAAGTACCTCTAGGTCATATTTTAGATTCTGACCTACCTTCAATATTTCTTCATTCTCATAAACGGGTCGGAAAATCTCCATGATTTTCTGTGCTTCTTCCCGTTGGGGTGGGATAGGGACATAATAGGCATGATGTTCTTCCACTGCGAAGCTCAATCCTACCAATTCTGCGTCAATAGGATTGGTTGAAGTGGTCTCTGTATCTAGACTGAGAATTTCTTTTGTTAAGAAAAAGTCACATAATTTTCTTAAATCTTCCTCATTATCAATTAGTTGGTAATCGTGAGGAGTCGTTTTTAACGTCTCTAAATTCGAAAATTCTGGTTCTTTCGACCCCTCGTGGGCAAATTCTGCAAATAAATCGAGTTGTCCGTTTACAGGAATTAATATTTTTTCAGTTTTTTTAAGAATCTTATTGGCAAGACTCTTAAACTCCAATTCTTCTAGAAGTTTTCCAAGTTCCTCTTCGTTTGGCTCGGAGATTTTCAATTCGGCAAGATTAAGTTCAATGGGAACATCTGTTTTGATAGTTGCTAAGAATTTCGACATCTTAATATCATCTATGTGTTCCTCGACTTTTGTCTTGAGTGCTCCCTTAATCTCGTCCGTATGCTCGAGCATATTCTCTATGGTACCAAACTGGTCTATGAGTTTGACAGCAGTTTTCTCACCAACACCAGGACATCCAGGGAAATTGTCAGCAGAGTCTCCCATCAAAGCAAGGAGATCGATGACAGCGGTTGTCGATGGAATGCCGTATTTTTTCTTTACTTCTTCTATTCCCATGGTCTCATAGCCGCCACCATGACGAGGACGGAAGATGAAGACATTTTCTGACACCAGTTGTCCATAGTCCTTATCAGGAGTCAGCATATAGGTTGTCACTCCTTCTGCTCCTGCCTTTGTGGCAAGGGTACCAATAACATCATCAGCCTCATAGCCGTCTACCTGTAGGATAGGGATGTTCCACGCTCTCAACAAGTCTTTGATGATAGGTACGGCTTTACGGATATCCTCCGGGGTTGCTTCTCGCTGAGCTTTATAAGCTGGAAAAGCCTCACTGCGGAACGTAGGTCCATGTGGGTCAAAGGCGACACCTAAATGTGTTGGCTGTTCTTTGGTCAGTACTTCTTGCAGGGTATTGACAAATCCTACAATGGCTGATGTATTTAAACCTTTCGAGTTGATACGTGGGTTTTTGATGAAGGCGTAATACGACCGGTAAATGAGTGCGTAAGCGTCTAAAAGGAAGAGTTTATCCATAACATTGTTTATTTTCTGCGTAAAATTACTAAAATATTTTTCAATATCCCGATATTTTCACTATTTTTGTAACAAATTTCAATGAAAATGGATTATTTGTCACTTATTAAGCAGCCCATAGAGAAGGATTTGAACGATTTTATCGAGTTGTTCAACTCAAGTTTGTTACATGATAATGGATTACTCTCGCAGGCTTTGTCACATATCCGTCAGCGTGGTGGAAAACGTATGCGTCCTATGTTGATTTTGCTTATGGCTAAGAACTATGGAGGGATATCCAATGTGACGCAATATGCTGCTGTGGGATTGGAGTTGCTGCATACGGCATCGCTGGTTCATGATGACGTGGTAGACGAGAGTGAGGAGCGTCGTGGACAGGCTTCTGTCAATGCCACTTATAATAATAAGGTTGCTGTATTGGTGGGTGACTATATCCTCTCGACAGCTTTATTGAAAGTGTCAAATACTGGTAATCAGCAAATTGTGGAATATCTTGCTGAGTTAGGTCGTATCTTGGCAGCCGGTGAGATTTTGCAATTGTCGAATATCCAGAACCAGGAGTTTAGTGAGGAGGTTTATTACCAAGTTATCAACCAAAAGACGGCTGCTTTGTTTGAGGCTTGTTCCGCTATCGGTGCCATTTCCGCTGGAGCTTCTGATGAGGAAGTGGCAAAGGCCGCAAAATTCGGACAGACCTTGGGTATCATGTTCCAGATTCGTGATGATATCTTCGATTATTATGACTCTAAGGAGATTGGTAAACCCACTGGTAACGATATGACGGAAGGTAAATTGACACTACCTGTCATCTATGCCCTGAATAAAGCAAATTTTGAGTCGATGAATACTCTCGCCAAGAAAGTGAAGGCAGGTACTATCAATCAGGATGAAATTGCTGTTCTGGTGGAGTTTACCAAACAGCAGGGTGGTATAGAATATGCGGAGCAGCGTATGCAGGAATTCAGTCAGATTTGCATGGACTATATCCAAAACAGCGTCAAGGAAAAGGCAATCAAGGATGCCTTGACTGCCTATGTGGATTATGTGATAGAGCGTAGTCTTTAAGGAATATTGATCTTTGTTTATTCCAAGCCTTGGAATACTTTGTCCCAAGGCTTGGAATACTTCGTTCCATAGGGTGGGACACTTCATTCCAAGGCTTGGGACAATTTGAGACTCCCTGTCTTTTGAAGATAATCCTGACTTATCTTACTTAGAAGAATTTAGTCTCTTCTCCAACAATCTCACTGAGTAACAGGTTTGCCAGTCTGGAGGTACCCATGCGGAACCACTGATTGGTCAGCCATTTCTCTCCTAATACTTCTTTCACAATGGTGTAGTAGATAAGTGCGTCCATCACACTATTCAAGCCACCAGCAGGTTTGAAACCAATCTGTATACCCGTCTTGGTGAAGTATTCCTTGATAGCCTGACACATGACGTAAGCTGCCTCTGGGGTAGCCGCAGGCTCTAACTTACCTGTAGAGGTCTTGATATAGTCGGCACCACCATACATGGCGAGAATAGCTGCTTTCTTGATATTGCTTGCTGTCTTCAGACAACCTGTCTCTAAGATGACTTTCATCTTACGCTCTCCACAGACAGCCTTCATCTCTGCAATCTCATCTGCGACATCCTCATAATCACCACTGAGGAACTTCCCTACAGGTAATACCATGTCTATCTCCGTTGCTCCATCCTTGATGGCTAATGCTGTCTCGGCAATCTTGATTTCCGGAAAGGTCTGGGAAGATGGGAAACTGCCTGATACACAGGCGATTTCGACACCACCAACCTCCAAAGTCTCTGCTACTGTCTTGGCAAAACAAGGATAGACGCAGATGGTGGCGACATGAGGGAGGTCAGGGTAGGTGTCCTCATACTGATTGACTTTCTCTGTAAATGCCATCACACTCTCCTCAGAGTCTGTCGTCTTCAATGTTGTCAGCTCCACACTGCCCATCAGGAATTTCTTGACCTCTAGGGTATCATTCTCATGTACTTTCTCCGCAATGATTCTCCTCACTGTTTCTCTGACTTGCTCGTCAGAGAGATTACAGTCATATAAGCTCAAAGCCTGCTCATACATATTCTCCGGACGCTCGTCATGATGATGATGGTCGTGTCCGCAAGAGCACTCATGGTCGTGCTCGTGATGATGATGTTCTGTCATATTTCTCTATTTTAGTTTGTCGTTACTCAAATGTCTCTCCTTGTCTCGCAATGTCTTCTTCTCAATACTTTTTTGTAACTCGTCAGTAAGGTCGACACCTGTTTGGTTGGCAAGACAAAGTAGTACCCATAGCACGTCTGCCATTTCTTCCCCAAGGTTGTCTTTCTCTCCTGGCTTGAAGCTCTGATCACCATATTTTCGTGCGATGACACGTGCCAGTTCACCCACTTCCTCCGTCAGCACTGCCATATTCGTCAGTTCGGAGAAATAACGAACACCGTAGGTCTTAATCCACTGGTCTACCGTCTCTTGTGCCTCTCGTATCGTCATTGTCTCATCATCATTTGAAGAATTAATATAAAGATTGCAATGATGATAATCACAATTCCTTGCTTGTTCTCACGCTCATACTCCTTCCAATGGAATGCTCTGTAGATAAAGCAAATCAGCCAGAGTAATAATCCTATAGCACAGGGACCTACGGCATAGCCCGTACCTAAAAACAGATTCAGGATGACTCCGATAATGACTAACAAGCATCCTGCTACCTCTATTTCCCTTAAATATTTCTTCATATCACTCTTTGTTTTTAGTATCCATACATATCGTAACTGGTCCGTCATTCAGGAGTTCTACCTTCATGTCTGCACCAAATTCTCCTGTGCCTACAGGTTTTCCTAAAGCTTCGCTTAACTGCTTGCAAAACGCTTCATAGAGTGGGATAGAGTGCTCATGACTGCCTGCACGGAACCACGAGGGACGGTTGCCCTTTTTATAACTGGCGTAGAGTGTAAATTGGCTGACGACCAAAGCCTCTCCATCGATATCCATGACGGAACGGTTCATGACATGATTCTCATCGTCGAAGACACGAAGCCCTACAACCTTCTTTACTAACCAGTCGACATCCTCCATCGTGTCTTCCTCACAGATGCCTAACAGTATCAAATATCCCTGCTGAATACTTGAATGTACGACATCATTAATCGTCACACTGGCATGCTTTACTCTTTGAATGACTATTCTCATAATGCAAAGGTACGTAAAATCTATGAATTAGTGTGTCATTTAACGCTATTTATGAAAGTAGTCAAAGATTATCTTTCCTTTAGCTGTACCAAGTGTTTCTGTTAGTGCTGACAGCTCTGCTTCCTTGATTCTTTTCATGCTCTTAAAGACTTTTAAAAGGGTTTCCTTGGCTTTTGGACCGATGCCCTTGATATCATCCAGCTCAGAGTGTAAGGCGTGCTTAGAACGCTTCTCTCGATGAAAAGTGATGGCGAAACGATGGACTTCATCCTGTAAGTGGGTAAGTACACGGAATAATTCAGATGTATCTTTGATTCCTATCACTCGTGGAGGAAAACCATAGAGTAGTTCATTGGTGCGATGGCGGTCGTCTTTGGCAAGTCCTGCAATGGGGATATTGAGTCCCAACTCATCCTCTACAGCTTGTCGTATCACTTCCATTTGTCCTTTTCCACCATCAGCGACGATGAGGTCGGGTAGGGGTTGCTCTTCTTCTAGCAGACGATGATACCGTCTCCATACGACTTCTTTCATTGAAGCATAGTCATCTGGTCCCACTACCGTCTTGATATTGTATTTACGATAGTCCTGTTTTGAGGGTTTCATTTTCTTGAAGACGACACAAGCGGCAACAGCGTCGGAACCTGAGATATTTGAGTTGTCGAAACATTCTATCTGGTATGGCATCTTGGGGAGATGCAACAAGTCTTGTAACTCTTTCATCAAACGCACGGATTTCTGTTCCGGATTGAGCTTCTCAGCTTGTTTCAGTCGGTCGAACTTATACTGTTTCCCATTCATTAAAGAAAGGTCCAAAAGTGTTTTTTTATCTCCTCTTTGGGGTACTGTAATGGTGACTCCTTCTAAGTTGAGGTTGATCTCCTGCGGTAATATGATTTCTTTTGCATTACTTTGAAATCGCTCTCGCATCTCTACAATTCCTAATTGTAGCAGTTCCTCATCTGTCTCATCGAGTTTTTTCTTGTATTCAAAGGTAAAACTCTGGTTGATAGAACCGTTGGAGACGTGGATATAATTGATGAAGGCGATTTTCTCGTCATTGGTGATGGTGAGGACATCGACATTGTTGATGGTATGGCTGACGACCTCACTTTTAGATACGAATTGGTCAATGAGTAGATAACGTCTCTTTACCTCTTCTGCCTCCTCAAAACGGAGTTGCTCGGAAAGCCGTAGCATCTCGTCTTTTAAAGCTCGAAGTACCTCTCGCGTGTTTCCTTTTAAAATCTCTTTTGCCTGCTCAATATTCTTCTGATAATCATCCAAAAGTTGTTTCCCAACGCATGGTCCACCACAGTTTTTAATGTGGTATTCGAGACAAACCTGATATTTCTTTTGTTCTATACCCTCCTTTGTAATTGGGAACTTACAGGTTCTTGGATGGTAGAGTTTCTTGATCAGGTCTAATACTGCATGCATACTTCCTACATGGGAGTAAGGCCCATAGTAGGTGCCCCATTTTTTGTTGATGGTACGGGTAGGAAAGATACGTGGTAGGTATTCTTTTGTGACACAGATGCTCGGATAGGTTTTACCATCCTTTAGGAGCACATTATATCGTGGGTTATACTTCTTAATGAGCGAATTTTCCAATAATAATGCGTCCTCTTCAGTATTCACTACTGTATAACTGATATCATGTATTTTTGATACCAGTACCTTCGTCTTGAAACGGTCTACTTCTGCATGGAAATAGGAAGAGACTCGTGCTTTTAAATTCTTTGCCTTCCCCACATAGATAATGGTGCCTTCAGCATCGTAATATTGATAGCTGCCAGGCTTTTCCGGTAGGGACCTCACAATGTTTTTAAGCCTTGCTAATCTTGTCTCGTTCTCTTCCTTCGTCATAGATATTGTTTCACGTGAAACGTTATATAGTCATAAGGGTTGTAACTTCCACCAAGTCTTTGAATATCTCTCTGCCGTTTAATCCCTCGTCTGTAATTTCGATAATAAAATTCATATAGATATGTTTGGGATTAAATGTCCTTACTAGTTTGTAGGTTGCCATTGCTGTACCACCAGTAGCCAATAAGTCATCATGTATGAGAACTACATCATCAGATTCGATGGAGTCAATATGCATCTCAATAGTGTCAACACCATATTCTTTGGTAAAAGACTCCTTGATGACTGTTGCAGGTAGTTTTCCTGGTTTTCTCGCTAGTACAACTCCTGCTCCTAAGCGTGCTGCTAATGCTGATGCCATTACAAATCCTCTCGATTCAATCCCGACAATTTTAGTGATTCCCTTGTCCTTATAGAGTTCATACATCTCATCGACCATAATTTTCATACACTCTGCATTTTTGTAGAGGGTTGTCACGTCTCTGAAGTTGATACCTTTTTTGGGAAAATCTGGAATACATCGCAGATTGTCCATCAGTGTCTTGTTGTTCATAATACTTTGGTTTTATATTATTGTTACTTTTGTTTTATGATTTAATGTTTCACGTGGAACATAGTTTCTTACACGATGTCCATGATATGTTTTTATCTTCCCATTAACACTAGTATGACATTAATGTCACTGGGTGATACTCCTGGAATACGACTTGCTTGTGCGAGTGTTTCAGGATCAATAGCAGTTAATTTCTGTCGTGCCTCTGTACTGAGTTGTTGTATTTCGTTGTAGTTGAAGTGTCCTTTGATTTTGATGTCCTCCAACCGATGCATCTTGTCGGCAACGATTTTTTCGCGTTCTATATAGCCTTTGTATTTAATATGTACTTCGGCAGCCTCTGTGATTTCCTCTTTCCGTTGATTCGGACGATTTAGTGTTTCTTTTAATTCAGGGATGATCTCCTGTAATTTTTCGAAATTCAGTTCAGGACGAGCTATTAAGTCTTCCAGTTTACAACCGTAGACAAGTGGGGTAGAACCTAATGCCTCCAATGCGCCATTGATAGCCTTAGGTTTGATATGATATTCTTTGCAGAAATTCTCGATTTCTTCAATATGTTCCTTTTTCTGTATCCACCAATCATAACGATCTTTCTTTGCCACACCTATCTGATATGCTTTTTCTGTCAGACGTGCGTCAGCGTCATCCTGTCGTAATAAAATGCGGTATTCAGCACGAGATGTAAACATACGGTAGGGCTCGTCGACACCTTTTGTCACTAGGTCGTCAATCAATACCCCAATGTATGCTTCGTCTCGGTGTAGGATAAAAGTATTCTCTGTTGTTGTGTCATTACAACCGGCAGAACCAGCCTTCAGTGCTGCATTGATACCAGCAATAATACCTTGTCCTCCAGCTTCCTCATAACCAGTGGTACCATTAACCTGTCCAGCCATGAATAATCCGGAAATGATTTTTGATTCTAATGAATGGTTGAGTTGAGTGGGGTCAAAGAAATCATATTCGATGGCATAACCAGGACGATAGACCTTCAAGTCTCTAAAAGCAGGGATATGTTTCAGTGCCGCTAACTGTATGTCCATAGGGAGGGATGATGAAAAACCATTCAGGTATAGCTCGTTGGTATCTGTTCCTTCCGGCTCGAGGAACAACGGGTGTTGCTCTCTTTCCGGGAAGGTGACAAGTTTGGTCTCTATAGAGGGACAGTAACGTGGTCCTATCGACTGTATCTGACCATTATAAAGCGGAGAGTCTTTCAGCCCTGAACGAAGTGTCTCATGGACAGCTGGATTAGTATTACATGTCCAACAGGTTAATTGGGGCAGTGGACGTGGCTCACTCATATAGGAGAACTGGTGGAAATCATTTTCACCTTCTTGTATCTCCAAATCCTCAAAATGAACAGAGCGTTTGTCAATGCGTACAGGAGTACCTGTCTTCATTCGTTCAGAACGGATGCCATAGCGTGTGATACTCTCTGTGAAATGAGGTACAGCAGGCTCGGCAATACGTCCTCCAGGGACCATCTTGCGTCCGATATGCATCAGTCCGTTGAGGAATGTGCCAGCAGTAATGATGACCGCCTTAGCACGTAGTTCTGCGCCCCAGATAGTCCTCACACCGACCACCTGTTTTGCTTGTTGTTGTGACACAGCAACAGACTCAACTAACAGTTCATCTGCTTGGTCTTGCCAGATATCGAGGTTGTCGGTATGGTCAAGGACGCTGCGCCACTGCCAGATGAATTTGCCACGGTCACACTGGGCACGGGGACTCCACATGGCAGGCCCTTTGCTGCGGTTCAGCATTCGGAATTGGATCGCTGTGGCATCTGTCACGAGTCCCATCTGTCCACCTAAGGCATCAATCTCTCGTACAATCTGTCCTTTGGCAATACCACCAATGGCTGGATTGCATGACATCTGTGCGATCTTATTCATGTCCATCGTCACCAAACATGTCTTTGCTCCCATGTTGGCTGAGGCACAAGCTGCCTCACAACCAGCATGTCCACCTCCGATAACCAATACGTCGTATTTCAATATCATGCTGCAAAGGTACGAATAAGCGAGAAAAGAACAAAATAATTGTATTTGTTTTTATGCCTTTTCCTTTTCCAAATCCTTTCTTGATTTTGATTTCGTCACCAGCCATACTCCAGAGAATACCAGGATAACGGCAAGTGCATGGGTGGGTTTCAAGATACCAATACCCATCAGTATCGTTGCTATCACAGAGACAACGGGTTGTACATAATTATATACAGATACTACGGTAGGTCGTAAGATGCGCTGTCCTATCATGGTAAGGATATAACCAAGGAAGGTACCAATCCCCACCACATAGCCTACTTCTATCCATGTTTTTACAGGAATAGGTTCTGCAAGAACTCCACTTACATGGGAAATGGTGAAGGGCAGGAGTATGAGTGTTGCCCAGGAGAACATGTATTTGTTAATAGTGAATACATTATAGCGACGGATCAGTGGATTGAAAAGAGCTAGATAGAGTGCGAAAGAAAATTGGGCGAAAAGACAAAGCAGGTCACCATAAATGTTACCTACCTTGTCACTTTCATGTGTGACAGAGGTCAGTATCAAAGTCAAAGCCCCAGAGCATCCCATCAAGACACCAATCGCTTTCTTTCCAGTAATAGGCTCTTTTAGTATCAATGCTGATAAGAGCATGGCGAAGATAGGCATAGAGGTTGTCACGATGGAGGCATTGATAGGTGAGGTAATACTAAGTCCTATTGTATAACAGCATTGATTGAACAACAACCCAAACAATCCTGCTCCAATGAACATGAGTTTGTCGCGAAGGGGAACATGTTCCTTAGGGGCAAAGAGAGAGGCAATCCAGAAGAGCAGACAAGCTCCACCAACACGAAAGGTAACCATGGTTATACCATCGAAACCATTGGTCATGGCATCTTTACCAATGGGTGCCATTAGTCCCCATCCTGCACATGCTCCAAACATGGAGAGGTGTGCTATAAGTGCTTTGTTTTCTTTCATACTCTCGTATTACTTTGTCCTTTAGGAATTTGCGTGCAAATTTACAAAAGTTTTTTTGAAATATAATAGTTTCTATGGTAAAAGTCGTAACTTTGCAACTCAATAGGATAAAAGATGAATGATATGAAGAAGTTAGAATTGTTTAGAGATATCCTACCACTGGCTATTCTTGCTGGTATCTGTATCTCGATAGGTTGTGTGGTAAACCTCAGAGTAGGAGGGGTAGCAGGTGCAGTATTATTTGCTTTCGGATTGACGACGGTTGTCTATTACGGTCTGAAACTTTATACCGGTACTGCTGGCTTTATCCGTCGACAAGGTGACTGGTCGATGCTGATAATGGTATTGATAGGAAATATTATCGGCTGTCTGCTTACGGCATGGCTCATCGCTTATGCACAGCCCGACTGTATTGAGCCTGCATCGAAGATCTTGGCAGGACGATTGGCAAAGGGACCGTTAGCTTGTTTCTTGCTGGCTATTGGATGCGGATTCATTATGACGACGGCGGTAGAGTTTGCCAGAAAAGGGAAGATGTTGCCTTTGGTGTTTGGTGTACCTGTCTTTATTCTTTGTGGATTCGCCCATAGTATTGCAGATGCTTTTTATTTCCTTGTCTCCCCTGCCGAACAGGTATTACAAACAGAGGTATTGATAGTCTATCTCTCAGAGGTTTTGGGAAATTTTGTGGGCTGTAATCTTTATCGCTGGACTCTTTTCTTCTCCCATACTGCTTAAAGGTAAAATATCGCTTCAGGTCCCATACAAAAAAGGAGGTCGAGGATGGAGAGGTTGGACAGGAATCCATAACGGTGTTGAAATACTTGCCAATAGGGTCGAGGTTGGAAGTCAGCATCTGTTAGCGGATGTTTTGCGTGGATGACTTCTCGGAAATCATAGATAGTTGATAGTTGGCAGTTGGTGGTTGACAGATATTCTTTAGTGTGTTCCACATGAGGCTGGATATCAATCAGCTCACAGATTTTTTGGCGGATAGCCTCGTTCAAGTCAATAAGAAACTCATACTTTTGTTCAAAGAAGGGACGGATGTCATCCGCATAATACTCAAAGAAGGGGCTCTCACTATAGGCACTTTGTAATGCATTCCAATGAACACGACGCCATTGGTTATGGTCACTGATGCGCAGGTCTTTTACGAATTGAGAGCTGAGAGCATTCCCGAACTCAGTATTCTTATCCGCAACTTTAAAGAGTTGAGAATGATGTTCAACAGGAACGGTGAGGGCTTGCAGTCCGTTTGCCGTAGCAATGACACATCGATTCCGATAGGTCTGTTTTTGATAAGAGTCGTATTGCTCAACGAGACAATAGTCGTAACGAGCCAGTTTCTGATACCACTGAACAGGTCCGAAATAGGTGGTCTGAAGGAGTACTGTGCTCATTGGAAAATCCTTTCCTTACGATATCCTTCAAGGTAATTCTTGTTGTCATCGTGATGATAGAGGATGTTTACCACCCTTCCAATGATGTTCCGTTCAGAGATGAATCCCAGATGCCGTGAGTCAGCGGGATTTTTAGGATGGATAGATTCAAGCCAATAGTAGTCTGCATCTGCACAATCTTTCAACCCAGGCACAACAACGATACCATCCTTCAGGCGGACAGTATCCCCGGGTACTGCTTTACATCGTGCCACAAATTCTCCCTCTATGGAGTCACCAGGCAGGTCAAACACGACGATATCACCTTTGTTGACGGGTTTACGTAGTAAACGGCTATAAGGTAACATACCATTGCCATTGATTCGTAAGCCATAACTCCAACGATTGACCAATAGTCGGTCGCCACAGATATAGAGGGGTTGTAGTCCTTTGCCCTCTACGGTATAGACAGAAAAAGCCAAAGCACGGAAAGCAAGCACCAGCACGAAGGCTGTTGCAAGTGTTATCACGAACCTCAGCCAGCCTGACATGTTATTTGATATTATCTACAAAACGGAACAATCTGTTCCAACGGATCCCAGAGAAGCCATGACGATCAGGATCACTGCTCCACCAGATGAAGATGGGTTTACCCACGATATGGTCTTCTGGTACAAAGCCCCAGTAACGGGAGTCGAGAGAGTTATGACGATTGTCACCCATCATCCAGTAGTAGTCGAGTTTGAAAGTATAAGAGGTGGCTATCTGACCATTAATCAGGATCTTTCCGTCTTTCACCTCTAATGTATTTCCCTCATAGGTACGGATACAGCGTTCGTAGATAGGTAGGTTAGCCATTGTCAGTTGAATACTCTTGCCCTTTGCAGGAATCCATATGGGACCATAATTGTCGCGGGTCCAGTGTAAATTACCATTGAGTGGATAGATATCCAAGTCACTGGCATCGGTATTCAGTTCAATGCTCTCAACCAGTTCACGTCGTTTCAATTCTGCAACGGCAAATTTAGTCAAAGGCATATACCCAGTAGTATTTAGTGAGGTAAGGTCTTCCATCGTGATACCCAGGTCTTTCATGACATCATCATCCAATCGCTCACGAAGTTTTACCTTATAAGTGTATTGTACGTTATCAGGTTCTTTATTTGCTTTGCCATCAAGGTATATGATATGATTTTTGATTTGGAGGGTTTGTCCTGGCAATCCCACACAACGTTTCACATAATTCTCACGACGATCTGTCGGACGGGTGTCAATCAAACCATATTCTGCTTGGTTGCGGATAATCTCACTACGTCCTGCCTGATAGATAGCATTGAAGTATCTGGGTAAGTCTTCCTGTGACAAGGAGTCTGGGTTTGGACGTTGTGGATACATCTGATATCCCAGTGAGTAACACATCTGGTAGAAGTCGTATGGCTGGTATTGTGGAGCACTGCATATGGTGTCACCAGCAGGATAGTTGAACACGACTATATCGTTCAGCTGCACCTTTCCCAGACCTTTCACTCGGCGATAGTCCCAATGGGGCCATTCAATATAGCTTTTACACTGGAATAGAGGAAGGGTATGCTGTGTCAGGGGCATCGTCAATGGTGTCTCTGGGATACGTGGTCCATAGCTCACCTTCGATACAAAGAGGTAGTCGCCCGTCAATAATGATTTTTCCAGTGACGAAGAGGGAATCACATAGTTCTGGAAGAAGAACAGGTTGATAAAATAGACGGCGACGAGAGCGAATACCAAGGCGTCTACCCATGACATCACGAACTTGATAGGTCCTTCAGCGTCTTTCCACCATTGCCATCGTATCTTCTTGGAGATATAGACATCATAGATAAACGGTACGACGAGCAATCCCCACCATGACTTTACCCAATAGAGGAACAGCAGGTAGAGTACCAGTACGACAATAAACTTCGCCCACTGGACTTTCATATTCAGTTTTTTCTTTTCCCTTTTTTCCATTGCTAAAAACCAAATTGCACAGATATGACGCAATTATACGGCTGTAAGTTGCATCTTATGCTGATATTAACCTAAGTTTTAAAATTTAAACATATCACTGATGGTGAGCAGTCCTTGATGTTCTTTCGTATATTCAGCAGCCAAGACAGCACCTAAGGCAAATCCCTTACGACTATGCGCATCATGGGTAATAGTAATTAAATCGGCATCTGAGTCGTAACGGACGGTATGAATACCCGGCACCTCGCCTCGACGGATATGATCGATACGTAGATATTTAGGATCTGTGGTATCTTCCTTCCACGCCTCCTTACGGTCGATGTTCTCTACAATCTCCTCGGCAAGAGTGATAGCTGTACCACTGGGATGATCGAGTTTATGTACATGGTGTGTCTCCTCCATCTCCACATCATATTGTGGGAACTGGTTCATTATCTTCGCCAGATATCGGTTGACGGCGGAGAAAATGGCAACGCCAATACTGAAGTTAGAAGCCCAGAAAAGTGTCTGTCCCTCTTCAGAACACATACGACGAACGTCATCACCATGTTCTTTCATCCAACCTGTGGAACCAGAGACCACTTTTACGTTGTGCTTGAAGGCTCGGAGGTAGTTACCGTATGCAGCCTGTGGTGCAGTAAACTCTATGGCAACATCTGCACTTTTGAAGGCGTCACTGTCAAAATCCTCTTGATTGTCAATGTCAATGATACTTACAATCTCATGGCCACGGTCGAGGGCGATTTGTTCTATCATCTTACCCATTTTACCATAGCCGATTAATGCTATTTTCATAATGTTTGCGTATTAATACGGTGCAAAGATACGCATTTTCAAAGATAAATCACTGATTTGCAACAGAAAATAACAGAAATTGATTATCTTTGCAGCAAAAATATTTGTAGTTATGATTAGAATAATAGAAAAAGGGAAGTGTTTCATCATGATGGTAGTTGTCATGATGACGGTAACAAATACTTACGCTCAAGAGAAAACCGTACCATATTTTGAGCTCAACCAGTTGCCAAACCTGTTTGTCATCATGCCAGCCCCACCCGCTTTTGACAGTCCAGAATTCTCTAATGATATAGTACGCTACTGTTGGGGAAAACGGCAGCGACAGAATGAGAAAAGGCTGGTACAGGCGATTGCTGATTCCGAATGGGATGATCATGCCAAAGCTTACTTACAGTGGAAAGATGCCTTTGGACTGGAGATCAATGAGACTAATACTCCAGAAATATGGAAATTAATGGAGACGAGTCTTGCCACAACAGACCCCATGCGCAAAGAGACAAAGGCATTTTATAAGCGCCAACGTCCTTTTGATCGTTATGACGAGTCAATGCCCTCACATGAGGAGAACAAATTACGAGGAGATGGTAGCTATCCCTCTGGTCATAGTCTGCGTGGATGGACCATCTCATTGCTATTGGCGCAAATTGCGCCAGAGCGTGCATCCCTGATTTTCAGTCGTGGCTGGGACTATTGTAACAGCCGTGTCATCGTAGGTGCCCATTGGCAGAGTGATGTCGATGCCAGTCGTACTGCTGCCAGCGTTGGTTTTTGTGCCTTACAGGGTAGCAAGGAATTTATTACCCAGATGAAGAAGGCTCAGAAGGAGTATAAGAAGGCTGTAAGCAAATTTCAGGAAAAATAATAGAAGCGGATGACATAGAACCCTTGATGAAACTCGTCGTCTTTCTCGGGCTTCATCATCTCGGTAATAATCTGGTAATCCCTGAATGAGTCTACCTTTACCGTCCCGTTGGGAAGTTTCTCCTCAGCGATATGATAGCTGCCATTCATGTCGACGAGTCCGTAAGCCAGTGCTTTCTCTATGAAGCGGTTGGCATCATCCTTGTTTTTGAAACACATAGCAGCCTGTTTGGAAGTGTCTTCCTGATAGTAGAAATAACAAGCATGGTCAGAGGTACAGATGATATGATAGCCATTCTCCTGTTTCTCTACTTTCTCGATTCCCCATCCGTAGAAGCTACAACTTCCATCTGCGTCTCCTTCCTCAGCGACCTCCATGTCTTCATGGAAAAGAAAGGATAGTCCACATTTCTCTGCAGTCTCTTTGTATGGGTTTTTGAGAAGGTCAACGAAGTTGTCAAAAGACAGTTGTTCAAAAAACTTTTCAAACGCAGGATCTTTTTCCTGTGAGGTCTCGACAACCAAGCTGTCCTTAGCGATTGTCAAGGAGTCTGCACCTCTTTCTGCTGGTGCTTTCTTGTTGCCGCATGACAACAATATGAGTGTCATGGTTAAGAGAATATAATTTCTTTTCATTTCGTATAAATATTTAATTATTGTGCTTGACTTTCTGCCAGTTTCTTAGCTTCTTTCTCTCGTCTTTTTGCTTCTTTTTTGGCAGCCTTCTCTGCTTTCTTTTGTTCCTTCAGAGCCGCTTTCTCCGCTTTCTTCTGTTCCTTTAGAGCCGCTTTCTCTGCCTTCTTTTGTTCCTTCAAAGCCGCTTTCTCCGCTTTCTTCTTTTCCTTCTCTGCCTTTTGCGCCGCTTTCTCTTCGTCGCTCTTCTTGTCGAAGAGATGGAAGCGGATACCGGGTTTGATCTTTGTCTTTTTCATCTCATCGGTATTGGTGAAGGAGAAAGAACAGAGGATATCGGCAAGTTTACCTTTCATATTGATCTTACCCTCGGCTATAGCACCGTCGCTCACGATATGGGCAGCGATATTGCTGAACCTGACGCCTTCAAGCCTGGACTCTTCGACGAGGGCATCGACTTGACCGATAGGTAGTTTGCCACCCTTAAGGCGACGCATCTGTGCCGTACGAGGTTTGGAGATATCGAAACGGAAGCCTGCACTGCAGGAGGTCTTGCCAAGTACTGGGTAGTCCATCGCCTTTCCTAGCTCAAAGTCCCGCGTCTTCACATGTCCCGTCAGGTATTTATTGAGTCCGTCCAGTTGGAAGACGAAATTAAGACTGCCACATGCCGTACCTAATGTACCCCGGAACTGTACTTTCTTATATAACACATTGAAAGAGCCAGTATAGTGGATGGTACCCAAGGTATGTAGTTGTTTCATCATGAACTTCCTGACGGTGAACTGGTTGATGATTCGCTCCTTGGAGTTTCCCTGTACAGTTGTCTTATGGATATTGAAATGGACATTGAGTTTGTATTTATCCTTGAGTCCCTCAATACCACCGTCGGCTCTGACCTGCAACTTGTTGTCGGTAGTTTTGACGATGACATCGCGGAAAACGAGTGTACTGTCGGTTCCACTGAATTTAGTACTGAGCCAGAGTGGCAGTTTGAAGTTTTTCAGGACGGGGGCGAAAGGCTTGGAGATATCAGTGAGCAGGGTGGTACCTGTAATATCAGAGGTGTGGAAGAGGAAGGGGCGTCCTTGTTTTTTACTGGGCAGCTGTATCTCGCCCTTCGCAAAAGTAAGTTTGGTATTCTTCATACATACCACGGCATCGCTGATGTACAATTTCTCCGCTTGTTGTTTGAATCCCAGATGGAGATCGGTGATATGCAGTCCAGAAGCGATGTCGTTGACATCACACTCAAGGAGTTTGCCGCAGATGCTGTCTTTGTCTGCATGAGTCAACTCCGCTTTAAGATGTGCCACCACATTCATGTGACCATTGTCATACCAGCCCCTTTTGGGTTTGTTGACTCGCTTATGGGGCAGATGGTTGTCGGTGGACCAGTGAACACTGTCAATGGCGATGGTACGTTTGTTGTCATTGACTTCCTCATAAGTGATGGCATCGACAAGCAGGTGGTTGTCAACACGTGTGGAGTCGCGTTTCTTGATATGCACCCATGAGCTTTCCACCTGTCTTAGTTCTCCAGAGTATCTTCCCTTCCAGTTCTTATGCAGTCGCAGGGATCCCAGAGAGGCATGTTTGTCGTTAAAGACAAGGTCGACATCTTCGATAATCAGGTTGTTGAGATCAAGGGAGAATTTCTTCTTAGGTTTGTCACTCTCCTCTTTTTTCTTTTCTTTCTCCTTTTTAGCGGAAGGTTTGAAAGCATCCAGGACGAACTGGTAATTTGCCACACTGTCGGGAGACGAAGGCTTATAGAGTTTGGCGTGTAGCCCAATGAGCTTTACTTCCTCTAAGATGACTTCCTTAGAGAAAAGCAGTGGCATCATCTTGATCTCGGCATTCAGTTGTTTCATCTGGAGCATGGGTCGTTGCTGCTGGTCCTCCAGCATCAGATGATAGATTCGGATATCATCAGAGAAGAAACCGATACGGATACTGTCAATCTCCACCTTTGTCTGCAGTTTCTCCTGCAGCATCTCAGTAGCGTACGCCAATAAGCGGTCTTGGATTGACGAGGAATTAATAAGACTGACGGCAGAGACGATTAAAACGACAAAAATGACGGCAATGATTGCTATTACCTTAACAGTTCGGAGGATGAATTTCAAGATGGGGTTCATTGTTTTATAGACTTTTCGTTTGCAAATATAGCAAATAAAATTTAAAAGAGGCAGATGGTCATCATTTTTTTGTATCTTTGTGCCATGAGAACATTCCTGTTATTCTTTCTTTTAGTCGTGTCGACGTGTCATTTGAAGGCACAAAACGACTTGCTGGAGGCAAAGTCTCCAGTGACCAGTGACGGCTATGCTTTCTGGGTGTACACCCCACAGGACTATAAGATATACCAACAGACGACACCTGTGATATTATTCTTACATGGAGCAAGTCTGAGGGGTACCGACCTCTATCGTGTCCTGCGCTATGGACCCTTGGATGCTGTAAAGAGGGGATTGGAGATTCCTGCTATAATCGTCGCCCCTCAGAATCCCAAGGGTCATTGGGAACCACGTAGGTTGAACGATATTCTGGAATGGCTTCAGAAACATTATGTATATAATCCGCAAAGAGTATATGTGATAGGTATGAGTCTCGGTGGCTATGGTACCCTTGATATGGCGGGTACTTATCCTGAGAAGATAGCCGCAGCCATGGCACTCTGCGGAGGTAGTACGTTACGAAATTATGACGGACTGGGACAACTCCCTCTATGGATTATCCATGGTACTGCCGATAAGGCGGTGAAGGTGGAGGAGTCACAGAAAATCGTCGACCAGATGAAGGCTCGCCATATAGACCAGCGGTTGCGTTATGACTGGATACGTGGCGCCTCCCATGGTGATTTGGCACGCTATTTCTATCTCTCCGACACTTATGACTGGTTGTTCCTGCATACACTCGTCGAACCACAGCGTCCTGTCGACAGGAATGTGGAGATGACAGCTGACGAGAAAGAGGGAGCCTATCAGAGAATTAAGAAGCGGAAAGGGGAGCTACCTATCCGATGAACATTGAAAAATTGCTAACAATCGTGTTAAGTTGCAAAATATCAAGGTATTTTACCAGATAATTTGTATCTTTGTGCCGTTGTAGCAATCAAAATGCCTATGATGAAGATATTATTATTCCTTTTCCTGTTAATAAGTATGGGAGAAAACGCTTTTGCCCAACAACGAGGGAAAGCGACATTCTATACCCGTAAATGGGACGGCAGGAAGACGGCAAGTGGAGAACGGCTATATAACGACAGTTTGGTATGCGCTCACAAGAGTCATAAGTTCGGTACCCTGCTGAAAGTGGTGAACCCAGCTAATGGCAAGGAAGTAATTGTGAAGGTAATCGATCGCGGACCATATATGAAAGGACGTATCATCGACCTGTCGATTCGTGCTGCACGAGAACTGGGTATCCTCTCACAAGGGGTGGCGATGGTAGAGGTATCTGTCTATCGGAAACCAACAGAGGTTCCCTATAAACCTGAGGACTATGAGCTTCCAGAGATAGAGCTGGAGTCCACTACGGGTGAGTCGATTATCCCGCAATGGCAAGACTCTGTGGTGGTAGGTTCAGAAAACAAGAAAAAATGAAAAAAGTACATATCATTGTTGCCTGTCTGTTCTTCTTGACAGGATGCACAGGGAAGAAGACCCCTGTTGCCGTAACACCAGATTCGACAGAGACAGAGGTCCCCATAGCACAACTATTCTATCCTGATACTTCTTATGCTTCTGTGAAGAGCGTGGAGTATATCGTGGATCATGGGGACTCTCTTCCTGCCGACCTCAAAGATCTAGACGACTGTTATGAGAAGGCGAATGGTATCTTCGCTTTCCGTAAGAACCTGCATAGGGACGCCAGCTTCGGGGGCAGGGTAAAGGGTACGCCCGATACTGTCATCATTGCCTGGGAGTTTGCCACAGCCTATGACACTACCCATACCCGTTTCGGCACTTGGGGGGGAGGCTCCGGATGGACAGGGCAACCGCTTTATATACACTGGACAGATGAGCAGACGGCATTGTTCAAGAAGTCATCACCAGGACTGACACCAGACTTCGGCAACGAAGAGATTATCGTCGGCTCGCTCTGTGGAAAGGGCTATTTCATCAATTACCAGACGGGAAAGGCATCACGTGAGCCCCTCGACTTGGGGAATGTGGTGAAAGGGACAGTCTCCCTTGATCCGGAATACTATAATCTCTATGTCGGACAAGGTGTGCCCCGCCAAGCAGGACCTTTTGGTTGTCAGGCGTTTGATCTGCTGAAACATGAGCGTACCTTCTTCTTCGGTCCTGACCCGAAGGCATGGCGTGGATGGAATGCCTTTGACTCAAATGCCATCGTGGCAGGAGGCTATCTGTTCTGGTGTGGTGAGAATGGTAGTGTGTATAAGTATGAGCGCAGCCAAGGCTCCCTTCGCCGTGTGAGTGTCATGCGTTATAAGGTTGGCGGTATGGCACCAGGTATCGAGTCGAGCTTATGTGTCTATCGTAACTATGGGGCATTCTCAGATAACAAGGGAAATGTCATTTGTATCAACCTCAACACGATGCGCCCCGTATGGTATTATAACAACCACGATGACTCCGATGGCACGATGGTGTGCCGTGAGGAGAATGGAACACCTTATTTATATACAGCCTGTGAGGTAGACAAGCAAGGGGAGTCGGGTATCAGTCATTTCATCAAGCTCAACGGGCTAGATGGTTCGTTGGTATGGGAACAGAAGATCCCCTGCCGGCGTATTAACCTGCCGGGTAAGACCCTTGACGGTGGAATGTATGCGAGTCCGCTGATAGGAGGTGGTGACTGTCAGGACATGATATTTGCGAATATCTGTCGTAATGGTGCCGCTAAGTCTGCTGGTGAGTTGACAGCCTTCAGCACGAAAGATGGCTCCATCCGTTATACTGTGCCTTATGGACAATTCGCATGGTCGTCACCAATCCCGTTCTATAACGAGAAAAACGAGTTGTTTATTTTTGCCGGTGATGCTTCTGGCATCATCCGTATCATCCGCGGTAAGACGGGTGAGGTGGTCTGCAAGAAGGTGGTAGGCTCCAATTTCGAGTCATCGCCCATTGCCATCGGTAACACGGCGGTCGTGGGTTGTCGTGGGAATAAAATCTATAAATTCGTCATTCAATGAAAAAGCTATTAGTACTTATATTACTCTCCTCCCTTCTCTCTCCTCTCTCCTCTTTTGCCCAGTATGACCTGCTGTCGGCGAAGAAGGGAGTCATTAAGGGCAACTATAACTTCTGGGTATATACACCAGAGGAGTATTATTATACACAAGAGACGACCCCGCTGATAATCTTCCTGCATGGAGCCAGTCTCTGTGGGCATGACCTCAACCGGGTGTTGCGCTATGGCTCTATCGATGCGGCACAGATGGGACTTATGATTCCTGCTTTGATCGTCGCTCCGCAGAACCCGGGAGGACCATGGAACCCCCATAAGCTCAACGAGATATTGGAATGGATGAAATTACACTATGTCTTCGACGAGTCAAGGGTTTACGTGCTGGGAATGAGCTTGGGAGGTTATGGCACGCTGGACTTCGCGGGAACCTATCCTGATAAGATAGCGGCTGCCGTCGCCCTTTGCGGGGGTAGTACCTTGAAAGACTACCGTGGATTGGGAGAACTGCCCTTGTGGATTGTCCATGGCACTGCCGACCGTGCCGTTTCCGTCCATGAGTCACAGAAGGTGGTGGCAGGTATGAAGACCTTAGGTATCACCAGTCGGTTACGCTATGAATGGCTTCCCGGTGCCTCCCATGGTGCTTTGGCACGTTATTTCTATACCAGCAAGACGTACGAGTGGCTGTTTCAGCACACACTGAAAGACCCTTGGCGCCCTGTCAATACGACCATAGACATCACGAAGAGCGACCTTTCCAATGCCTATCGTGAGTTCCAGCACCGTACTGACCAGTTGGAGCGGGAATTAGACTATGAGCGATAATTTTCCGAACCTGTTGATATGTATATCAATTATTATTATTACCTTTGCACCCCGAAAAAGGTATAGTCTTGAAAATGAAAAGAATAGGATTACTTATCTTATGGGGTATGTGGTTGTGTGGAGCGATACATGCACAGCTACCCTGTCATGTCGTCTTATTAGGTGATTCCAATACTTTCATAGGAGGTGATGCCTGTGACAAGCCCCAGGGATGGAACAAATGGTTTAAGGATTTCGCAAAACCGAAGTCGTGTCGTAGTTATGCCCGCAGCGGGGCTACATGGACACATACTCCGAATACTGTTCTTGACATGGAGGAGAATATCGGTGTGTTGGGTGACAATAACGTTGTCTATAACCAGGCGATGCGTCTGTTGACCGCTGTCTTGTCAGGGGAGCAGCCGACTCCTGATCTGATATTGATCATGGCAGGCACCAACGACCTGTGGTTTGCTGACAAACGACCAGACTGTTTGAAGTTAAGGGCCTCTGATATTTATAAGTATCCTGTAACGAGTATCTCTAATTACAAACCTTCAGAGCTGACGAAGTTGTCACAATGTGTATGCTATGATTGTGAGCTATTGAAGGAGGCTTTTCCAAAAGCACGTATCATCTTGATAACACCCCCACAGAATAATAAGACAGACTTAAATGACCAGCATGACGTGGGTACCCATATCCAGTGTTGTGCGGAAGTGTTGGGGCTGGACTGTATTCGCCTGGACAAAGCGTATGACGTTTTCTATGGTCCTGATATGATTCGTGCAGGATACTCGAAGGACGGTGTACATACCACAGTGAAGGGGGCGAGAGTGTTAGGACGATATATTTATGAACAAGTGCAGAAGTTGCTGCAACGATAAGATAGTGACATGGTATTCTCGGATCTTTTTTTCCTCTTTGTATTCCTTCCTGCCTTCCTGCTGTGCTACCTTATAGCCACATGGGTAGACCAGAAATGCCTGTCGGATGAGGCTACGCACAGCAATCGTGCGAAGAACCTCATCCTGGTATGTTTCTCCCTCATCTTCTATGCATGGGGCGAGCCTGTTTATGTGTTCCTGATGCTTTTCTGTGTCTTCGTGAATTACCTGGTGGGCTTAGGCATCGACCGTTCGGAACAGTATCGCAAGGCGATCCTGGTGATAGGCTTGATACTCAATATCGCCATCATCGGCACGTTTAAATACCTGGGATTCTTTGCCCAGTGTCTGTGTGACATGGGTATCGAAGTGGCAAAACCGAATATCGCACTGCCTATAGGTATCAGCTTCTATACCTTCCAGTCTATCTCTTATCTGATAGATGTCTATCGCAGGGAGTCACCGGTGCAGCGTCGCTTTCCTGACCTACTGCTGTATATCTCCATGTTCCCGCAGCTGATAGCAGGACCTATCGTCCGCTATGGAACGGTGGCTGACGAGATACATCACCGTCGGGTGAACGCTGCCGATTTCTCGGACGGACTATACCGTTTCCTCATCGGACTGGGTAAGAAAGTGATTCTTGCCAATCAGTTGTCGGAGATCTCTGACCAGTTCCTGGTAAACGGACTGAACTCGCTGACGATGGCTGGTGCATGGATCGGTATAGTCGCCTTTACCCTGCAGATTTATTTCGATTTCTCAGGTTATTCTGATATGGCGATAGGACTGGGACGTTGTATGGGATTCCATTTCAACGAGAACTTCCGCCATCCGTATTGCTGTAATTCCATCACTGACTTCTGGCGCAGATGGCATATCTCGTTAGGTAGTTTCTTCCGTGACTATGTATACATCCCTTTGGGTGGCAATCGTCACCATCAGGCAGTGAATATCCTCGTGGTGTGGTTCCTGACGGGTATGTGGCATGGAGCCAGTTGGAACTTCATCATCTGGGGTGTCTATTTCGGACTGATCGTCATGCTGGAGAAATACACGTTATTGAAAGTTCACGACCGAATCCCTGCTGTCTTCCTGCATATCTATAGTATGCTGCTGGTCATCGCGGGATGGGGCATCTTCTATTTCGACAACTTCGACCAGATGATTGTCTTCTTCCAGGCGTTCTTCGGTAACGTCACCTCGTTCTATGACTTTGTCGACGAGAGTGCGTTGCTTGACAATTTCTGGTTGTGGGTCATCGCCCTGTTCTTCTGTCTGCCTGTCCGTACGACGGTAGGGGAGTGGACAGACCGCCTGCTGGGCGACTCACCGTTGAGGACGACGGTCATCTATACCTCTCGTATCATCCTGTCGGTAGGTATTCTGATACTCAGCACCGCCCTGTTGGTGGGTGCCACGAATAATGCGTTTATTTATACAAGATTCTAGATAAAATAAAGAATGATGAAATATTATAAGACACTTCGATGGATTGGTTTGTTGTTGATGATTCCTGTGATGGTCTTTGCCGAGCAGGCACGTCTGACCCGTTCGGGGATTATCATAGTAGGCAGTGGGGAGCATGTGCGAGCCTTTGAGCCGTTCCGTGGTTCCTTGGATGGCGGACAGGGCTATGCGGATGCCGTCAACAGGTATAAGAAGACTTTCGGGGATGCCGTTAATGTGTATTGTATGATAATCCCTACAGCTGTCGCCATCTACTGTCCTGATGAGGCTAAGGAATGGACCAAGGACCAGCGCAGCACGGTCCGTAATATCTATGGAAGACTGTCTGACTCCGTGACGGCGATCGATCTCTTTGACACGATGGATAAGCATGCCGGCGAGGATATCTATTCACGTACCGACCACCACTGGGCTCCCTTAGGCGCCTATTATGCCGCCCAGCAGTTTGCCTCCCTTGCCGGTGTCCCCTTTGCCGACTTGTCGACGTACGAGAAGCATGTCATTCACGACTATGTGGGTACGATGTACCGTTTCTCAAGGGATGCGGCGGTGAAGAACGCCCCGGAGGATTTTGTGTATTATGTGCCGACGGATGTCGACTATACCACCACATATATCCGCTACCAGTTAGGTAAGAACCGAAAGGTGGTCAGCGAGAAAGCCCCCGAGGAGGGTCATTTCTTCTACGACTATGAGGATGGCAGCAGTGCCGCCTATATGACCTTTATGCATGGTGACCTGAATACCACGAAGGTGAAGACCTCCACGCGGAACGGTCGTCGCCTGCTGATCCTGAAAGACAGCTATGGTAATGCTATCCCTGCCTATCTGTTTCATTCCTTCGAGGAGATCCATGTGGTGGACTGTCGCTATTTCACGAAGAATATTGTGCATTATGTGCAGAAGAATGATGTCACCGATATCCTCTTCGCCAATAATGCGGGGCATGCCTATTCGGCTGTTACCCATCAAGCGTATAACCGTTATCTGGAGCAGTAAGTCATGAAACATTATATCTATATTGCCGTCATCGCCCTCGTCTTCCTCACCTTTGCCGTGGTCTTCGACACTTTTCCGCGCAGCACGGTTTCGGAGCTAGAGAAACGTGAGCTCGCCACCTTCCCGGAGTTCTCATGGGAGCGTCTTGCCGACGGCTCGTTTACGAGTGATGTCTCTACGTGGTTCAGCGACAGCGAACCGTTCCGTGATGTGTTCATGACACTCAGTATGCAGGTCAAGGACCTCATCGCCATCGCTCCTTCAGAGGATAATGTGAAGTTCCAGGCTGGTGATATGGAACTGGAGAAAGGAGAAGGGGAGGAAGGAAACGGGAAAACGGCAGCCAACAGTCCTGAGCCCAAGGACAGTATGACCATCGACGAGTATGAGAACCATATCAATGCTGATGAGAATGCGAAGATAGCCAATGCGGGTATCATCATCGTTGGTAAGGGCGACAAAGTACGTGCCCTGATGGCGTATGGCGGTGGTCCCAAGGGTTGTGTGGGTTACGCACAGGCTGCCAATAAGTATAAGGAGGTGTTTGGTGACAAGGTGAATGTCTATTGTATGGTGATCCCCACCGCTGTCGAGTTCTATTGCCCCGACAAGGCGAAGAAGCGCACCAACCAGCAGCTGCCCACCATTCGTAATGTGGTGGCACACCTCGACCCCGGGGTGAAACCGGTTGATGTGTACACGACGTTAGGAAAACATGCCAACGAGGATATCTACCTGCGTACCGATCACCACTGGTCACCCCTCGGCGGCTATTATGCCGCACAGGAGTTCGCCCGTGTGGCTGGTGTTCCTTTCAAGGACCTCTCCCATTACGAGCGACGGGTCACCCATGGTTATGTGGGCAGTATGTATGGCTATTCGAAGGATATCTCCATCAAGAATGCCCCGGAGGACTTCGTCTATTATGTCCCTCAAGGGGTGGAGTACACCACGACCTATACCAACTATACCATCAACAAGAACTATCAGGTGACGGGGGAGGGTAAGCCCTTCACGGCTCCTTTCTTCTTTAAGTTCAAGGACGGACACGGAGGCGCCTACTGCACAATGATGGGAGGTGACACCAAACTGACACAGGTGCGAACCTCTACCCATAACGGTCGTCGTGTGATCATCCTCAAGGACAGCTTCGGTAATATGCTGCCAGGCTACCTGTTCTTTTCCTTCGAGGAGGTGCATGTCATCGACTCCCGCTATTTCACGAAAGATATCATCGCTTATGTGGTGGAGAACAAGATCACGGATATCCTCTTCGCCAACAATATCTTCAAGGCATACAGCAGCCATACCTATGGCTCTTACCTCCGCTTCCTCCATCAGCAGTGGCACCGCCCAGGGGCTGCTCCTGAGAAGGCAAAGGGCGACAGTACGGTGAAGCATAAGGAGCAGTCTGCCCCCAAGAAGCAGGAGCCTGCGGAGAAGACTGAGCCCGCAGAGAAAACGGAGTCCGCTGAGCCTGCTGACAAGGTGAAGGCTCCAGCTCCCGTTGAGTGACAACCATCAACTTTAAACCATGAACATATTTACATCTTTGTGCCTGTTCTGTGCTATGGCACCGTTCGGGAAAGGACAGGTGACTGTCAAGAAAGTGGCAAGGAATGCCGTGCGTGTCCAATATACTGAGAAGGCTGTACAGGATACACTGCCCGACTGGTTGTATGTGAGTCATCAGGAGGTGGACAACGACCTCCAGGTGGAGGTGGACAACACCCAGGGCATCGTCGTCGTCAAGACCCCTGACGGCAGACCGGTGTTTAAGGCTACCCGTCATCAGCTGAAGAACGGAGGGGCTACTCTTGCCGTCGCTTCACCGAAGGACGAGTACCTCTTTGGTCTCGGACAGTTTCAGGACGGACATCATAACATCCGGGGACTCTCCCGCCGACTGACACAGGTCAACACACAGATATCCATCCCCATGCTGATCTCCAGCAAGGGCTACGGACTGTTATGGAATAACTATGGACTCACGGAGTTTAACCCTGGTGCGGCAAGTGTGACTCTCCAACGTAAGAAGAACCAGCGGACGGCAAACAGACAGGTCGTCAATGTCACCTCCACGGAGGGTGGCAGACAGGAGGTCCGTGAACAGTATATCTACGGGACGACGCTCTCCGTCAAGAAAGAGGGCGACTATGCCCTGCTCCTCGACGTAGGACAGAAGATGGCTCGCCGCCACCATCTCACCATCGACGGACAGGTGGTCATCGACATGCAGAACCTCTGGTTGCCGCCTACCGCCTCAGCCATCGTACATCTCAAAAAGGGAAAGCACCGTCTGATGGCGGAACTGTCGAAGGGTGACCAGCCTGTCGTCTACTACCGTCCTGTCACTGATGAGACGGTATTCCAGTCACCCGTCGCACAATGTGTGGACTATACCGTGTTCATCGGTACCCCTGACGAGATCATCGCCTCCTATCGGGAGCTGACCGGCAAGGCACCGCTGATGCCACGCTGGGCGACGGGTTATATCCATTGCCGGGAGCGTTTCCATTCCCAGGATGAGATCCTGCAGACCGTCGACCGCTTCAAGAGGGAGGAGATGCCTCTTGATGTCATCGTACAGGACTGGCAGTACTGGGGGAAATATGGATGGAACTCCATGCGCTTCGATGAGGACCATTATCCTGATCCTCACCTGATGACGGACAGTCTGCACCACAGGGGTGTCAAACTGATGCTCAGCGTATGGTCGAAGATCGACAAGAACTCGGAGGTGGGAAAGCAGATGGTGCAGGAGGGACATTATATCCCGGGTACCGACTGGATAGACTTCTTCTCTCCGACAGCGGCACAGGCATACTGGCGTAACTTCAGTGAGCGTCTGCTGCCGATAGGTATTGACGCCTGGTGGCAGGACGCCACGGAACCGGAGAATGACGACCTGGTGGGACGACGGGTGAATAACGGGAGATGGAGTGGGGAATTGGTTCGTAATGTCTATCCCCTGCTGGTCAACAAGACCGTCTATGAGGGACTGCGTCATGACCAGCCCTTGAAACGTCCGATGATCCTGACGCGTTGCGGATTCCCTGGCATCCAGCGTTATGGCTCTGCCCTGTGGTCTGGTGACGTGGGCAACGACTGGGAGACGTTCCGTCGGCAGCTGACGGCAGGACTGGGCATGCAGGCTGCCGGTATCCCTTGGTGGACGTATGACGCTGGCGGTTTCTTCCGCCCTGGCGACCAGTATACCAGCCAGGACTATATCGAGCGGATGCTGCGCTGGATAGAGACTGCCGTCTACCTGCCCTTGATGCGGGTACATGGTTATATGAGTAATACGGAGCCATGGAACTACGGCAAGGAGGCTCAGGATATCATCAAGGAGTGTCTGATGGAGCGTTATCGCCTGCAGAGCTATATCTATACGGAGGCAGCGGCAGTCACCAACGAGGGCTCCACCCTCATGCGACCGCTGGTCTTCGACTTCACCCATGATGATGAGGCGTTACGACAGGACCATGAGTATATGTTCGGCAAGTCTCTCCTCGTCAGTCCTGTCACGGAGCCAGGGGTGACGACATGGAGGACATACCTGCCCCAGAGTGTGACAGGGTGGTATGACTATCGCACAAACCAGTACTATGACGGTGGACAAACCGTCATCACCTCTGTCGACAAGGCTCATATCCCTGTCTTTGTGCGTGGTGGCAGCATCCTTCCGCTCGCCGTTGATCCTTATGTCGCCTCCAAGACCTTGCATACCCCGTTGGAGATACGGGTATATCCCGGTGCTGACGTGACATATACGCTCTATGAGGATGACGGATATACCAATGAGTATGAGCAGGGAGCCTGCTCACGCATCACCTTCCAATGGGATGAGCATCAACAGCAACTGACCGTCGGGGAGCGTCAAGGGTCCTTCCGTACCATGCCCCAGCACCGCCAGTTCATCATCACCATGCCCAACGGCAAGTCCACCACTATTAACTATCAGGGGAAAGAGATAACGGTCAAGTAAGAACGTCGAAAGTCCCTGGTTTTCTCCTCCACGTACTTTTTAGCCCTTGTCACCGTTGCCGCCTTGCAAAACTATTTGGTAATCAGTCGGTTGCGGGTAACAACGAAGCGGCAACGGTGACAACGATATCTCCTATGAAAGTAAATTCAGTGTGTTTACTCGGTAAATTCAGTGAATTTACTGAGATAGGAGATATTGGAATAAAAAGCAACTAACAGGGGTGTTTTACGAAGGCGGCACCTCCTGCCCTCGAAGGTGCCGCTTCCTCGGGTCGAAGGCGGCACCTTCAACGGTCGAAGGCGGCACCTTCGCAGGCAGGAGGTGCCGCCTTCATATATCGAGGTCGTTTCTCGGAAACCACTCACGTTCGAAAATGCTCAAAGACTACGAGTACTCGCCTGAGCACCTAAAATATTAGAAATGAGCGAAGAAATTTGGCATTTTACTCACTTATTCGTACCTTTGCAACAAAATTATAAATAAATCAAGGTAAAAGACATGATTCTCTTTTTCAAGACCCCCCAAAAGAGCGTGATTGCCACACAGGCAGACCAT
>JAEEGH010002393.1_pt1 | contig 50898 bp, 40 predicted proteins | sample 9134181 | NCBI WGS metagenome assembly JAEEGH01 (sample SAMN16246544, study PRJNA631951) | gut metagenome | biome: gut microbiome; feature: rumen; material: DP-attached | host: Bos | place: Iran: Karaj | collected 2018-10
TTCCCGTGATAGCCTCGAAAAAATGTCGTTTGTTTTTGCGCTTAGGCGAGGAAATTTTGCGCTAAGGCGCAAGGTGTTTTGCGTTAAGGCGTAAGGTGTTTTGCGTATACGCAAAAGCGTTTTACCCACCACCTTTCTCCCGCTTTCATTGGTCCTTGCACCAACGAAGCCCCATCCTCTCACCTCTGAAGCCCGGATGAAGCGGGCTATCGAACCCCAAACGCGACTCTGCCATCAAGCGGGCTTGAATGGCAGAGTCGCGTTTAAGGTTGACGTCAGTCAAGCGGGAGTACCTAAGACCGGAGGCCAACGCGCTGTCAGGAACGCTTTGTAATGTGAAACTTTGTAACGCTTATTCCTATAAGTATTTCTGGAAAAACTGGAGCACACACTCTTGTGAACGTATGCCGCAGCTATGAGGCATATCCCACAGTTCTGTCTTGATCCTGTCTCCTGCACCCTGGCTCTCCCATGTTTCATGCATGATTGTGAATGCCTTTTCAACTCCTGCCACCGGAAACAGTTTATCTTGTGTTCCATTGATGAAGAGCATGGGTTTCGGACAGGCTATACTTGCTATATGAGGATAATCGAGCCAACGGCGCAATCCGGGGAAACAATTGGCAAAGCCACCGTTTTCCGTACGGCTGTACTTAAAACCCATCTGCTCGTCGGTAGTGACCATCCAGCAGACTGCTGCCCCAACCTTTATTCGGTCGCTGAGTGCAGATAGCATCCAGGCACGATAGGCCCCCATTGACCATCCGGTGCAGCCTATACGTGAGGCATCCACCTCGGGCATCGTGGCAAGATACTCCGTGCCAGCAATATCATCGTAAGTCATATAGGCGCTGAGGTCGATGCCGTACATCATCATGTTGCCGGCAATCATGTCATATCTGTCTCTTCTTGCTCCTTCTTTCTGTCCCCGCTCGCCCCACATCGGCGCATCAGCAGAGAACACCACATAGCCGTGCTGAGCCAGATAATCGCCGAAGAACTGCCCTTCATAGCCCTTCAGCCATTCCTCGGCATCGCTGATAACGGTGGAATCCTCACAGGCCAGAGGACGTATCATTTTCTCCTTACCAATGAACAGGTGGGCACCATGGTCGTGCAGACAATTCACGGCCGGGAACGGACCTTTTCCGTCAGGAATGAGCACATAGGCAGGTACTGTATAGTAGCGTGAAAGTCGGATTTCAATCTTTCTGGCCTTGTATCCGTTGCGCTGTTCCTCGAAAAGTATCTTGGCCTCATAGCCATCGGCAGGAGCAGGCGGTGGAGTAAGCATGCAATCGAACACCTTCTGGCGGGCAGCCTGCTTCCAGGCATCGAAGTCCTTGATGCTGCTGTTTCCCCAAGCCAGTGGGTAGGTAAGATCAGCAATCAGCGAGTCGGCATAGGCCGGCAGATTGCGGACGAACTCGTACTTCTCTCGCTGTTGTGCGCACAACGTGAATGAGTAACATAGACCAATGATCAGAAGGACATAATGACGCATACCCGATGACAGCTGATGATTATTTTGACACTTGTCACTTCAACTTCCCTTTAATCCAGAGCATTTGCCCGTAATTGGTATCTGTTGAAGTCCAGTGCTCGTTAATTGGCGTAATGAGTGACTCCTTGGATGCTGTGATAAGATTCCACACAATATAGCTGGTAGAAGGAGGACACACATCGTCGTTATATCCCCAGGTCATGTATACCGGGCATTTGATGCGGCGGGCAAAATTCACCACATCGTAATACTGCAGTGTCTCCACCTTCTGAGGGGTAAGCATATTGTTCAGGCGATTCATGTGCGGCCATCCACCAGCCCGTCCATCCAGATAGCCAGCCACATCGCTGAGTGCAGGATGGTTGGCCACGCAAGCTGTCACTCTAGGATCGAGGGCAGCTGTAATCAATGAGAGCGCACCACCTTGGCTTCCACCTTGTACTGCCACATTCCTGCCATCCCAGTCAGGAAGGGAGCACAGGTAGTCGAGTGCACGTACGCATCCTGTATAGACATGCTTCATATAGTAGTTGTCACGGTCGTCGAGGGCATTCTCCACATAGCCGTTTTCGGATGAGAAAGCCGCAGAGATTTCCTGGAACTGTTCATCGGTCATCTCGGGATTCAGTCCGTGTATCTCCATCTCCAGACGGATAAAACCGTTCTTGGCATAGTAGGTCTGCCGCATCGGCTCCTTGATGGTCTTGATGCCGGCACCTGGCGGACAGAGCACAACGGGGTATTTTCCTTCTGCCTTCGGCCGTGTAAGATAACCGTATACATAATGACGGCGGTCTGTACGGATCTTCAGCAGATAGCATTCGAAGTCGTCAGTAGTATATCTGGCAACCTTTTCACAGCTTACTGAGACGGGCGTTTTTCTCGCTTCCTCCAAGTTTTTCTGCCAGAATGCATCAAAATCGGAAGGATTCTTGGTGTACGGTCTCAGCAGTTCAGGCGAAAAGCCCACCTTCACATGGTGCTGGTATTTTGTGTCACCTATTGTCGCCGTCAGTCTCAGGTCAAGAAATCCTGGCTGCTTCATCGTACCCATGTTGATGGTGGCACGGCCTTTCTTCAACATCACGCTGCCGTTCCTGACGGCGGGCATCTCATCAGGCCCAATCTCGTAAGCAACCTCAACATCCTGGGGAACACCATACTTGCAGAAAGTGACCTCGACCTTCGCATTCTCACCCACCTTATAGAGCCAGTCTGCATGATCGGGCACTGTAAGCCATAAGTAATCACTGCGATAGGGATAATTTTCCACGGCCTGAGCAAATAATGCGACACAGGCAAAACAGAGTAAAAATAAGTATTTCTTCATCATTGTAGTTTGTTTCTGCAAAGGTACTACTTTTCGGTCAATCCACCAAATTTTCTTTGAGTTTAATGGTCATTTTGTTTTGAAATCGCCGTCTTTCCGAGGTTGCACGCACCCACGGATACCAAGGGGAGACGCTTAGCGTCTTATGACCAAGGCTGTAATAAGGGCGGGAAACAATGCAAGATGAAGGTGAAGATCACTTGCTTCGACTTCTATGTTGTTGCCAATAAAAAAACTTAATTCCTTTGTTGATTTCAAGAAAATGTGTAACTTTGTAGCCTACTTGGAAATAAAACCAGATTTAATGATGAAACGAAATCTATTATTTGTTATCCTGATACTATCAGCAGCAACGCTGGCCATTGCCCGGCAAGTCAAGGAAAAGGACATGGGAGCCTATCTGTTCACTTTCTTCAGTGACCCCACACACGGGCTGTACATGGCTGTCAGCTACGACGGATACACGTTCACACCTGTTAACAACGGCGAACCTATCATCTCGGGCGACAGCATTGCCGAGCAGCACGGTATACGCGACCCCCACATCTATCGTGCGCCCAGCGGAAAGTTCTATATCGCCATGACCGACCTGCACGTATTCGGGCGTCAGAAGGGCATCAGGACAACACAATGGGAGCGTCCGGAAGCATTCGGATGGGGCAACAACCGCGGACTGGTGCTCATGGCGAGCGACGATCTCATCCACTGGACCCATCATGTGGCACGCATCGACAAATTGTTTCCAGAGCACTTTGGAGAGGTGTCTTGTGCCTGGGCCCCACAAACCATCTGGGACCCAGAGGCGGGCAAGCCAATGGTCTACTTCACCATCAGACAGCATCCAGGGGGCAAGACTAGGGTCTACTACAGTTATGCCGATGAAGCTTTCACAACGTTGGAAACAGAACCCAAGCTGCTTTTCCAATGTCCCGACACAACCATTCAAGTGCTCGATGCAGACATCTGTCCGATGCCTGACGGGCGCTACTTCATGACCTATGTGTATCAGGAGAATCCCGGCGGCATCAAATACATGGTCTCAGACCGCATCAACCACTTCGATGACTACCATGCAGAACAGATTGACATGGAAAACGGTGCATGTGAAGCGCCCAATATGTGGAAACGTATTGGTGAGAAGAAATGGGTGTTGATGTACGATGTGTTCAGTATCCGTCCCAACAATTTCGGTTTTGTTGAGACAACAGACTTCAAGACCTTCACACCACTCGGCAGGTTTGGTGAGGGAAAGATGAAAATCAACAACTTCACATCACCCAAGCATGGCAGCGTCATCCATATCACAAAGGCAGAGGCCAAGCGACTCGAGAGTTACTGGGAGTCACAACAGCAAAAGAAATCGAAGGTCATACGCAGTGGTGAGCTATGGCCCGATGAGGACGGACGACATATCAACGCCCATGGAGGAGGCATCCTGAAATACGGAGATACCTACTACTGGTTTGGCGAGCACAAGGACGACCGTACCAGCGATGCACTGTTCGGTGTGATGTGCTACTCATCGAAAGACCTTGTCCGCTGGCACAACTGCGGCGTGGCACTGAGTGTGACTGAACCTGCTGCAGGCCAAGGCAACAGAAATGCCATGCGGGGACGCGGCACGACTGGTTCTGACATTGAGCGAGGGTGTATTCTGGAACGTCCGAAAGTTATATATAACAAGGTAACCAAGAAGTTCTGCATGTGGTTCCACCTGGAGCTGAAAGGACAGGGCTACAATGCTGCACGCTATGGTGTAGCCGTTGCCGACCGTCCCGAGGGGCCTTACCGTTTCCTTTACTCACAAAGGGCCAATGCAGGAACATGGCCTGTAGAATTCGGCAAACAGGAGCTGGCTGTCATCGACACATTGAACGCCGACAACTACAAGACATCCTGGACCCCGGCATGGCAGAAAGCCGTCACTGAAGGGCTTTTCCTGAAACGTGACTTCGGCAGCGGCCAGATGGCACGCGACATGACGCTCTATGTAGACGATGACGGGAAGGCATACCATATCTTCTCGTCAGAAGAAAACATGACCCTGCACATAGCCGAGCTGACAGGTGACTACCTGCACCACACGGGACGTTACACTCGAGTGGCCCCTGGCGGCCAGAACGAGGCTCCCGCCATCTTCAAGCACAACGGCACTTACTGGATGATCACCTCTGGTTGCACCGGCTGGGCACCCAACGAGGCACGCATGTTCTCTGCTCCAAGCATCTGGGGACCATGGAAGCAGCACCCCAATCCATGTACAGGACCCAATGCCGAAAAAACCTTCAACGGTCAGAGTACCTATATCCTCGAAGTAAAAGAAGAAGGACAGGACGTGAAATACATCTTCATGGCAGACATCTGGCGTCCGCGCCATCCTCGCGATGCACGCTACATCTGGCTGCCCATTGAGTTTGAAAACGGAATGCCTGTTATCCGTTGGCGTGACGAATGGAGATTGTAAACCGACAAATCGACCGTTAATATCTACAAATTGGCGTTATTTTTGTTCTTTTTGTTTCCATATTACATAATTTGTTCGTACTTTTGCAGCACAAAAACAAATACAAACAGCAAAACAGATGAAGAGTCTTTTTTTGAAAAAACAATGGCGGGAGGCAGGATTGGCACTGCCTTTCTGCCTTTTCTGCTTCCTACCCGTTCATGCACAGAAACAGTGGACTTTGGAGGACTGTATCAGCTATGCCATGCAGAACAACATCTCGCTGAAGAAGCAGCAGATACAGAAGAAATCTGCTGCCGAGGACGTGAAACAGTCGAAGGCAGCCCTACTACCTTCGCTGAGCGGCAGTACAAACCAAAGTGTAGGCTATCGTCCATGGCAGGATGCCGGTATCACCACCGTAACCAACGGACAGGTAAATGCCAAGGTAGATAAGATCTACTATAACGGATCGTACGGTCTGAATGCATCATGGACCGTCTGGAACGGCAACCGCAACACAAACACCATCAGGCTGAACGAACTCACCGAGCAGCAGGCAGAACTGAGTACAGAGGAAACGGCCAACTCTATCCAGGAGAAGATCGCACAACTCTACGTACAGATACTCTACATGACAGAAGCCATCAAGGTGAACGAACAGTCACTGGAGACCAGTCAGAAGAATGAAGCAAGAGGCAAGGAAATGGTGGAAGTTGGCAAGATGTCAAAAGCAGACCTTGCCCAGCTTAGTGCCCAACGTGCATCTGACGAATACAGCGTAGTAGAGTCCAAGAGCCAGCTTGCCACTTATAAGCTACAGTTGAAACAGCTTTTGGAACTGACTGGAGAAGAAGAATTTATGGTTTCCATTCCCTCAACTACAGATGAGATGGCACTACGGGAGATTCCTTCCCTACAGAACGTTTACGAACAGGCTTTGATCTCACGTCCGGAGATAGAGAACTCACGGTTAGCCATCAAAAGCAGCGAACTCAACATCGCCATTGCCAAGGCTGGCAGGCTGCCAAGTCTGAATATGACCAGTGGCATAGGAACAAACACCAACTCGCTGTCAAGTCTGGGATGGGGCACACAGATGAAGTCCAACTTCGATGCCTCTGCAGGAGTTTCAATGAGTATACCGCTGTTTGACAATAGGCAGGCAAAGACCAACATAGCCAAAGCAAGGCTGCAGCAGGAGCAGGCCATGCTCGACCTGCAGGACAAACAGAAGCAATTGTACCAGACAATAGAGGGATACTGGCTTGACGCACAGACCAATCAGCAGAAGTTCCGTACGGCATTGACCACCATAGAGAGTGAACAGCAGAGCTACAACCTGCTGCAAGAGCAATTCCAGCTGGGACTGAAGAACATCGTAGAGCTGATGACGGGCAAAGACCGCCTGCTTTCGGCTCAGCAGAACGGCCTTCAGTCGAAATACATGGCCATCCTGAACATACAGATGCTTCGATTCTATGCCGGAGCTTTACTAAGTAAGAAATGAGAAACAGAAAAACAAGAAAGATATGAAGAACAAGAAAATTTGGATTGCCATTGGCATCGTGGCCTTGGCCATCATTGTCTATCTGCTGTTGTCAGGCGGAAAGAAAGAAGAGAAAGTGGAGTTCGAGACAACCAAGGTGGAGACGACGGACATCCATACCACCATTACCGCAACGGGAACCATTGAACCTGTAACCAGCGTCACCGTAGGTACACAGGTCAGCGGCATCGTATCAAAGCTCTACGTGGACTATAACTCCGTAGTAAAGAAAGGCCAGGTCATTGCCGAGCTGGACAAGACCAACCTCATCAGCGAACTGAATACAGCACGCGCCAACCTGACAAGTGCACAGAGTTCTGCCACTTACGAGCAAAACAACTATAGCAGGTACAAGACACTGTACGACAAGGGACTGGTGAGTGCCGATGAATACGAGAGCGCCCTCCTGTCATGGCAGAAAGCCAAGGAACAGGTGAACACCTCGCGTGAGAGTGTAAGGAAGGCAGAGACCAACTTAGGATATGCCACCATCACCAGCCCCATTGATGGCGTGGTGCTGTCGAAGAGTGTGGAGGAAGGTCAGACCGTGGCTGCCTCGTTCAACACACCTGAGCTGTTCACCATTGCCCAGGACCTGACAAACATGCGCGTCATTGCCGACATTGACGAGGCTGACATCGGCGGAGTAGTGGAAGGCCAGCGTGTAATGTTTACAGTAGATGCATTCCCTGATGACCAGTTCGAGGGACGTGTCACACAGGTGCGCCAGCAGGCTACGACAGAGAGCAATGTGGTGACCTATGAGGTGGTCATCTCCGCTCCGAACAACGACCTGAAGCTGAAACCAGGCCTGACTGCCAACGTCACGATCTTCACGCTGGAGAAGAACGGCGTCCTGGCAGTACCCTCCAAGGCACTACGATTCATGCCCAACGAGGCCCTGCTACAGAAAGGACAGACCATCAGCGACATAGAGGCTCCTCACAAGCTGTGGACGCTGGAAGGCCAGACATTCAAAGCCCACAAGGTAGAAATAGGTACAACCAACGGCGTGCTGACCGAAATTGTAAGTGGTATAGGCGCAGGAACCGAGGTTCTGTCAGATTTCAGCATCAGCAGCCCCGAGGCTCCGGCACAAGAGCAGGCCACCAACCCCTTCATGCCTCGTCCACGTGGAAACAACAGAGGACAGAGCCAAAACACTAATGGCGGGCAAGCCCCAAGAAGATAATAAGGTATGGCTGAAGACAACAGAAAAGTAGTCATAGAGCTACAGAATGTGAAACGATACTTCCAAGTAGGCAACGAGACAGTAAAGGCTCTACGTGGCGTGTCGTTCAAGATCTACGAGGGCGAGTTTGTCACTATTCAAGGCACCTCAGGCTCTGGCAAGTCAACACTGCTCAATCAGTTGGGCTGCCTTGACACACCAACCAGCGGAGAATATTTCTTGGACGGCATAGCCGTGCGAACCATGTCAAAGACGCAACGTGCCCATCTGCGCAACCGCAAGATAGGGTTCGTCTTCCAGACATACAACCTCCTGCCGAAGACTACAGCCATTGAGAATGTGGAACTACCTCTCATGTACAATTCGAATTACAGTGCTGCAGAACGACGTGAGAAAGCCATTAATGCACTGAAGGCTGTGGGACTGGGTGACCGTCTGGAGCATAAGTCCAACCAGATGTCGGGTGGACAGATGCAACGAGTGGCTATCGCTAGGGCATTGGTGAACGACCCAGCCGTGCTATTGGCCGACGAGGCTACAGGTAACCTGGACACACGCACATCGTTCGAGATGCTGGTACTATTCCAGGAACTCTACAGGCAAGGACACACCATCATCTTCGTGACCCACAATCCAGAAATTGCCGAATACTCCAGCCGCAATATCAACCTGCGTGACGGAAAGATACGAGAAGACACCATCAACACCAACATCAAGTCAGCAGCCGAGGCCCTGGCCAAATTGCCGGTAGTGCAGGATGACTGATTGATTATACCATTGACAAGATGAATATACTGAACCTTTTCAAAGTAAGCATAAAGGCCGTAGCCAACAACAAGATGCGCTCATTCCTCTCCATGCTGGGCATCATCATCGGTGTGGCGGCGGTGATTATCATGATGGCCATCGGACAAGGCTCCAAGGAGAGCATCCGAGCCGAGTTGTCCACCATGGGTACCAACCTGCTGACCATCCGTCCGGGAGCCGACATGCGAGGAGGCGTCAGACAGGACCCCTCTGCCATGCAAACCCTGAAGATGGCTGACTACGAGCGCATCATGCGTGAAAAAAAATTCGTGACAAAGGTATCGCCAGAAGTTACTGCCAGCGGACAGGCCATCTACGGGAACAATAACACCACCTCCTCTATGTATGGTGAATCCACCGACTATTTGGACATCAAACAATGGCCTGTTGAGGAAGGGGAGTGTTTCACCGAGGAGGACATCAGAAAGGCTGCCAAGGTTTGTGTTGTGGGAGCCACGGTTGTCAAGGAACTCTTTGGCGAGAATACAGATCCCATCGGCAAGACCATCCGTTTCAAGTCTATCCCCATGCGCATCATTGGCGTGCTGAAGTCAAAAGGATACAATTCGTGGGGTATGGATCAGGACAATGTCATCATTGCCCCCTACTCTACCGTGATGAAGCGTATTGCCGCACAGACATACTTCTCGAGCATCGTCTGCTCCGCCATCACAGAAGAGCTCTCCGATGCTGCCATTGAGGAACTGACACAGATGCTTCGCAGCAACCACAAACTGAAGGATGATGCCGTTGACGACTTTACAATCCGTTCGCAGGCAGAGATGATGGAAACCATGTCGTCGACCATGGATACCGTAACCATCATCCTCGTGGTGGCTGCAGCATTCTCCTTGCTCGTTGCAGGAATCGGCATCATGAACATCATGCTCGTATCCGTCACGGAGCGCACCAAGGAGATTGGCCTCCGTATGGCAGTAGGAGCCACGGGACCTGTCATCTCCCTCCAGTTCCTCATCGAGTCGGTGCTCATATCGGTAACGGGAGGACTCATTGGCGTTCTCGTAGGAATAGGAGCCAGCACCTTTGTTTCGAATTTCGGTATGCCATCAAGCGTACCAGCTTGGAGCATCTACGTGTCGTTCCTCGTCTGCGTATGCATCGGCGTACTCTTTGGATATATCCCTGCACAGAAAGCTGCCAACATGGACCCCATAGAAGCCATCAGGCATGAATAACCAAAGCTCAGGAAGCTGAATGAGCAAGAAGACTCCAATACTGCTGTACGTCGCCATCTGGACGGTACTGTTCTTGTCGCCGCTGACCTATTTCAATCGCGGCAACAGTGTCATTCCCATGCAGTATCTCATGCTGTGCGCATCGCCGTTGCTTCTCATGACAGTGTTCTATATTAACTATCTCTGGCTCGCGCCTCACTACTACATGAAAGGGCGCAAGCAACTGTTCTGGGGGGTGAACATTATGATGGTTGTTTCGCTGGGTATTGCCTTGCACTATTGGAATGCCTTCACCCATGATCTTTTCGAAAACAGCGGCATTCCACGTGAGCGTTTGCTGGTCCAGCGCCTTCTCTTTATCCTCCGCAACACCTTCAACCTCTCCGTTGCCGCCACCGTTGCAACAGCCATGCGACTGGCAGCACGCTGGCAGCACGCCGAGGAGGCAAGGTTAACTGCTGAGGCAGCACAGGCAGAAGCAGAACTGAAGAACCTTCGTTCACAAATCAATCCGCACTTCCTGCTCAACACGCTCAACAACATCTACGCCCTGACTGCTATTGACAGCCAAAGGGCTCAAGAAGCCATCCAGCAACTGTCACACCTCCTACGTCATGCGCTTTACGATTATCAGCAGCCTTCAGTACCCTTGGCAGAAGAAGTGGAATTCTTGGAGAACTACGTCAAGCTGATGAAAATCCGACTATCCCCGAACGTTGACGTGAAATTCGAGACCCATTACCTGAAGTCGGATACGGCGGCATTCGAAGACGTCTCACTGGGAAAAAACATCCAGATAGCTCCCCTCATTTTCATCTCTCTGGTTGAAAATGCATTCAAACATGGTGTCAGCCCAACAGAGCCCAGCTTCATCCACATTACCATTCTGGCAGACAATCAACAGATATGCTGCGATATAGAGAACTCCAACCATCCTAAAACCTCTGAAGACAATAGCGGACACGGCATCGGCCTCAGCCAGGTACAACGAAGGCTGGACCTGGCCTATCCTGAACGCTACACATGGACAAAAGGCGTTAGTGAAAACGGACAAACATACAGATCCGTCATCACCATCGCCTCATCTACTGCCAACTGACAACCAACACCCAAACATCAACACCCATGACCATTACCTGTGCTATCATCGACGACGAACCCCTTGCCGCCGGACTGTTAGAAAGCTATGCAAGAAAAACGCCCTTCCTGGAACTAAGGGGTACCTACCATAATGCCATCACGGCCATGAAGGATTTGAGGGAGGAACCAGTCCAACTGCTCTTCCTTGACATACAGATGCCCGAACTCTCTGGTATTGAGCTTGCCAAGATACTGCCGAAGTATACCAAGATTATCTTTACAACAGCCTTCTCTCAATATGCCATTGAGGGTTATAAGGTCAATGCGATTGACTACCTGCTCAAACCTATCAGCTATCAAGACTTCGTAAGCTCAACAAACAAGGTTCTGGAATATTACGAATCCCTGTCACGTCAGGAAACTTATGCCCGCGACCGCTTCATGTATGTCAAAAGCGAATACAAACTTGTCCGCATTATGCTTGACGACATACTCTATGTGGAGGGGCTGAAGGACTATATCCGTATCTTCCTGAAGAGCGGCGAGCGCATCATGTCACTTCTGAGCATGAAAAAACTGGAGGAGACTCTCCCCCAGCCAGAGTTTCTGCGAATTCACCGCAGTTATATCGTTCACATGACAGAAGTGCGTAGCATAGACCGTTTCCGGATTGTCTTTGGAGATGAATTCCTGCCTATTTCCGATAACTATAAGCAGTCAGTACAGCAATACCTCGATGCCCATACATTGGTATAAGGTTTTCCTGTATCGCTATTTCTTCAGGGGAACAAGTACGCTGAAGGTGGAACCCTCACCTTCCACGGACTCCACCATGACATCACCTCCGTTCTTGATGGCAAAGTCCTGACAGAGCTGGAGCCCGAGACCTGAGCCCTCCTCTCCGCCTGTACCCCATGTGGTCTCTCCTTTATGGAAGATACTGCCAATACGGTCGGAAGCAATACCCACACCATGGTCACGAACAGAAATCTTGGCAAAGTCACCCTCGGGCTTCATGAAAATATCAATGCTGGAGTTCTCGGGTGAGAACTTGATAGCATTCGACATGAAGTTCCTCACCACAGTTTTCAGCATGTCATTGTCGGCCCTGACAATCAAGGGTGTTTCGCTCGCATGCATTTCAAGCTTGATGTTCTTCGTGGCAGCAATCATCTCGAAGATATCCACCACACCGGGTATGATGTCGTTCAGGTCAAGATCCTGCGTCACCACGTTCAGTCGGCCGGTCTGGCTCTTCGTCCATTTCAGGAGGTTGTCCAGCAGGTCGTGTACATCCTCTGACTCACGGTTGGCCTTGTCAAGCAATTCGAACAACTCCGGTCCTATAGTTTCAGGAGAGCAGGAAGAAACCACCAGGTTCAACACCATACGGATGCTTGCCATTGGCGAACGCAGGTCGTGAGCAATCACGGAGTACATCTTGTCTCGGTTTCCTATGGTGGCTATCAGCTCCTTGTTCTGCTTTTCAATCGTACGCTTGGCAGCCACAAGGGCTATCTGGTGCATCACACGTACCACAAGTTCCTCCTTGTTGAATGGCTTGGTCAGGAAGTCATTGGCTCCAACCTGGAAACCCTTCACCAGGTCGCTCGGATTGTTGAGGGCAGTCAGGAAAATGATAGGAATTTCTTTCAGTTCCGGATCCTTCTTCATGATGACTGCCGTATCAAAGCCGCTGATATCCGGCATCATGACATCCAACAATATCAAGTCTGGTTTCTCGGCACGGGCTTGCTCTATGCACATATTGCCACAATTTGCCGTACAGACCTGGAACTTCTCATTTGTCAGGAGAATTTTCAGGAGAAGCACATTACTAACTACATCATCTACAATCAGAATCTTGTAGTCACTGCGGTTAATTTGTGACTCTAAACTATTATTATCAGCATCCATTCAAGTTGACAGCTTTTAGTTTCAAGGTGCAAATATACCACATTCCTTTCAAATATCCAAATATTTCTTAAGAAAAAAGCAACAATGTGGGTTTTCTGCCCCTGTTTTACTCCCTAATTGTCTTATTCTCTTTAACAATTCGATATACCCTTTCTTCCCTGAGAGCGTTGTTCTATTCCACGGTGACGCTCTTGGCAAGGTTTCTCGGCTGGTCAACGTTCTTTCCTTTACAGACTGCCACATGATAGGCCAGCAGCTGCAACGGTATGGTTGCCACCAGCGGTTCAAGGCACTCCTGAACGTCGGGCAGTTCTATCACCTCGTCGGCTATCTTGGCTATGGTGTCATCGCCTTTCGATACAAGCGCTATCACCCTACCCTGACGAGCCTTGATCTCTTGGATGTTCGAGAGCACTTTCTCGTACATGGCATTATGTGTGGCTATCACCACCACTGGCATGTCTGAGTCGATCAAGGCGATGGGACCATGTTTCATCTCGGCTGCAGGATAACCTTCCGCATGGATATAGGAAATCTCCTTCAGCTTCAAAGCCCCTTCCAAAGCCACCGGATAGGAATAGCCACGGCCCAGGTAAAGGAAGTTATGTGCATAAGTAAAGGTACGCGCGAGGTCTTTTACCTTCTCGTTAGTCTGTAACACCTCACGTATCTTCACGGGTATCTCGCTCAGCCCTTTTACAATCTTCAGGTATTCATTGCGATCAATAGTTCCCTTTGCCTCGCCCATAGCCAGGGCTATCATGGTGAGCACGGTCACCTGTCCGGTAAATGCCTTTGTCGAGGCCACGCCAATCTCCGGCCCCACATGGATATAGGTACCCGTATCTGTGGCACGTGCTATGCTGCTGCCTATGGCATTACAGACACCATAGATGAAAGCGCCCTTCTCCTTGGCAAGCTGTACAGCAGCCAGGGTGTCGGCAGTCTCTCCACTCTGACTGATGGCAATCACCACGTCACCTTTGCCCACAACGGGGTTTCTGTAACGGAACTCTGAGGCGTATTCCACCTCCACGGGTATCCTACAAAGATTCTCGATGATCTGCTTGCCGATGAGTCCGGCATGCCAACTTGTTCCGCAGGCCACAATCACCACGCGCTTTGCATCCATCAGCTGCCGGCGATAGTCTATCAACGCCGAGAGCGTCACGTGGTCTGCCTCGACGTTCACCCTGCCTCTCATGCAGTTTGTCAGGCACTCAGGCTGTTCGAATATCTCCTTCAGCATAAAATGGGGATAGCCGCCTTTCTCTATCTGACCCAAATCTATGTCTACCGTCTTTACTGTCAGTTCCTGCTCCTCGCCGAGGATACTCACCACGTGAAGGTCCTGTCCACGACGGATCACGGCAATGTTGCCATCGTCCAGGTATACCACTTTGTCCGTATACTCCACGATGGGACTGGCATCACTACCCAGGAAGAACTCATCCTTGCCTATGCCCACCACCAACGGGCTCTGCTTGCGGGCAGCAATAATCTGGTTGGGGTTGTTTTTGTCCAGCACGGCAATGGCGTAGGCACCAATCACCTGATAGAGTGCCACCTGAACAGCCGTCAGCAGATCAAGCTGCTTCTTGACCATCACATATTCTATCAGCTGCACCAGCACTTCCGTGTCTGTGTCGCTCACAAAGTTCACACCTTTCTCCTTCAGTTTCTCCTTCAGGTCGGCATAGTTCTCAATAATACCGTTATGGATGATGGCAAGATTGCGACTCTCTGAGTAGTGGGGATGGGCATTCCTCGACGAGGGCTCGCCATGCGTGGCCCACCGGGTGTGGGCTATACCCACCGTTCCACTCACGTTCTTGTCGCTGCAATACTCGCAAAGGTTGTCCACCTTACCTTTCGACTTGTACACATTCAAGTCTCCGTCACCATTGATAAGTGCCACGCCAGCACTATCGTAGCCACGATATTCCAGCCGACGCAGGCCTTTAATCAGAATTGGATAGGCCTCTTTCGTGCCTATATACCCTACTATTCCGCACATAGTTGTAATTTGATGTTTGTGTTTGTATGATGTTGTTGATGTTACTGTTCATTCAGAAACTTCCGGTGATGTTGCTCTCACGGGGCAGCTTGTAGGCATCACCGTTACGCAGGCTCGTCACGTAGCTGCTAAGGTTGTCAGCACTTAGCAGTTTGTTTTGTTTCCGTTCTCGTTCGTGATGGTTTACTAACGCACGTTGCGCGTATTATTATTCGCGCGCAAAGGTACATAATATTTGCGAAAAAAACGAAAACTTTCTTCTTTTTAACCTCTCTACCCACACTTTCTTGACCTATTTAAGAGAATAATGACTCAATCATCAAGTGTTATGAGTTAAGAGCCGCCATCCTCTACCGTGAGGACTGCGGCTCTTTTCAGTTGCCCTTTCGGTGGCCTTTGCTGTTGCATTTCCAGTTTGCTCCAAGATTTTCTGCTTCATTGCTCTTTTGCCTTTTCTCCACGGTTTGCTGCGACTTAGGCGCAGCTTACCCTCAACAGCAGCCTGGCCACCTGCTGCCTGTTCACTTGGAGGAAGGAAGGGAGGAGGGGAGATTAGTCACCATCCGTGCTCTGGTTGTCGGGGCCACCGTCAGGGGGAGTGTCACTGCCACCATTGCCGTTGGTGCCTGCAAGAGACAGGATGAAACTGATGGGCGTCTTGTTCTGGAAACGCTTCTCCTTGCCGTCCACAACGCTCTTCACGCTCTCCACCACGTAGCCAGCATCGAACACGCACTCCTCTTTCAGAGCCCTGGAGGTAAGACGCTCGACCTTGGTGTTCTCGGGGGTGAATATGATGTGCACACCCTCCACCAGCTTGTCCAGCCCCGTCTCCATGGCTGCCTCCACACTCGGGGCACCGTTCTTCACACTCTCAAGGGAAGGTCCAAACGTGCCAAGCCCGTCCAGCTTCACTGGCTGACCCTGCAACACCAGTTCCTTCATGCACTCCACCACCTGCTGCACCACCAGCACCACCACCTGATAGTCGGCCAGCTTGCCGTGCTCGGTCATGTGTGCACAGAACCCCTTCAGATCCAGAGGCTTCTTCTCGTCAACCTCGGGGTACCACTTCCCGTAGTTGGTAGCCTGCGCGTTCTTGTTCTGCCGCTGGTTCACTACCATTGCAATCCTTCTTACTGCCATAACTTTTGTGTTTTTGTTTGATATTTAATTACTAAGGCGGACTTGTCAGTCGGGCCACCCTATTTCCGACGTCATTCTGTTTCTCATGTCACTTGTCACAACCCACATCCATTAACGATGCAAAGTTACGAAAAATATTCCATATATGCAAATATTCTTGGAAATATTTTCTAAGGAAATCCCTGTATTTAAGATATCTTAACCAACGAGAGCATTCTTACCCTGCCTTCCGCCGCCGTGGGGTTTAGTGAAATTAACCCTACCCTTTCATTTCGGTAAAGCGGAGGTTTAGTGGCAGGTGAGCAGCGGTGCACAGGAGGGGGAATCACCACGCTATATTGCAATATTGCATATTGAATTTACTTTTTGGAAGGTGAGAAAAAGATAAAACATAATAGTATATATATAATAATTATATATAATATATTAATAATCAATTACTTATATTATTACTTATACTATTATTTAACATTCATTAACCGACATTCTCCTATTTACCGAAAAAACAAATGCAATATGCAATATTGCAATATAACTCGTCTCAGCTGGGGTCTTCGGGCGTAAATGGCTCTGAAAAAGCAACCAATCAGTGAGAGGGCTCCGACACACAACCCCCGTTTTGAAGGGCACCGCTGCTGCTTGAAAAAAGTGGCGATATTTTTTTGGGATTTCACGCACTTTTCTTGCCGGAAAATTTGGTGGTCTCGATTATTTTTTGTACCTTTGCATAGTCATTCAGAGGAATGCACAACGTCATGAACCACAGCCGATTACCCCTCATTCATTCACCATTTAAAACACAGAACAGTATGAACAAAACAGTTAAGATGATACTACAGGCCATCAGCTACGTCATCACCCTCATCCTGGGAGCAGCCGGCGGAGCAACAGTGCTGTAAAACAACAAAGAAAGGACCATGGAGCACAAAGGCCTTCTGTAGTTTCTTCCGTGTTTTCTCATCTCCCTTTTTGCTCCGTAGGCATACAGTTCCAGCTGTCCTACATCAAGGGTGGCGCGGGTCTGTCCACCGGAATGGACAATCTGTCCCACCTTCCGGCGTCCGGGTATCTCCACCCGCCATAGATTAGGACCTGCGTTGACGAAAGATGTGTGATATCGCGCCTGCAGCTTCTTATCCTTCATCCATACCTCAATCCTTTGAAAATTGTCGTTCTGCAGTAATTCCCTCACCCTCACTTTACCTACTGAGCCATGCCAGCGTGAGGCTTTGTTAGCAATGGTGCCATAAGAGAACAAATTGCGGGTCTTGGGTTTGTAGTTATTCCTGATGTCATAGACCACGGGATAGATGCCTGCACTGTAGGCACGAAGCGAGTCGCCGATATAGCGGAAGAAACGGTAGTAGTACTCCTTGTAGACGTAAGGCTTGGGCTTGACAACTATTTCATCAATATCATAGCCCAGATCTTCCATCGTCACGCGACCCTCCTTCAGCGTGGCAACGGTGACCAGCTGTGACTTGTATGCCAGATGAGACAAGGCTACTTTCTTGGCTCCCTTTACATCGGCCAGTATGCCGTTCAGGTCGGTGGTGCCAATGAGATTGCCGTCTTCGGTCAGCACGCTTACCAAGGGAATGCCATAACCATCGGCATCCACCACTTCTATCTTCTGCGCAAAAGCGTTCGTTGCAGCCATCATGGCGACTGCGGCCATCAGTAAATACTTCTTCATCGTTATTTAGTCATTGGGGATTCTTTCTCCCGTACATATTCCGTCTTCAAAGTTAATACAAAATGGTTAGCCCGCCAAACATTCAGTCCTTAATTGCTGTCAAATAGCATTAATTGACTGAAAACTTGGCTGTCCCTAAGGGCCTGCTGCTAACAAGTCGATGCTGGCAACGGAGCAGTCGTGCTTACCTTGCCAGTAAGCTGCGACTCAGTTGCAGCCTAAGGTGGAGCAGCCGGGCTTAACTTGCCAGTAAGCCTACGGTGGAGCAGCAGGGCTTACCTTAACGGTAAGCTACGACACAGTCGCAGCAGGCAGCAGAACAGCAGCCCCCGGACATCACGAGAGGGCGTAATATTATATAATAGGTAAAGAACGAATGAACAGTTAAAAAAAACAAACAGGACGCAAAAAGTCACGCCACAGAGGGCTGATGTGCTATCTTTTTTGTAATTTTGCACCGTTTTAAAGCATGCTCTTCAAAAGCAGCAGCCGAAAAAGGGTGTTTCCGTCCGTGAAACACTTTCATCCAAATTACTTTTCAATGTTTGAACTTTTCCCTATGGGGAAATTACCCACAAGACATATACATTATGTATACAAAAGAAGAACTTGAATCAATGGAAATACCCCAATTGATGGGTATTGCATCAGAACTTGGTGTCAAAGTGACACCAAACGACTCGCAGGAACAAGTGATATACGCCATCCTTGACAAAGCAGCCGAGCAAGTAGCCACGGGCACAGACCCCAAGCGAAAACGCAGCCGTATTCTCAAGAAAGATACTGACCGTGTCTATTCCGTAAACGGCAAGGACGGTGAGAACTTCGACGTGAAAAACCGTGGCAAGAAGACTAATGAGCCGCCACAGCTGTTCAGCGACCTGCCTCCCGCCCAGCCTGCTGAGGCAGAAACGGCTGAGACGCCACAGGAAGAGCCTGCTGCTCCCGTGGCCAAGCGCCGTGGACGCAAGCCCAAAGCCGCGCAAGAAGCTGCTGCCCAGCCAGAAGCAGCAACAGCCGAGAGCGAGAAGAAGAAGACGACAAGGCGCAAAAAGGCAGCCAAGGAAGAAGAACTCCCTGTAGAAGAGACACCGGCAGAAGCACCTGAGTGGATGGAACCCACGGCCGAAGCTGATGCCCAGGCAGAGCCCCCTGTTCCCGAGAGTGACTTTGTGCCAGAAGAACAGACATCCTTGGCCACAGAGGCCGAAGTGGCTGACAGCGAGATGCTGGAACAGCTACAGCAGAAGATGGCCCTTCACAATAAAGAAATACAGTCGCAGGAGGCCATCGACGGCGTATGGGAGGGTGACCCGGGCGACGGTACCGACTTCATACCCATCGTCGACCTGCCAATTGAGGACATGGCAGCCATGCCCACACTCGACATCTTCGACCGTCCCGTCCAGCCCGACTTACAGCAGGTCCAGCCCGTTGCACCCGTTGGAAAGGCACCCAGGGGAGTACAGGCTCCCGCCTACGACTTTGCCGACCTCATCACAGGCAACGGTGTGCTCGAAGTGATACAGGACGGCTATGGATTCCTCCGTTCCTCAGACTACAACTATCTGTCATCGCCGGACGACATCTACGTCTCGCCTCAGCAGATCAAGAAATACTCGCTGAAGACCGGCGACGTGGTTGACTGCACCGTACGGCCCCCCCATGAGAACGAGAAGTATTTTGCACTCTCATCGGTGAATCTGATCAACGGACGCAACCCGGCAGAGGTACGCGACCGTGTGTCCTTCGAACACCTCACTCCCCTCTTCCCCGAGGAGAAGTTCACCCTCTGCGGCGACCAGCAGACCACCAATCCCTCCGTGCGTATTGTCGACCTGTTCTCGCCTATCGGTAAGGGACAGCGTGCACTCATCGTCGCACAGCCCAAGACCGGTAAGACCATCCTGATGAAGGATATTGCCAACGCCATCGCAGCCAATCACCCCGAGGCTTACATCATGATGCTCCTGATAGACGAGCGTCCTGAAGAAGTGACCGACATGGCCCGTACCGTCGATGCAGAGGTGATTGCCTCGACTTTCGACGAACCAGCCGACCGTCATGTGAAGATTGCCGGAATCGTGCTGGAGAAAGCCAAGCGAATGGTGGAATGCGGTCACGACGTGGTGATTTTCCTGGACTCCATCACCCGACTGGCACGGGCATACAACACGGTAGCACCTACTTCAGGAAAGGTACTCACGGGTGGTGTGGATGCCAACGCGCTCCAGAAGCCCAAGCGGTTCTTCGGTGCTGCCCGCAATATTGAAGGAGGCGGCTCCCTCACCATCATAGCAACGGCGCTTGTCGACACAGGCAGCAAGATGGACGAGGTAATCTTTGAGGAATTCAAAGGTACCGGCAACTCAGAAATCCAGCTCAACCGTGCACTCAGCAACAAGCGTATCTTCCCCGCCATCGACCTGGTACAGTCGTCGACGCGGCGTGATGACCTGCTGCAGGATCAGACCACGCTCAACCGCATGTGGATCATACGTAAGTTCATAGCAGAGATGAATCCCATAGAAGCCATGAACACCATCCGCGACCGGCTGGTGAAATGCATTAACAACGAAGAGTTCCTGATGTCTATGAACGGATAGAGCTCTCCACGATGTTCAGCATCTTAAACGTGGCCTTGATGGCGGCTTCAGTCTGGTCGGCATCAAGGCCACGAGTACGTAGCTGCCTGCCGTTGTCGTTCCAGGTGATGACCGTCTGTACCAAGGCATCCGTACGTCCGCCCGGCGGGATGGACACCTGATAGTTGGCCAGGATGGGGAAAGTGCGGTTCAGGTATTTACGATAGATGAAGCGCAATGCCTTGACGAAGGCATCATACTGACCATCGCCCGTGGCACCAGCCTCGTACTGCTGTCCGTTGATTTCAACCTTCACATTCGCACCGGGCTTCAGACCATAGGCCGTAGACACGACATAGCTCACCAGCTTGACTTTGTCCTCAGGAGCATCATGCTTCAGCACATCACTCACAATGAAAGGAAGGTCCTCCTGCGTCACTATCTCCTTCTTGTCGCCCAGTTCGGTAATACGCTGGGTAACACGGCGCTGCTGCTCAGGCGTAAGCTCCAGTCCCAGTTCCTCAAGGTTCCTGGCAATGTTGGCCTTGCCGCTGGTCTTTCCCAAGGCATATTCCCGCTTGCGTCCGAAGCGCTCGGGAACGAGGTCGTTCTGATAGAGCCTGTCCTTGTTGTCGCCATCGGCATGCACACCGGCAACCTGAGTGAACACATTGTCGCCGATGATGGGTTGGTTGGGGGCAATGGCTATGCCGCTGTAGCTCTCCACCATGCGCGAGATGTCGTTCAGACGGTCTTCGCGGATGCTGGTCGTGGCCTGGAACTGGTCTTTCAGAATCACCTGGACACTACTCAGCGGCGCATTACCACAACGCTCACCCAGCCCGTTGACCGTCACATGCAGGCCACTGGCACCACTCAGAACGGCAGCCAGTGAATTGCTGACCGCCAGGTCGTAATCGTTATGAGCATGATAATCGAAATGAGCCTCCGGATAGCGCTTCAGCATCTTACGGAAATACTCAATCACCTGAAGGGGATTCATGATACCCAGCGTGTCGGGCAGCATAAAACGACGGATGGCATTCCCTTGCGTCAGCGCATCCATCACCTTATAGACATATTCAGGTGAATCCTTCATGCCATTCGACCAGTCTTCCAGATACAGATTGACGGTCATTCCGTGGTTCTGCGCACAAGCCACCGTGTCAAGGATATCTGCAATATGCTCCTCAGGTGTCTTGCCAAGCTGTTGACGGCAATGCTTCAGCGAGCCCTTGGCCAGCAGGTTAATGACCCGCCCGCCACAGTCAGCTATCCACTCCACACTCTTTCCGCCATCGACGAATCCCAACACCTCCACACGGCCCAGACAGTTTATCTGCTGGGCATAGCGGCAAATCATCTTGACCGCATCCTTCTCGCCATCGCTCACACGGGCAGATCCAACCTCAATCCGGTCGACATTGATGTCGCTCAGCAGCATACGCGCTATCATGAGCTTCTCGTGAGGCAGGAACGACACGCCATTGGTCTGCTCGCCGTCACGGAGCGTAGAGTCCATGATTTCTACAAACCTTGTTCCCATGCAATAGTCTTCTGTTGGTTCTGTACAAGGAAGTCTATATCGTCAAGCCCATGAAGCAGACAATGTTTCTTGTAGCTGTTGATGTCGAAATGCTCTTGGCGACCCGTAGCCTTGTTGGTCACCGTCTGGTTAGGCAGGTCTACCTCTACCAGCATCTTCGGGTCGGACTTGATGCAGGCAAAGAGCTCCTGCAGGAAGTCCTCGCTAACCACTACAGGCAGCACGAAATTATTCAGTTCGTTGTTCTTGTGGATATCGGCAAAAAACGAGCTGATGACCACCCGGAAACCATATCCGGCAATGGCCCACGCTGCATGTTCGCGGCTACTGCCCGAACCGAAGTTCTTGCCTGCCACGAGGATGCATCCGCTATAGGTCGGATCGTTCAACACAAAACCATGGTTCGGTGTCCCGTCGGACTGGTAACGCCAGTCACGAAAGAGGTTGTCGCCGAAGAACTTCTCCTCGCGGGTAGTTGCCTTGAGGAAGCGTGCAGGTATAATCTGATCAGTATCCACATTCTCCAATGGGAGCGGCACGCAAGTGGATGTTATCACGTTGAATTTCTGTTTCATAATAATTCTCTTGGATCGGTGATGACTCCTGTTACAGCAGCAGCTGCTGCCACAAGGGGTGAAGCAAGTATGGTGCGGCTGCCAGGTCCCTGACGGCCTTCGAAGTTACGGTTAGAGGTAGAGACAGCCAATTTGCCTGCCGGTACTTTGTCGTCGTTCATGGCCAGACAAGCCGAGCAGCCTGGCTGACGGATGGCAAAGCCTGCCGATTCCAGCACCTGGTCAAGTTTCTCCTCACGTATCTGGCGGTCTACAGCCCAAGAACCAGGTACCAGCCATGCGGTAACCCCATCGGCTTTGTGACGTCCCTTGACAATGCTGGCGAAGGCACGGAAATCCTCAATACGACCATTGGTGCATGCTCCTAAGAACACGTAGTCAACCTTTGTACCCAGCAGTTTCTGACCAGGCTCAAAACCCATGTACTTCAAAGCTTTCTCATAGCTTTCCCTCTCCTTATCGGGAGCTGGGGGAATAGACTTCGTTATGCCAATTCCCATTCCAGGATTCGTTCCATAAGTAATTCGGGGTTCTATGTCTTCTGCCCTGAATGTCAGTTCCTTATCAAACACGGCATTATCATCGCTCTTCAGCGTACGCCAATAACCGACTGCCTGCTCCCAAGCCTCGCCCTGAGGAGCGAACTCGCGGCCTTTCAGGTATTCAAACGTGGTCTCGTCGGGAGCGACAAAACCACCTCGTGCACCCATCTCGATAGAAAGGTTACAAAGCGTCAGGCGACCTTCCATCGACAGGTTCCTGACCACATCTCCAGCATACTCAACAAAGTAGCCCGTGGCTCCGCTGGTCGTCAGCTGGCTCATCAGATAAAGGGCCACATCCTTGGCGGTCACTCCCCTACCCAACTGGCCGTTAATGCTGATGCGCATGGACTTAGGCTTCTGCTGCAGGATACATTGCGATGCCAGCACCATCTCCACCTCGCTGGTGCCAATACCGAAGGCAATAGCTCCCATAGCACCATGCGTGGAAGTGTGACTGTCACCACAGACAATGGTCATGCCAGGCAAAGAAAGCCCCTTCTCGGGACCTACAACATGAATAATGCCGTTCGAGGGATTCATCATGCCATAATAGGTAAGACCGAACTCCTTTGCATTCTTCTCCAGCATGTCCACCTGCTTCTTGGAAACAGGGTCGCTAATGGGTTTGTCCTGGTCATGAGTCGGTGTGTTATGATCAGGCATGCAATATATCTTCTCTGGTCTGAAACACTTCAGTCCACGCTGCCTCATTCCGTCGAACGCCTGCGGAGAAGTGACCTCGTGGCAGTACAAACGGTCGATATACAGCTGCGTAGGGCCGTCGGTTACTACCTGAACGACGTGTCTGTCCCAAATCTTGTCAAATAATGTATTCATAGATATCTTATTTCTTAAATTTATTGATACAATCGATATAAGCCTCCACACTGGCAGTCACAATATCGGTGTTCGCGCCAAAACCATAGTACAGCTGACCGTCATACTCCACTTGCATGTGGACTTTACCCACATCGTCCGACCCTTTCGAGATGGCCTGGATGGTAAATTCCTTCAGCGTCATCTGCTTCATGATAATGCGCTTTAGAGCCTTGATAGCTGCGTCCACGGGACCGTTGCCCGAGGCGGCAGCCTCAAACTTCTGCCCGCTGATGTCAAGACCTATCGATGCCACGCTCTTCACTCCCTTGCCAGTGGTCACCTGGAGGAACTCCAGCTTGACAGCATGGGCATCGGCAGTATCGGCACCTGCCAGCATCATCACATCGGCATCAGTAACCTCTTTCTTCTGGTCAGCCAATTGCAGGAACTTCTCGTAGATCTTGTCCAGGCGCTGCTCATCAACATCCACACCATTCACATGCAGGCGATGTTTCAAGGCAGCACGTCCGCTCCGGGCAGTAAGCACGATGCTGTTGTCGTCGATACCCACGTCCTTTGGATCTATAATCTCGTATGTGTGGACATTCTTCAGCACGCCATCCTGATGAATACCGCTTGAATGGGCAAAAGCATTACGTCCCACGATAGCCTTGTTAGGCTGCACAGGCATGTTCATGAGGCTGGACACCATACGGCTGATGGGATAAATCTTCGTGGTGTTGATGTTGGTCTCAATACCCAGGCCCTTATGGCATTTCAATATCATGGCAATCTCTTCAAGACTGGTGTTGCCTGCACGTTCACCTATGCCGTTCACGGTCACCTCCACCTGCCGTGCTCCAGCCATTACACCGTTGAAGGTATTGGCAGTAGCCATGCCCAAGTCATTATGGCAATGGGTGGAGATAATGGCACGGTCTATTCCATCGACATGCTCTTTCAAATACTTGATCTTCTCGTAATACTCCTGAGGCAGACAGTAACCGGTCGTGTCAGGAATGTTAACCACCGTAGCCCCGGCCTTGATGACAGCTTCTACCACGCGGGCCAGGTATTCATTATCCGTACGTCCGGCATCTTCACAGTAGAACTCCACGTCGTCCACAAAGCGCTTGGCATACTTCACCGCAGCAACGCCCCGCTCCAGAATCTCCTCACGCGTGGAGTTGAATTTGTAAATGATGTGCTCATCGCTTGTGCCGATTCCTGTGTGAATACGCTTATGCTTGGCATACTTCAGCGCATCGAAAGCCACGTCGATGTCACGTTCTACGGCTCGTGTCAGCGCACAGATAGTGGGCCAAGTAACAGCCTTAGAGATTTCAATCACCGAATTAAAGTCACCAGGACTTGAAATGGGGAATCCTGCTTCAATCACATCCACTCCCAACTGCTCCAGCGACTTGGCCACCTGGATCTTCTCTACGGTGTTCAGCTGGCAGCCTGGTACCTGCTCACCGTCACGGAGGGTTGTGTCGAAAATAAACAATCTGTCATTCATTCTAATTACATTTTAATAAAAAAAGAAAATGCCTTTCACACTCGGAAGTGAGAAAGGCACCTTGAACTGTCACTATTGCTTGTTGACCTGCATATACACCTAATCACTTCCGCCCGCATTTTTGCAGTCGAATCGAAATCAGGATGTTAATCAGGTTCTGCTGTTGCATTCTTAAATTTGCTTTTTATTCATTGATTCTTGAATTCGGCTGCAAAATTATACATTATTTCCGAAACGCGCAAATAAATCGTCACTTTTTTTGCCCTTTTACTATATTTTTGACATTGCACATGAATCGGGAAGCATCAATTAGAAACACTTGTTTAACCGCTTTTAACGCTAATCATTCGGACAAGTCACAAAAAATAGTTACTTTTGCACTCAAATTAATAATAAGGTATAAGAACTAATACATTTGTTGATTATGAAACCAACTCTTTTTTTACTTGCAGCCGGCATGGGAAGCCGCTATGGCGGACTGAAGCAGCTGGACGGTCTGGGACCTAACGGTGAGACCATCATGGACTACAGTATTTACGATGCCATACAGGCAGGATTCGGTAAGATTGTATGGGTCATCCGTAAGGACTTCGAAGAACAGTTCCGTACGCAGATCCTGAGCAAATACGAATCGAAAGTTCCATGTGAACTTTGTTTCCAGGCACTCGATGCACTGCCTGAAGGGTTTAATGTACCGGAAGGCCGTGTGAAGCCGTGGGGCACAAACCACGCCGTACTCATGGGTAAGGACGTGATCAAGGAACCGTTCTGCGTCATCAACTGTGACGACTTCTACGGACGTGATGCTTTCATGCAGATAGGCAAGTTCCTGAGCGGACTGGAAGAGGGCGCCAAGAACCAATATGCCATGGTGGGCTTCCGCGTTTGCAACACATTGAGCGAAAACGGAACCGTGGCACGTGGTGTATGTGCCTATAACGAGCAGCGTCACCTGACCGACGTGGTGGAGCGCACAGAAATCATGAGAATAGACGGAGTCATCAAGTATAAGGACGAACAGGGTGAATGGCAGCCACTGGAGGAGAACGTGCCCGTATCAATGAACATGTGGGGCTTCACACCCGACTATTTTGACTATAGCGAGGCATACTTCAAGGAGTTCCTGTCTGACCCGAAGAACATGGAGAACCTGAAGGCAGAATTCTTCATTCCCTTGATGGTGAACAAGCTGATAACCGAGGGGACAGCCACCTGCGAGGTGCTCGACACCACGTCAAAGTGGTTTGGTGTGACCTATGCTGCCGACCGTCAGGATACCGTCGACCGTATTCAGCGGCTGGTGGACGAGGGCGTTTACCCCAATAAACTGTTTTAAATGGAGCTGAACATACTCAATGACAATCAGCTGGCCCAACTGAGTCAGCTGATTTCTGATGCTCAGACCATTCTTATTACCAGCCACACCAATGCCGATGGCGATGCCATCGGTTCCAGTCTGGGGTTGGCAGAATATCTGAGGTTCATCGGCAAGGAGGCAACGGTGATTGTGCCTGACCAGTTCCCCGACTTCCTGCTCTGGCTGCCGAATACCGAAAAAATCATACGCTACGACAAGCACAAGGAGAAGGCCGACATGCTGTTTGCCATAGCCGATCTGGTGTTCTGCCTGGACTATAATGTTCCAAACAGGGTTGACCAGATGAAAGATGCTCTATTATCGACCAAGGCGCCACGTGTGCTGATCGACCACCATCTGGGACCCGATGTCCCGTCCGTGATGACCATCAGCCGGCCAGAGGCTTGCAGCGCCAGCGAACTGGTGTTTCGTATCGTTTGGCAGATGGGAGCCTTCGAACAGTTGGGCAAGCATTTTGCCATACCCATCTACTGCGGCATGATGACTGATACGGGAGGATTCACATTCGGCTCCAGCAACCCTGAGATCTATTACATCATCTCGCTGCTACTCACAAAGGGAATCAACAAGGACAAGATCTATCGCAACGTCTACCACAACTACTCAGAGAACCGTTTGCGACTGACGGGTTACGTCATGCTCGAGAAACTGGTGGTCGACATGCAACGCCACGCCTCTTACTACGCCCTTTCCAGAAAGGACCTGAAGCGGTTCAACTTCATGAAAGGCGATGCTGAAGGACTTGTCAACATGCCCCTTCAAATCAAGGGTCACAGGTTAAGCATCTCCTTGCGAGAGGACACGGAAAAGGACAACTTGATCTGGGTGTCTCTGCGCAGCGTAGACCAGTTCCCATGCAACAAGATGGCTGAGGAGTTCTTCAATGGTGGCGGACACCTGAATGCCTCCGGCGGCAGATTGAACTGCAGCTTGGAAGAAGCCATCAGGATTACCCAGCAGGCCATACTTAAATACGAAGCAATGTTGAGAAACTAAGAATTGAAGAGGATGAAGACAATCATGACTTATTCGCTGTCCGTCGTGGCTGCCTTGCTGCTTATATCAGCATGCACCGATTACGAGACTTACGGCGACAAGAAGAAAAAGGAACGCAAAAGCATCAGCGAGTTTATCAGCGACTCGGCCTTTAATATCATTACAGAGACACAGTTCAACGCCCAGGGCAATACCACGGACGTGAGCAAACGTGAATTCGTATTACTGGATAAGAGCAAAGTCTACATGCAGATAGTACGCAAGGGCTGCGGTACCCCCATTGCCGACGGGGAAAATGTCAACCTGCTTTGCCGTTTCTACGAGATGAACATTCAGGATACTACCCACGTGTTGTACAATTCCATTGCCTACGTCTTCTATGTAGACAAAATGAACGTACGCAGAGCAGGCAGCACATACACTGCCTCGTTTACTGAAGGGAAAATGATGGACAGCTATGGCTCTACGGTTCCCGAGGGATGGCTGGTGCCCCTACCCTATATCAATGTGGGACGTCCCACAAAGGAAGGCGACGAGATAGCCAAGGTACGTCTGATTGTGCCACACTCACAAGGTACTGTCCAAAACGCCAAGGCATACGTCTATCCTTATTATTATGAGATCACCTTCCAACGCGAACGGTAATCTCTATCACAAGACATCTATTCACTTAACAACCATTTCATGACACTTATCAAATCCATATCCGGCATTCGCGGTACCATTGGAGGCCACACCGGAAATACGCTCAATCCTTTAGACATTGTTAAATTCACCACAGCATACGCCACCTTTATCTCCCGGCAGAACACAGAAGGCTGTAGTGGTAAAATCGTTGTCGGACGCGACGGCCGTATCAGCGGTTCCATGGTTCGTGATGTTGTCTGCGGAACCCTTGTTGGCATGGGCTATGATGTCATTGACATCGGCTATGCAACCACCCCTACCACAGAACTGGCAGTACGTTGGCACAAGGCTGACGGTGGCATCATTATCACCGCATCTCACAATCCCCGCCAATGGAACGCCCTGAAACTGCTTAATAAGGAAGGAGAGTTCCTTACATCCACCGACGGAGCCGAGGTACTGCGAATAGCCGAGGACGAAGACTTCAACTATGCCGAAGTAGACCAGATGGGCAAGGTCATCACCGACAGCACCTGCGACCAACGCCATGTAGACTCCGTGCTCCAGCTTCAGCTGGCCGACGTAGAGGCCATCCGCAAACGCAAGTTCCGCGTCTGTGCCGACACCATCAACAGCGTAGGAGGAATCATCCTACCCCGACTCTTCGAGGCACTTGGTGTAAGCTATGAGATACTCAATGGAGAATGTACTGGCGACTTCGCCCACAACCCAGAACCATTGGAGAAGAATCTTAGCGGAATCATGGACAAAATGCGTCAGGGCGGATTCGACCTGGGCATCGTAGTTGATCCCGATGTAGACCGACTCGCCTTCATCTGCGAGGATGGTAAGATGTTTGGCGAAGAGTACACCCTGGTCAGCGTGGCTGACTATGTTCTAAGTAACCTGCGTGCCCAAGGAACCACGAAGGCGCTGAATACTGTCAGCAACCTGTCCTCCACCCGAGCATTAAGAGACGTTACCGAGAAACACGGTGGGAAGTATACGGCTGCAGCAGTGGGAGAGGTCAATGTCACCACCAAGATGAAAGAAACAGGTGCTGTCATTGGCGGAGAAGGCAACGGAGGAGTCATCTATCCTGAAAGCCATTATGGCCGCGATGCCTTGGTTGGCATTACGCTTTTCCTGTCATCGCTGGCACAGAAAGGCTGCACTGCATCGGAATTGCGTAAGACATTCCCTGACTACCAGATAGCCAAGAACCGCATAGACCTCACTCCCGAGACCGATGTGGACGCCATCTTGGTGAAGGTCAAGGAAATGTTTGCATCCGACCCCACAGCCACCGTCAACGACATAGACGGAGTAAAGATAGACTTCCCCAAATCTTGGGTGCATCTCCGTAAGTCTAACACCGAACCCATCATCCGTGTCTATAGTGAAGCCCTCACCATGGACGAGGCCGATGAACTGGGCAAGCGGCTCATGCAAGTGGTTTATTCTATGCAGAATGCATAAAGCTTCATGAATTGAACATCTTTTTTGGCACACTTTTTGCATAGTCTTTGTCGGAATTAAAATATAAACAACGATAAAGACTATGCAAAAAGGTAACATCGGGGTTACAACAGAGAACATCTTCCCCGTCATCAAAAAGTTTCTCTACTCAGACCACGAGATTTTCCTCCGCGAAATGGTGTCTAATGCAGTAGACGCCACACAGAAGATGAAAACCCTGGCTGCCAGTGGTGAGTTCAAGGACGAATTGGGTGACCTGACCGTCCGTGTGAACTTCGATGCAGACAAGGGGACCATCACTATTAGTGACCATGGCATCGGAATGACCGAGGAGGAAATTGACAAGTACATCAACCAGATAGCTTTCTCTGGCGTTACCGATTTCCTGGAGAAGTATAAGGACAGCGCCAACAGCATCATCGGCCACTTCGGACTTGGATTCTATTCCTCATTCATGGTATCGAAGAAGGTGGAGATTGTGACCAAGAGCTATCGCGAGAATGCCAAGGCTGTGAAGTGGAGCTGCGATGGCAGTCCTGCATACGAGATCGATGATGCAGAACGTGCTGAACATGGTAGCGACATCATCCTCTATATCGATGATGATTCCAAGGAATTCCTTGACAAGTACAAACTGGAGGGACTGCTCAATAAGTATTGCAAGTTCATGGCTGTGCCAATCGCTTTCGGAAAGAAGACGGAATGGAAGGATGGCAAGCAGGTGGATACTGAAGAGGATAATATTATAAATAATGTAGAACCTCTGTGGACCAAGACACCTTCCACGCTGAAGGACGAGGACTACAAACAGTTCTATCGCACGCTCTACCCCATGAGTGATGAGCCTCTGTTCTGGATTCACCTGAATGTGGACTATCCCTTCAACCTCACGGGTATCCTTTACTTCCCGAAGATCAAGTCGAACATCGAGTTACAGAAGAACAAGATTCAGCTCTACTGCAACCAGGTGTTTGTAACCGACCAGGTGGAAGGCATTGTGCCTGAGTTCCTTACGCTGCTGCATGGTGTCATCGACTCACCCGACATTCCGTTGAACGTGAGCCGTAGCTATCTGCAAAGCGACCGCGAAGTAAAGAAAATATCAACTTATATCACCAAAAAGGTGGCCGACCGTCTGAAGGCCATCTTCAGCGAGAACCGCAAGGAGTACGAGGAGAAGTGGGATGACCTGAAGCTTTTCATCAACTATGGTATCCTGACAGAGGACGGTTTCTACGACCGTGCCAAGGACTTTGCCCTGATGAAAGATACAGAGGGTAAGTACTTCACCTTCGACGAATATCAGAAACTGATCGAGGTCAGCCAGAAGGACAAGAACGACCAGCTGGTATACCTCTACGCCACCGACAAGGAAGAGCAGTACAGCTACATCAAGGCAGCACAGGACAAGGGTTATTCAGTACTTTTACTCGACGGACAGCTCGACGTACCCACTATCCAGACGCTGGAACAGAAATTTGAGAAGAGCCACTTCACCCGTGTCGATGCCGATATCATTGACCGTCTGATTGTCAAGGAGGATGCTCCCAAGACGGAACTGACTGAGGAGCAGTCTGACAATTTGTCAGCCGTTTTCCGCACACAGATGCCAAAGATTGACAAGACGGAGTTCATGGTCCAGGTTGATGCACTCGGCGAACAGGCACGTCCCGTTATCATCACCCAGAACGAATACATGCGCCGTATGAAGGAGATGAGCCGCTTCCAACAGGGAATGAGTTTCTACGGCCAGATGCCCGACAGCTACAACATCGTTCTCAATGCCGACCACCCGCTGGTGAAGAAAGTGATGGCCGACAGTGAAGCTGCCACAGCAGAAGCCCTGAAGCCCATTAACGCAGAACTGAAAGGACTGGAAGCCCGCCTTGCTGTCATTAAGCAGCAGCAAGATAAGAAGAAATGGGACGAGATAACTCAGGAAGAGAAAGACCAGAAAGCAGAGGCCGAGAATGCCGTACAGGCAGAGAAAGACAAGAAGCAGCAGGTAATAGGCGACTATGCCAAGGGCAACGACATTGTCCACCAGCTCATTGACCTCGCCCTGCTTCAGAACGGAATGCTTCGTGGTGAAGCCCTCGACCGTTTCCTCAAACGGAGCGTCGACCTGATCAAATAGGAATCTTACATCATCTCCCTGAGACGATGACGATAGGCCTTGCGCAACCGGCGCAGGGCCTTTTTGCGTAGCTGCCTTACACGTTCACGCTTTACACCCAGATCCTCAGCGATTTCTGCCATTGTCTCATGTTCCTGACCAATGCCATAAAAGCTGTTGACTATCTGACGTTCACGCTCAGAAAGGCAATCAAGGGCAAAAATAACAGCCTCCTCAATTGCAGCAGAGTGAACACGGGCATCGGAATCTGGCAAATCTTTATTGACAAGGACAGACAGCAGACTCACTCCTGCACGATGCCCCAAAGGAGCATCAAGCGAAGCCTCGTGTACATCACTCTTTCGGCTGACCAGCACAGCGGAATCCTCCGAAGATGCTGGCAACACCTTCTCTATCTGCTGACGGATATACACCACGGCAAAGTTGACAAAGCGCACGCCACGGGTGGCATCAAACTTCGCGGCAGCCTTCATCAGCCCGATGTTACCCTCGCTTACCAAATCATCAAGTTCTACCCCTCGTCCACGATACTGCTGAGCTATCTTCACCACAAAACGCAGGTTGGCCTCTACCAACTTGTTCAGCGCCTTTTGATCACCCTGCCTGATACGTTCTGATAGTTCACGCTCCTGCTCATTGGTCAACAGTTCGCTGCGACCTATCTCGTCAAGATACTTATTTAAACTGCTGTCTTCCATCTTAAAAAATGTTTTAGGTTGCAAAGATAAAAAATAATTATGAACCACAGGAGGAGAACACTATTAAAAAATGAAAATTGTGAGCAATTATCAAAGAAGTATTATAATCTTTTTTATATCTTTGCACCCGTTATGAAAAAAATGACAGTTATTTTCCTACTGCTTGCCACCATAGCAAGCTATGGAGCCCGACCCAAGATAGCAGTGGTGTTCGGTGGAGGAGGTGCCAAGGGTGCTGCCGAGGTGGGAGCGCTGAAAGTCATCGAGCGTGCGGGTATTCCCGTAGACCTAGTGGTGGGAACAAGCATCGGCTCTATTGTTGGAGGGCTATACGCCTGTGGCTATACATCAGCACAGCTCGACACGATGTTCCGCAACCAAGAGTGGCTTTCCCTGCTTACTGACCGCAACCAGGAGTATGCCACTCAGCCCTATACCGTGAAGAACGGAGTAACTTATATCTTCGGTTTTCCCGTCTTGGACAAGGACAGCAAGGGCTTTGGAGTGATGAAGGGAGAACGCATCGAACAGATGCTCGATTCCATGTCAGGGTTTCGGGGGAACATCAGTTTCGACAAGCTGAAGATTCCCTTCCGATGCGTAGCCGTAGACTTTATGACCACCTCGGAATGTATCTTGGCAAAGGGCAGTCTGGCGAAAGCCATACGGGCCTCCATGGCTATACCCGGCATTTTCAAACCCGTGGACTGGGATGGCGCCAAACTTGTGGATGGCGGTATGATGAACAACCTGCCCACCGACGTTGCCAAGAACCTTGGAGCAGAATACATCATCGCCATAGACCTGCAACAGAGCGAGGCTAATGAACGAAACTACTCGCTCAAGGAACAATGGGGCATCGGTGGTCTGCTCGACTGGGTGGTGTCACGACCCGACGTCAAGAAATACAAACAAAACGTCAAACTAGCCACCGTCTACATTCACCCTCCCCTGCCCGATTACGATGCCTCCAGTTTCGGCAACAAAAATAGTGAACGCATGATGCTCATTGGAGAACAAGAGGCCATGAAACATTGGCAAGAGCTCATGGCGTTAAAAGAGAAGCTTCTGAATCAATAGTAAACAGGTACTGATGTCAAAAAGAATCCCCACCATTACTGATGGGGATTCTTTTCATCCATTCCTATGGTCTAAGTGAACCGGAACTTGACCTTCAGTCGAGATTCCTCTCGTTCGGAAATGTAAACAAGCTTACATTTCGCTCAACTTAACCGGAACTTGACCTTCGGTCGAGAATCCTCTCGTTCGGAAATCTAAACAAGCTTACATTTCGCTCACTTAACCGGAACTTGACCTTCGGTCGAGATTCCTCTCGTTCGGAAATCTAAACAAGCTTACATTTCGCTCACTGAACCGGAATCTTGTCTATACGCTTCTGGTGGCGACCACCCTCGAACTCAGTGGAGAAGTACTCATCCATGATCTTGCGGGCCATATCCTCATCGATGAAACGGCCAGGCATCACCAGCACGTTAGCATTATTGTGCTGGCGGATGAGATGGGCAATCTCAGGAATCCAGCAGAGACCGGCTCGGATCGACTGATGCTTGTTGAGCGTCATGTTGATACCTTCGCCCGATCCGCAGATGGCTATGCCAGGGAAAACTTCGCCAGCCTCAATACCACGGGCCAATGCATGGCCGAAGTCGCTATAGTCGCATGAGTCCTCGGTATAAGTACCATAGTCTTTATAGGAGTAACCTTTTTCATCGAGGTACTTCTTCACGAACTGTTTCAAAGCAAAGCCAGCGTGGTCGCTGGCTATGCCTACTGTCTTGACTTCCATAATGATCAATTATCTATTAAGCCAACAGCTTCTTCACCTGCTCGTAGACGTTCTGACCGGTGAAGCCGAGTTTTTCGTCAAGCACCTTGTAAGGAGCAGAGAAACCGAAGCTCTCCAGACCCCATACGCAACCGTCTGCACCTACCAGGCCTTCAAGGTTCACGGGAAGACCAGCGGTCAGACCGAACTTCTTCTTGCCTGCGGGCAGCACACTCTGCTGATACTCCTTCGGCTGGCTGCGGAACAGTCCCTCGGAAGGAACGCTGACAACACGCAGTTTCACGCCATCCTCGCGGAGCAGCTTGGCACCGGCCTCAAGGGTAGATACCTCTGAGCCAGAAGCAAGTAAGATAACATCATAGTCCTCATCACTACCGGCAACCACATAAGCGCCCTTGGTAGCCTGAGTATAGTCATTGCCCTCGGGCAGCATCTCAATGTTCTGACGAGAGAAGATGAGAGCGGTCGGGGTATCGACATTCTCCATAGCCATGCGCCAGCAGACAGTGGTCTCCTCAGCATCGGCAGGACGGACAACGAGAACAGAGTTCTTGCCGTGGTGGTTCTTCAGTTTCTCCATCAGGCGGATCTGTGCCTCCTGCTCTACAGGCTCATGGGTAGGACCATCCTCACCAACACGGAAGGCATCATGGGTCCAGATGAACTTCACGGGCAGCTCCATCAGGGCGGCCATACGTACGGCAGGCTTCATATAGTCTGAGAATACAAAGAAGGTACCGCAGGCGGGGATGACACCACCGTGCAGAGCCATACCAATACAACAGCAAGCCATGGTGAGCTCAGCCACACCAGCCTCGAAGAAGGCACCAGAGAAATCACCCTTCACAATGTCGTGGGTCTTCTTCAGGAAGCCGTTGGTATTATCAGAGTTAGACAGGTCGGCAGAAGCACAGATCATATTGGGCACCTGCTCGGCGAGCTGACCTAGAACGGCAGCAGAGGCGCTACGGGTAGCGCTGCCAGCCTTCTGCTCCACCTTGCTCCAGTCAATCACAGGAGCCTTGCCGCTGAACCACTCTTCCAGCTGCTTAGCCTTCTCAGGATTGGCCTTGGCCCATTCTGCCTTGGCAGCATAACGCTCTGCGCAGATCTTCTTCAGTTCCTCTGCACGCTTGGCATAGAGTTCCTGCACTTCGGGGAAGATCTGGAATGGATTCTCAGGATCAGCACCCAGGTTCTTCATGGTGTTGATATAAGCATCGCCACCGAGAGGAGCACCATGAGTAGCACAGTTGCTCTCGTAAGAAGAACCATCAGCCTTACGGGCACCCTTACCCATCACACAGTGGCCGATAATCAGACTCGGGCGTTCCTTCTCGGCCTGAGCCTTCTTGATGGCCTCACGGATCTGGTCCACGTCGTTACCATCAATCTTCTGGACATACCATCCCCAAGACTCATATTTCTTGGCGGTGTCCTCACAAGTCACCACCTCTGTCTTGGTGGAAAGCTGTATATCATTGGCATCGTAGAACATGATGAGGTTGTCAAGTCCGAGGTTACCTGCAATACGGCCAGCACCCTGAGAAATCTCCTCCTGCACACCACCGTCAGAGATATAGGCATAGATGGTCTGATTCATCACATCGCCCAGACGAGCCTTCAGGAACTTGGCTGCAATGGCAGCACCAACAGCAAAGGTGTGACCCTGTCCGAGAGGACCAGAAGTATTCTCGATGCCACGCTCTATCTCACGCTCGGGGTGGCCGGGAGTGACAGAGCCCCATTGGCGCAGGTTCTTCAAATCCTCTAAGGTATACTTACCGATAAGGGCAAGCTGGCTGTAGAGCATCGGAGCCATGTGGCCAGGATCGAGGAAGAAACGGTCACGACCCTCCCATGCGGGATTTTCGGGATCATAGACCAAGAACTCTGAGTACAAGGTGTTGATAAAATCTGCACCCCCCATGGCGCCACCGGGGTGTCCCGACTTTGCCTTTTCAACCATTGAAGCAGCAAGGATACGGATGTTGTCCGCTGCCATGTTCATAACTTTGTTGTCGTTCATAATAAGTTTTGATTTGATAATTAAATGCAATTTGTTTGCAAAGATACGAAATTATTTTGATAATCGCAAAAAAAACCGTAATTTTGCAGACAAAACAAGTTAAACACTACTAAAACGACTACAATGAAAAGACTGATTACCCTGTTTATCGCATCCGTGACGCTCCTTGGAGCCAACGCTCAGACCACTGCTGACGATGTACTCAGCACCACCCGTAAAGTCAACGACTACTTCATGGCCAAGTACGCTGACCCCACCATTCCCACCAACGTAAAACGTATTCGGCCCAGTTCTCTTTGGACACGCGCCGTATATTACGAGGGGCTTATGGCCCTGCAGCAGACTGACCCTCAGCAGCGCTATGTGGACTACGCCATGAAGTGGGCAGACTTCCACCAATGGACACCCCGGAACGGTATTGCCACTTGCGATGCTGACGACCAATGTTGCGAACAGACCTATATAGAACTGATCCCCTACGCCACAAAAAGTAAGGACGAACTGCTGAAGCCTACTATCCAGAATCTGGCCCACCAGATGAAAACGCCTAACGACAAGAAGGCAGACGGTGCCCTCTATGGATGGTGGACATGGATTGATGCCATTCAGATGGCCATGCCCGTCTATTTCCAGATGGCCCAGCTCACAGGCGAGCGCAGCTACATCGACCATGCCATGAAGATGTACACATGGAGCCGTGACACCCTTGCCGGAGGACTCTTCAACACCAAGGAAGGCCTTTGGTGGCGTGATGCAGACTACGTGGCCCCCTACAAGGAGCCTGACGGTCAGAACTGCTACTGGAGCCGTGGCAATGGTTGGGTGTATGCTGCTTTGGTACGCTGCATGAACACCTTGCCCAAGAACGACAAGGTATATAAGAAACTCAAGAAAGACTTCCTTCTGATGAGCAATGCACTACTCAAGTGTCAGCGCAGCGACGGTTTTTGGAATCCCAGCCTCACCAGCACCAACTACGCCATGAAAGAGACATCGGGCACAGCGCTCTTTCTATATGGTATGGCTTGGGGCATACAGCAGGGTTACCTGAAATCCAAAGTCTTCCGTCCTGCTTGCGACCGTGCCTGGGATGCCATGGTCAGGGATGCTGTTCATCGCGACGGATTCCTCGGTTGGATGCAGGGTACGGGCAAAGACCCCTGTGCCGGACAGCCCCTCAGCTATGACAAAGTACCTGACTTCGAGGACTATGGCACCGGCTGTTTCCTGCTTGGGGCTACCGAATACTATAAGCTCTTGAAAAATTAAAAAAACATAAAAAACAGCACCAATAATATGATATCCGTGCTAAATTGATTATTTTTGCCGCAAAGTAACAAATGATTAAACAAGAAATGAAGAAAATTCTATTAATGACCCTGCTGCTCATTTGCGGCATGACCATGGCCTCAGCTCAGAAAGAGGCAGAAATCAAGTTTGACAAGTTGACCCACGACTTTGGAACTTTCTCAGACAAAGAACCCGTGGTGAATTGTACCTTTACTTATACGAATGTAGGCGAGAAGCCGCTGGTAATTAACCAGGCTGTTGCTTCCTGCGGATGCACTGTTCCTGAATACACCAAGGCTCCCGTTCAGCCAGGCGAGAAGGGCACCATCAAGGTAACCTACAATGGGACAGGCAAATTCCCCGGCCACTTCAAGAAGTCCATTACCATCCGCACTAACGGTGCAGTAGAAATGACCCGCCTTTATATAGAAGGTACAATGGAAGAGACAAAACAATAATACAAGTTGTCAAAGTATAATGACCCCCGGAAGTTATCTTGTTAAATTTCCGGGGGTCATTCTTAAACGTTTATTTCTTTAAACGGCTACTGTATATTCTTGCCTTTAAAATAATCGCCATAGACTATCCAATCAGACAATTCCTGTGCCTTCTCGGTAACGGAGTTCTGATAGTCCTTGTTCAGAAGCGTGTGGCCTAAGCCTCGCCATTTTGTCTCTATACCCATAATGTCAAGGATGGTCGTATATACATCAAGCTGATTGCATTCCCCATTCCATGCCTTGGCCTTGTCAATACCTCCATTCACGAAATAGACAGGAATATCATCGGATATCTTTCCCTCCATGTCAAGATACCTCGGACGTGCATCGTGGTCTGCAACGATGACAATCAGACTCTTGTCATAAAGCCCTTTGTGTTTCAGTTCCTCAAGATACTTGCCTAACTGCATGTCCATGTAGTGGCAGCTGATCAGATAGTTCTTGTACCTCTGAGGAAGTGTTGGATCATTAAGAGTGAATCCGTGTTCCTCATAACCTTCATAGGGCTGGTGTGTCGACATGGTCAGTATCAACGAGCAGAAAGGAGTAGTGTTCGACTCGTCTTTCTTGGATGCATACGAGAAAATCATTCCGTCCGTCAGGAATCCTCCACTGTCATTATCTTTCATTTCAGCCTGATAGTCCAGCATGGAATACAAATGGTCAAAACCATAATTGTCAGTCATTGCCTGCTGATCCCATAGCGTAGGATTCGTAGGAATGATTGTCAAAGACTTCAGGTCGGGATAAGCCTTTTGCAATTGCTTGGGCAGGCCGATGATAGAGTCGTTCTTAGCCTTTCCTACAGTAATCTCCGCATGCAAGGGCAATAAACCCGCCATGTAGATGAGCTGACCGTCAGACGACTCTCCAATGGAAACGTTTGGACGCATGTGCGGATTGAAGTATACATTGCTGTCACGTTTCAGTTTGTTCAGGTAAGGGGTAATCTCCTGACCGTCAACGACCAAGTCCGAAGTGACAGACAAGTAGGACTCCACCAAAATAAAAATAACATTCTTGACACTGTCAGGAGCTGTGCGAATAGTCTTTCTTAGTCGATGGTCAGAGATGGCCTTTTCTATCTCTGCCTCTTGCTCCTCTGTCAACTCCAGGTTTGAGTCATTAATCAATTGTTCCAATAACAGCTTACGGAAGAATCCCTTATGGAAAACAGTCCAGTTGGGCCACATCGAGTCATACTTAGGTCCTGTGAACAAGGTCTTATTGACCACATCAGCAACGGTCTTGTCGCTGAAGATATATAGCGAATGGCCTGCAACTAGTAAGCATAATACAACCGCCCAAAGAATTAGGAGTGTCTTAAGACTTCTCTTCACTATATCATGTTTCCTGCTCCAGAACCAGATTGCACAGAAAAGGACTATCATTATTGGATAGAACAAGTCGATTGGCTCGAATCCAGCCATGATGCTATCAACCAAGGCACTGTCAGTAAGGTTGTCAGCCTGACCGACGGATGACCAGGAAAGATACTGCTGGAAAAAGCGCGAATAGAACACGTTGCAGAACGACCAGACCAGTGTAATGACAAACGTAATGACTAAACTCAGCCTTAACCTCTTCAGCGTAATGATCCAGAACAGCAGTACAAGAAAAGAAACGTCAAGAAGGCTGGCGAAGAGATTGTCAAAATAGGAGGACTTGAAACAATCCACCTCCAAAGCAATTCTTGACAGGAACTGGTAGTGCAGAAACAGCAGATTAACCAATGACATCAAAAACAAAAGCAGGAACTCTAGGTTGATGTACTTTCCAAATAAATGATTTTTTTTCATATTCTACTCATTAAGGGAAAACCTTATTAATAATCTAGTAAATAATCACAAACTGCTTTTAAACTTTTCATCTAACTTGGCCATAAAGTAATTGACCTTTAGAAGGTCGAAGAGTCTTTTTCTGAAGGCATCAACAAAGACACCCACTACAAATATAAGCAAGCACAATCCTATCACTACAAGGGGGAAAATCCATTGATTACAGAAAGAGGTCAAACCGACTTCACTCCACAACCAGTCACGAACCATCAGATGGTCGTGAATCAAGTACACCCCAAAAGTATAAGGAGCTGCTTTAACTAGCATTTTGACGAGCCAGTTATCAGAAAAATGCGACTGTTTAAACATCACAAAAACAATGACAGACAGGATAAACGGCAAACCGTTATAATCGAGCCACCGAAGATGCAACGTAACATTTGAAAAACCATATAACAGTTCAACTGCCATCGTTATCAACGTAACTGATACCAGCGAGAAGAGCAGCTTGGACATGGAGATCCTTTCCAGATGATGCCTAATAAAACCTGCAATGAAAAACAGGTAGGCAAAGCTCCAGACAGAATTGCCATGAGCCACATGGAATCTTTTGGCCAAGGGGAAATCCGGAATGATCGCCAAACAGACGAAAGCCCCACCAATCAGGAGCCATACATATTGACGATAGGACAAGTTCCGCACAATAAGCGCCAGGAACGGGGAAAGAATCAGCAATCCGATGTACTGTGTCACAAACCAATAGGCATCAGTACTGATCGGTGCAAAACTCTTACCCAATGTGATCACACTGAATGGAGCCAGCGAGAAACACATAAACAAGACTGTAATCAAGCAGCAATAAAAGCATGCATTCAACCAGGTTCTCGCTATTCTGCTGGGCTTGAAATTCAAGTCACAGAGAAAGTACCCAGAAATCATGACATAGAGGTTGACAGAAATGCTACTGAATACAAGCAGGAAGTCTGAGAACACGAAGTTCGTCAACGATATCGGATTCTGAGCACTAAACCCATAGTCCCCTCCCACCCCATGGGTAAGGCAATGGTAGACCACGATGAAAAACATGGCAATGGTCCTCAACACTTCAAAATTACTTTCTCTTTTCCGGCTCATTGTTTTTATTATATTTTCCTTATATACACATTATTGTATTATTTACCACCCTTTCAGATTAAATCATAGAACGCTCACAAACAACTGCTCCCACTGCTGGCCAATGATGCTGATGTCGTACTGACGGGCTTTCTCTCTGGCAGAGCGAGCCAATGATTCACGCTGCTCTTTGTCCCTTATTAAGCGAATAACTCCATCTGCCAGTTGCTGAACATTACCATTCTCTACGAGAATACCATCCTTTCCATTATCAATAATTGCTCTTGGTCCCCAAGGACAATCAAACGAAACAACGGGTAGCCCATGAGACATGGCTTCCAGTAGCACCATACCAAAGCCCTCAAAGCGCGAACTGAGTGCAAATACGGAACTATTGAGATATTCTGCTCCAATGTTCTCTACTGCACTATGCAACTCACAGCGATTCTCGTCAATCTTCAAGTCTTGCATCTGCTTAATGTAGGAAGTCCTGTCTCCCGACCCAAATACTGCCAATTTCCAGTCAGGACACTCCTTCTCTACGATGCTCCACACTTGTAACAGCCTATCAAATCCTTTCTCATATGAATATCTTCCTACGGCAATTACCCTTTTCTCAGTAAGCAGGCTTACATCTTCTGGTATGGAAGGAAGCGGGTTTGGAATGGCACATACATTATTTAGTTCTTTCCACGCCAGTTTATCCTGCTCTGTCAAGACGACTAACTTGTCTAATCGTTTTAACTGACGGACAAGTCTGTGCATCCACCATTTAGCAAAGATGTTTTTTATAAAATTTGACTCATTACTCGCAAAATTGCGATAATTCAGCCTGTTAACATGGAGTTCGCCGATTTTCCTGCTCCCATCAGGGATGTCACAAATAAAATTGATTTCTCTTCTCAAAGTGCTCACACAGATGTCCGCTTTTATCCTCATCAATTCCTGTCGTAACATCCGCTTGAATCGGCGTTGCTTTGTGAGGTATGCAAATACTTTCTTTACGAAAGACATCCCCCATAATTCCTCAAAACCGATATTGAGATTGATGATATGGACCTTCTCCGATAATGGGAAGAACGGTTCCTTACCATATCCGTCAGTGAGAATGATAGATATCTCGTACTTATCTTCTTGGTTAGCCAAATAATTGACCTTGGTAGTAAGTACACGTTCAATACCTCCAGCAATATAGATGGAGGGGGTACAATATACGATTTTGATTTTCTTATGCATCTCAAACTATTAATTAGTAGTGTTCACTTCTTTTATTACACACCCGCTGTGAAGTGGAGCAACATGTATTCACAAGCACAATTTTACTGTTTCAGCAAATAGTCCGCCAAATATGGTACGGCAAACACCAGTTCACCACGCCTGGGAGCCTCAATGACTCCTGCCTCTATCAGACGCTTGCGATAAGGCTGGATGGCTGGGCCTTTTTTGCCCAGTTTCGCTTGCAACTTAGCTGTAGCGACAGTACCACCGCAGCTGGCGAGAGCTTGTAGGAATAATCTGTCATTATCGCTTAGCGGAGCCAGGATGGGCTTGAATACATTGTCTTCCATGTCCTGCATAGCCGCCCTCTCAGCCTTCTCCATAATGTCATCAGAAACTATACCACTTTCTTGCGTATATTGAATCAAATAGTATCCGATCAGCTGCATCAGATAAGGAAAACCATTGGTAGAAAGTGCTGCCCGATCAAGATGACAGTCAGAAATCACAACACCAGCCTTCTTGAGTGCCCTTTCATAATACGCTCTGATTAGCTGAATCGAAATCAACCCCAGCTCCACCTTGGTTGCACGGTTCAGAAACGTCAATACACTGTCATTCAATACACTGGAGACAGCATGCGGCAGACCCGCCATCGCAATAGCGATATTCTTGCGATCTCCAACCAACTCCTGATAAGCTGCGGCTACTTCACGCATGGCAGCCGACGTACGCACCTCGTCTATCAGAATCAGGGCACCCTTGCCCTTTTCTGCCAACTTATCACACAACAGAGACATCTTCGCTCTAAAGCCATATTGTCGCTCAGTTGCCTCAGAAAAAGTAAGTCCGAACGAGAATCCAAGCGCTCCTGCACTAACACCTGTCAATTTCCTTTTATCGTCATTGAATAACTTCGAGCCGTTCAACTGAAATTGCTCAATGATAGCTTGGGGCATGCCCTCGTGTGCTGTCACGCGAGCCACCACATATCCAGCCTCCTGGGCTCGGTCGCTCAGTTCTAACAGCAGTGCCGTCTTTCCCATACCACGTTGTCCGAGAAATAACGTACACCGATTTCGAGAGCCGATAGGTTCTCTCAGGCCTGCCATAAACTGCTCGATAACGCCGTCACGACCAATATACTGCACTGGACGATTTCCAAATGTCGGTTGAAACAGATTGTAAATCTCTTCCTGTTTACTCATCTTTATTCTCTTTTATTCTTCTTTATTCTCTTTTATTCTTTTCACTTTGCAAAGGTACAATTATTATTTTATTTTACAAAACATTTCTTTCTATTTTCTTTGAGAAAATGCTAATCGTGCTCAAATGATACCACTGTTCACGCTGTCGGAGTACAGATTCTTCAACATTACTAAAGTAATCCTGACACGTGAGCATAACAAACAAAAAAAGTGAGGAGTAAAAGAAATGTATGAATTTGTTTGGTTTTTACCTCTATTCTTATTAATTTTGTCCCCATGAAGATAAAAAGTTCTATATTGTTACTGGCATCATTGACCTTCCTGTCATGCCAAGAAGCGGAAAAACATAAGACAGTTATTTGTATTCCTGTGTATGGTCAAAGTCTGTCATTGGGAGTGGATGCTATCCGCGTCACTGACTTTGACTCATTGGCCAACTATGCTCATGGGCGTATCGTCACAGAGAATTTAGATCACCATTTCGGCTATTTTGATTTGGATCATAAGAAACAGTTAGCCAAGAAGTTGCTGCGATATCATAAACGTTCATTTGAACTCACAGTCTACAGCATGGCAGAGATGGTGGCAGACAGTGTAGGCGAAGACACTCTGATATGTATCTTCCCTGGAGGACAAGATGGCACAATCATCTCTTATCTTGGAAAAGGCTCAGAACCCTATCAGAAATTTGTCGATGACATTGAAACGGCATATCAGTCCGCCAAGAAGCGGGGTTGGGATTTTGTGATGCCTGCACTATGCTGGATGCAAGGAGAAACAGATGTGACTACTTATCCTGACACCAATTACCGTGAGTTGCTTCTCAAATTCAGGAAGGACATCAATGACGATGTAAAACTTATCACAGGACAAAAGCAAGATGTTGAGTTTGTCTGTTACCAGACAGGTCCTGTGACAAGAGCTCCACATTTCAACCCATTATCATACGACTGCCCAGAGTCCGAGGTTCCACAGACACAATTGGAATTAGTACGCGACAATCCTGTCTTCCATGCCAGCGGACCTATGTATCCTTATGATTTTGTGGACGAGATTATTCACATAGACGGGATTAGCCATCAGCGACACGGCAGGCTTGTGGCTATGTCCATGTTAGACATCCTCAGACATCAGAAAAAGCCACGAGGACTGCTACCATTGAGTGCAAGAAGTCAAGGCCAAGAAGTGGTGATCGATTTTCAAGTCCCCTACCCACCTTTAATACTTGACACCATCAGGGTGATAAAGGCTGCCCACTATGGTTTCAGCGTCATTACTCCAGACAATCGGGATATTGCCCAATCAATCGCTCTACAAGATAACAGCGTACATATCCAATGCTCCGAGAACACTGAAAACTGTCGTATTCGCTATGCTTTCAATGGTGATAAGACTAAAAGTGGCAGACTGCATGGCCCTCGAGGGAATCTTCGTGATTCACAAGGCGATTCCATTACCTTATTAATAAAAGGGAATGCCTACCCCATTGACAATTGGTGCTGGCAATTTGATATGCCTTTGTGAGATGACATTTATAGAAGAAAGAATAATCCTGACATAGTTATGAACAAGAAAATCAAAATCGTTTATTCACTCCGTCTATATACATTGCCGGTGGTATTGAGCGTGTGTTAACCACCAAGATCAATTACCTGGCAAATCAGACTGACAGATACGAGATAACCATCATTCTTACCGACGGCTTGGAAAAGAGCCGTTCTTTCCACTATCAGACAAAGTAAAGGTTGTAAATCTCAATATCGGTTTTAAAGAACTATGGGGAATGTCTTTTATGCAGAAGATCTTTGCCCACCTCAAAAAACAACGACGGTTCAAGCGAATGCTTAAACAGGAACTGATGAGACTTAGGCCGGACATCTGCGTAAGTACCCTACGAAGAGCCCGCCAATACGATATCTGCATCATTGGTCAGCAGTAGGAACAGTTGTTTAAAAGCGTCCTGTCTTTTCGTTAAATAATAACAAAATATGAGTGCATTGTTCTTTTATCCCAAATATAATTATTATATTTGCAATAAAAACATGAACAGACAATGAATGAGATGGAAATAAGTAATCCGTTTGTCGTTGGTAAATACCTATCAGACAAATACTTTTGTGACAGATCTAAAGAAACAGATTACCTGCGCAAACAGATTGTCAATGGAAGGGATGTGGCACTGATATCCCCCCGACGACTTGGAAAAACTGGTCTTATTCAACACTTCTTTAATCAAGAAGAAATCAAAGGTAGGTATTACGTCTTCTTCGTTGATATCTATGCAACTACTTCATTGGCTGAATTTGTATATATACTCGGTAAGGAGATATATGAACAGTTAAAGCCACTGTCAACGGTATGGAAAGAGAAGTTTTTCCAGATGATAACATCATTCCGCGTCGGATTAAAACTGGATACCATGACTGGCACCCCATCTTTTGATCTGGGACTTGGAGATATTCAAGTTCCTCAGACAACACTTGATGAGATTTTTGCCTATATTGATGAAGCAGACAAGCCTTGCATCATTGCCATTGATGAGTTCCAGCAGATTGGTAATTATGCAGAGAAAAATGTAGAGGCACTTTTGCGTACAAAAATCCAGAGATGCCATCGGGCGCATTTTATCTTTTCAGGCAGCAAACGTCATATCATGTGCAACATGTTCAATTCCCCTACAAAACCATTCTACCAAAGTGCCATCAGTACGGGGCTGGAACCTATACCTATTAATATATATCAGGAGTTTGCAATTTCTTTGTTCGAGGAAAGAGACAAACAGATTGATCCAGAGGTGATAGAGCAGGTATGGAATCTATACGAAGGCTACACCTGGTTTGTTCAGATGATGATGAATGAACTTTTTGCTTTGACGAATACTGGTGAGACATGTCATATAGACATGATCACTGAGGCCTGGCAAAACATTATCATGACCCAGGAAAGCAGTTACAAGGATCTGTTATCAAATCTTCCTCCAAAGCAGAAGATTGTCCTACAGGCCATTGCGAAAGAATGCATGATACATTTTGACTCTACACCCAGAAAGAATGTAGCGCAGAACATTACATCCTCAAAGTTTATCAAGAAATATAATCTCAACTCTGCCAGTTCCGTGCAGGCAGCCGTCAAATCATTATTGAATAATGACCTATTGACGAAGACAAGCAATGGATACCGCGTCTACGATTACTTCTTGTCTGAATGGTTGGCGACAGTATATTAAAAAGAACAAATGAAACGAATCTGCTTTATTGTTGACAGCATATTCTCTTTTGGAGGAGTGCAACGAGTTACGGCTGTGATTGCCAAGGAATTGACAAAGGAATACGATGTGACTATTCTCACCTTTGACAAGCCCGAGGAGAAGAACACAGAACTATATAATCTTAATGAGGCAAACATCAACTATCAATTCTTTCAATATCCATCCAATCGTCCGTTCAAGAAGTTTTTATGTAGGATTTTGAGTGGCTTATATATAAAGTTGCAGCCTAAGGCTGAATGGTGTTCCAATCTATATGCTAAAAGTTCTTTTCCATCAGAATTGAGAAATGCATTAGCATCGGAGTTGCAGAAAGGTCAATATGACTTAATTGTCGGAGTTCATGCTCCCTTAGCTGCCAGATTAGCGACTCTTCGCCAGCAACTATCCGGAGTTAAACTTGTTGGATGGATTCACAACTCATTTGAGGCTCTGTTTGGTGATACCTCCAGATATATAGGTACTACCAGAAGACGGCACTATGTATACCAATTCAGGAAACTGGATGCAACAGTGGTACTCTGTCAACATGACGCTGATAGCTATCGTCAATATGATGCATTGATGAAACCAACAGTAATCTACAATCCTTTGACACTTCATCCTGGCAGACCATCAGACGGGACTTCCAAACGCTTCTTGGCTGTTGGACGCTTATCCCCCCTGCATAAAGGCTTTGACATACTGATTGAGGCATTCCATCTATTTGCACAAAAGAATACTGACTGGAAGTTGGATATCGTAGGTGAAGGGGAAGAAGAAGAACAATACCGTTCACTCATTCTTAAATACCATCTAGAGAATAGAATTTTTATTCATACTTTCACGAACCAAATTCAAGAGTATTACTCCAATGCACAAGTCTATGTGCTGAGTTCCAGATGGGAAGGATTCGGATTGGTGCTTGTTGAAGCAATGGCTCATGGGTTGCCAATTGTCTCTTCCGACCTCCCCACGAGTCAGGAAATCATGGGTGATTTTGGCATTTATTTTGCAAATTGCGACACCAAGCAATTGGCCTTGAAGCTGGAAGAGGCTACGCACATAGAATGGCAGCTAAAATCCCAAGAAGCATTAGAGATTGCCAACCGTTTTAATATTTCAAACATTATTGGGCAATGGAAAAATTTGATTGATCACATAATATCGAAATAGTACCGTCACGGAGAACAGAATTCACCACATTGATAAGTGACTATATCAGCACCTCTTGATTGCACTCCATGTCGCTCATGGTACTTTATTGTCCGTGTTATCTTCAACACCCCAAAGAAATATATTATTTTAGTTGTTTTCTGCATCATTCTCAAGAAAATTGATTACTTTTGCAAAAAAAAACGCATTATGAATTACAGAGTCAAGAAAGAGAACAAACCAAAGCTCTACGCCTTCTCAAATACAAGGCTGTAGCCGTTCACTACCAGAATGGCAAACTCGAATTGCTTATAATGAAAAAGAAACCCATTTATACATAATGATTAGAATATGGACAACCAGATTTTACCCTTAGTTTCAATAGGGATGCCAGTTTACAATGTTGCACCATACATTGAAAAAAGTATATTGTCTGTACTTAATCAGACATATCAACAGCTAGAGATCTTAATTGTTGATGATTGCGGAACAGACAACTCCATAGATATTGTCAAGGCCTTGATAAACAATCATCCCCGAGGTAATTGCATAAAGATACTGTATCAATCTCAGAATTTAGGTCCAGGAGAAGCAAGAAACAGAGCAATAAATGATGCAATAGGGAAATATATTTATTTCATTGATTCAGATGACTACATTGAGCCTGGAACCATCAGTCTGATGGTTGAACAAGCGGAAGCCCACAATGCAGATGCAGTAATAGCAACCATGAGAATTGTTGAATTTGAAACAGGAGAGACAATTCCTGCATTCACTTATCCGAAATTAGAAGTCATTTCCGGACAAGATGCATTTGCCCACAAGGTCTGTGCCAACTTGCATTGGAATATAGGTATCACTTCTTGCAATACCCTTTTCAACGTATCTTTTCTGAGAAAGAACAATCTATTATTTGCCGCAAAGAAAGATGAAGATGCATTGTTCCTTTCTGATTATTATTCAGAGATACAATGTGCCGTTCTCATGCCAGATATTACATACAACTATGTGCGTAGAAGAGGTTCCATCATGGGCACACAAGAAAGAAAGATGATTCCAATTGAGGAAATTAGAGAGCGTTTTCACACAGATGCACTAATGACTGAAAGATGTGGAAGACTGAAACAGCGCTCTTTCTATGATGTCCATTGTTCTCGAGTTATTAAGCATAAATTTCGGGCTGCATGTGTAGCCATCAGACATCGCAAAAGGTTTTCAGAGAAACTATCAAATCAAGAGATTCATCAGGAAACAAAGCACCCTGCCACTTTAAAAGAAATCTTGAAATTTAAACGTTATAGATGGTTTAATCTCTTTTTTTTCATTTTAGGTAAATTGCCCCCCTATTTCTCTGTGAGATTATCATATGTCGTAGGAAAAATTATCCATTGGATATAGTCGTTCACGATCAAGCACGATGTTTATATAATACTCTCAGAACTGAAGGAATAATGGAACTGGGCAAATGACCTAATAGGCAGAAAAAAAGATTCTCTTTCCAATGAGTATAATTAATTGTTGACAATATGGAGTCAATAGGTGAAATCGCCTGTTTTATCTCTGAATTAGAAAAAGGAATGTTGAAACTATTTCTATGTTTTACCATAGTATGGGCTGTAAAAAAGCTTTCCTTATACAGTCTTAAGCAATACCCTCCGTAATATGGTTTATGCTTTAGTTGCTTACAATAATTCTTTAAAACCGTATTAGCAACAAACTGGTCATTTAGGCTTTTATTAGACATCACAGTTCTCTCTGTTGGATGAGACTGAGAACCTTCTCGTACAACCCAATAATAAGTAGTTGTTGAAAGAAGTACTACTTTTGTTAATAGAGTCAGAATCTTGTGTGTAAATATATAGTCATCGCAATAACCATATGATTCAAAATGCACATTATTACGTCTAATAAAATCTAAATCAAACAAAATGTTCCATACTGAATTTGGAAAATGTTTTTTTGAATCTCCAAAAGCATATATTCCAAGGCTTTCTTTTTCAGAGAAAACCATATTTGGATGTTGAAAGTATACGCCATCTTCATCTTTTACAAAATTATGAGTGGCAATAGATCCCCAAACTGCTTCAGCCTTGTTTATTTCAGCATTATTCAGTAATACCTCTATTGTTTTATAATCAATATAATCATCACAATCCATGAGAAACAAATATTTTCCATGTGCCTCTTTCAGAATTGTATTTCTTGATTCTGCAATCCCAACATTTTTAGAGTGATTAATTATTCTTACTCTATCTTTGAATTGATAGTTTTGTAGTGCATTTATCACATGTTGCATTGTATTATCGGTGCAACAATCATTGACAATCAATACTTCAATATCAGTATATGTTTGATTAAGAACAGAATCCAAACATTTTGATATTAAATTCTGAGGGCAATTGAATACGGGTATTCCAATAGTAACCATCTCTCTATACCTTTTTAATAACATCATCATTTCATAATAAGCATACAAATTTACGTATTTTTTTTAATACACACAAATTTATAGGCATCTTTTTCTTCAAACTGCCGAAACAATGCAAATAATAATATGTTTTTTATAAAAAACAAAGAAAAAAATGAATAATAATGGGAAAAAAGATGTTATTTATGTTGTTTTTTTATATCTTTGTAACGTCAAAAGCTACATTAATACAGAATCTCATCTGTTCTTAGCAGATATAACAAAAAATGAATAACAGTTCTTTTCAAAGATTATCACAATCTATAGAAGCATTGAGGTTTCCGCTCATATTATTCATTATATGT
>JAEEGH010002396.1_pt1 | contig 50876 bp, 41 predicted proteins | sample 9134181 | NCBI WGS metagenome assembly JAEEGH01 (sample SAMN16246544, study PRJNA631951) | gut metagenome | biome: gut microbiome; feature: rumen; material: DP-attached | host: Bos | place: Iran: Karaj | collected 2018-10
CGGTGGAGATACAAGTGGCGGCTATGGCGCGGGGGCGCACCTCTTCCCATTCCGAACAGAGAAGTTAAGCCCCGCCGCGACGATGATACTGCGGGAGACCGTGGAAAAGTAGTTCGCCGCCCACCCACAACGGTGACCCCGACAGCAATGCTGCCGGGGTTTACTGTTTTTATGAGGTTCCAGTTGATTATTCTGCGAAAAACTCCTCCTTGAAATTCACGAAATAAACCCGCTCCTGCGCACGCGTCAATGCGGTGTAAAGCCAACGCAGGTCTTCTACTTCAAGCGTTTCTTTCTGGTTCAACGAGGAATCGATGAAAACACTGCTCCATTGCCCGCCTTGGGTCTTGTGACAGGTGAGAGCATACGCGAATTTCACTTGTAAGGCGTTGAACCAAGGATTCTTCTTCATCTCTTTGTAGCGTTCCCTTCGGTTAGGAATGTCCATGTAGTCCTCTTCGATGGCTGAAAACAGCTTTTTGTTTTCTTCTTCTGTCAAGGATGGACTATTGCTATAAAGTGTGTCCAACAGAATCTTTGCTTCAATATTAGGTGCATCGGGATAGTCAGTAAAACTGAGTTCAACATCTGCGAATCGGAAGCCATACATCTCCTCGAAATGCTTGATTTTCCTGATCTCAGCCATGTCGCCGTTGGCAATGAAACTCATCACCTCGTTGCCTTCTGTCCAATAATAGTTGTTTTTCACCACCATCAGCTTATCACCTGTAGCTATTTCTCCTTCAATGTTGAGGATGCGTCCTCGGATGGCTTGATTGAACATGTTGGCGCGTTTGTTCGACTTGCAGACGATGACGGCTTCGTTGTCGGAAATGTTGGAAAACATGTTGTGCAGTATCTCCTCAAATGTCTCTGGCTCAATCTTTTGGATGTCGTTAAATCCTTGCAAATGAAAAAGCGGCAACTCGTATTCGTAGAGATTTTGGCTGAGCAACTGTCTGAGGTCAGTCGCATTGTACAAGATGCCCGATTCCAAAGCCTGCCGCTTGACTTCTGTCAACTCAAAGTGGCCGCGGTTATGGGGAATTCGGATCTCAGATAATTACAATCCAAAGCTGGACTTTGTTGACTTTCAACGGGTGGCAATTGCGCCGTATCGCCAATAAGTAACAAACGACAGTTCTCTCCACTGAAGACATAGCCCAACAAGTCGTCGAGCAAACTTGATCCTCCAAACTCCTTTTGTTCGCCAATCATGGAGGCTTCGTCGACGATGAACAACGCGTTTTTGAACTTGTTCTCAGCTCTTGCTATCCTGAAGCTTCCATCGGGCAAGGATTTGGTTTGGTAGATTCTGCGATGAATGGTGGAGGCATCTTTCCCCGTGTAGCTGCTGAGCACCTTAGCCGCTCTTCCCGTTGGCGCCATCAGCACATATCTCATTCCGATATAGGGTAAAGTTCTCACCAAGGTCTTCACCAACGAGGTCTTACCCGTGCCTGCGTAGCCTTTCAAAATATAGGTGGGATTCTCTTTTTGCGAAAGCAGGAAAGCGGATAGATGATACATCACAATGGCTTGCCCATCGGTGGGCTCGAAACCGAAGGATTGCACCAGTTTTCCGTATAGCTCGCCGCGGCTTAACATGGCTTAGAATGGATAGCCAATTCCGACTTGGAATCTGAAATTGTTGCCTTGCCCAAAACGCCAATAGCTACCTGTCTGAATATTCATGTAGGGATTGCGCATGGCATATGCGATGTCGAAACGGAGGATGAGAAAGGAAACATCCAACCTTAGGCCAACGCCTGCGTCAACTGCAAATTCATTGTAGAAGGAATCAAATCTGAATTCACCGTTGGGCATGGATTCATTGGGGCGATAGGTCCAAACGTTACCGGCATCAACAAAGAAGGCTCCGTTAAAGATGTTGTATATCGGGAAACGGTATTCGGCGTTGAACTCCAGTTGCATGTCGCCTGTCTTTTCTACGTCATCGGAAATGGGGATATAGGCTCCAGGTCCCACAGTACGGTAAAGCCATCCACGCAGGCCATTGGCACCACCGCCGTAGAAGCTGCGCTCGAATGGCATGTCTTGCGAGTTGCCGTAGGGCAGACCGATACCCACAAACTGTCGAAACACCAACCAGTTATCCCTACCAAGGTCAAGGTGCTGCCTGAGGTCGAAACTGCTTCTGACGTATTGAGCGTAGCGGATACCAAAGATTTCATGATAGCCGTTCTCGTTTTCGGTAATGAGTTTAGTATTGTTGAACAAGGAAAGAAAGTTGCCGCTCGTCTCAAAATCGGCCTTGAAATAAAAGAAACTTCCTGTCTTGCTGATTCTCTGGGTGTTGTATGTCAGCGAATAACGCAAGCCGAGCGACAAATGACTTGTGTATTGGGCCTTCTTCCGCTGACTGGTCTCCGCATCAAGGTATTCTTGGAAAACTGGGTTGATATTGGCAATCTTTACGCTGTTGAGATAAATAGGCGAAAAGTTATGTGCTGTCCGATAGTTGTTTTTCCAGTCATAACCGAAAGAAGCAGTTGTGATATAGCGCGAATAATAGTATCTAATCTGCGAATTGAAGCCCAAAGAAATAGTGGTGGTAGGTTGGTAATCTCTTGAGAAGGTGGTGTTTGAGAAGGGACTCAAAAACCTTGGAAAAAGCACGCTGGCCGTCAGACCTAACTCCCAAGTGTTGAATACATTCTTGCCAGTTTCAGGGTCGCCACCTCCTGCCAGTTTTTGCGCTTCCAATCCGCCTTTCAGACTGAGTTGGAAGGTCTCGGCTCCGTGGAAAATGTTTTTGTTGGAATACGAAAGGCTACCTTTGATGCCCAAATCGCCTTCCGAGTTGGTGCTTTCACCTTGGACAGTAATCGAATGTCTGTCGTTTTGTTGCATGGTGATACGACAGTCGAGCAGGTTGAGCGAGTCTTGAGGCCCTGAAACGGTGTCAAACTCGATGTTGATGTTGCGGAACAGTCTGAAATTGCCCAATGACTTGTAAGTGCTGGTGATGCTCCTCAGGTTGTAAGGCAGTCCTTCTATAATGTGTATGGATTGCTTAAAGGTTTGTGGCTTCACGTCGGGTTTGCCAAAGTAGTAGAAATCCCAAATGTTTTTCCGCTTCCTTATCATACCTGTCTCAACAACCAGCTGGATGGAATCGGTAGGTTTTTCACCCATCCTTAATACACTGAAGTTGGGGTATACGCTGATGTCGCGGATGTAGTATTTCTTGCTTGACAACTTGTTGTCTTTCAGTCGCATGGTGATATCCATGCTGTGGTTCATGAAATTGCTGTCCACCTCAAAATAGATGTCATCGCGATTGAAGAAGAAATAGCCTGAGTTTTTCATCCGGTCTGTGATGATTTCACGCTGTTCATCAAGGGAATAGGCATTGTAGATATCGCCTTTTTTGGGTTCAAATTTGGCACTGTCACGCATGATGTACCTATTAATGAGCGAGTCATCAATGACATAGTTGAACTGTTTAATACGATAAGGTTGGGTGGGGTAGACATGATAGGTGACGGTGGCTCGTTTTCGTTTCGTTTTCACCGTGTGGTTCACTTTGGAATTGAAATAGCCTACATTGTCGAGATAACGCGTCATCTGGGTAGACGAATTGTTGGCTCCTTTCACATCGTAATATACAGGTGCCTTACCGAAATTCTTATTCATCCAAGCCCACACCTTGCTATCGGGTTTTTGCTCCGACTTGTAGTAGATCCAGGTGGGCATATTGGTTTGGAAGGCATCCTTGTAAGGCTTGAGGGTGATGTAGGAGGACAGCCCCGACTTGCTGATTTGGGCCTTGTTGTCCTCGATGACGATGCTGTTTTTCTTCACCAAGTATTTCCCCTCGGGGACAAACTTATTGATGTTGCACGAAGACATAATGATGGCCACGAACAATAGAAGGATGATATGGAGCCGTTTGCCTGACATGCCGTGTAGATTTTGTGCAAAAATAACGATTTTGGATGAGCGATAATAGGTGAATAAGTGTTTTTTGAAAAGGATTCGTTTCAAAGTTTTGATTCTGATGGTTTTTCTTCCTCAAACCGCTTCAATTTCATCGTTTCCCCATCAAACACAGCATAGGTGGAATCATATATCCAATTGCCTATGACAGTGGTCAAGGCATGGTCGCCAGTCTTGTATTGCATGGGTTTGTGTTGGTGGCCGAAGACGAAGAAATCGATGGTCGGGTCGAGGGTAGCTTGCTCTTGGGCATATTGATAGAGACGGGTTTTGGGAATGTCATCGTAGTAGCCGCGCTCCACTTCGTTCTTGAGTTTTTTCAGACGGTGCTGGTGCGACCATTTCAAGGCCAAACCAATGCCCAAATCAGGATGCAACCATCGAAACAGCCATTGGCAGAACTTGCATTCAAACACCTTTTTCAGAAATTTGTAGCCCTTGTCGCCGGGACCTCTGCCGTCGCCGTGAACGAGGAAAAACTTCTTGCCTTTAATGGTCTTGATGACGGGCTCTCGGTGCATCTCAAGTCCAAGTTCGTCGTGCAAGTAGCCAAAACTCCATAGATCGTGGTTCCCGATGAACATGTGCACAGGGATGCCTGTATCTGTGAACTCCGCCAACTTACCTTGCAGTCTGACAAAACCCCTCGGAATCACGGTTTTATACTCAAACCAAAAGTCGAACAAGTCACCCATTAGGTAAAGCCCCTCACAATCAGGACGAATGCCATCAAGGAAACGCAACAACATGCGCTCACGCTTTTGGCTGTCCTCCAGCGAGGGGATGCCTAAATGGAAGTCGGTGACGAAATAAACAGCCATCAGAACTGGATTTCGGCACTGCGGCGGATGAGTTCCGTGATGAGGGTGATGAGCTTGGGCTCCACGGCATTCACGGCCTTGATGACTTCCTCATGCGTGATGGTAACGGTATGTTCCAAACCATATATATTGGCCATGTCGGAAACGATGGACAGACCAAACACAGGCAACTTGCCTTGTCTTGCCACGATGACCTCAGGCGTGGTGGACATGCCGATGGTGTCGGCTCCGATGATGCGGAAGTAGCGGCACTCGGCGGGAGTCTCGTAGGTCGGGCCTGAAGTGGAGCAATACACACCGTGCTGCACCCAAATGCCTTTTTCTAAGGCAATCTCGTCGGCCAACTTGATGAGGCGTTTGTCGTAAGGCTCGCTCATGTCGGGGAAACGCTCACCATAACGGTCGTCATGCGGTCCGATCAAAGGGTTCGGCATCATATGGATATGATCGTTAATGATCATGATATCACCCACGTGGAAGTTCGGGTTGAGTCCGCCTGCAGCGTTGCTGAGGATGAGGAACTGGATACCCAGCTGCATCATCATGCGGACGGGGAAGGCCACCTCACTCATCGGGTAGCCCTCGTAATAATGGAAACGACCTTGCATGGCGATGACTTTTCGGCCGGCGATGGTGCCAAAAAGTAGTTGTCCCTGATGACCTTTCACCGTGGAGACGGGGAAGTTCGGGATATCCGAATAGGGGATGGCGTATTCAACGTTGATGCCGCTGGCCAGGCCGCCTAAGCCTGAACCTAACACTACACCGACTTCGGGCTGAAAACCATTGGTTTTCAATTTAATGTAACCAACGGTCGTAAGAATTCTTTCGTACATAGCTCAATATTTCTTCGTTATACTTTTCTTCTTCATGGAAACGCACGCTGACGGGCAAAGCATACAGCGGAGCGGTTTCAAACTGACAAAGATAAGGAGAATTTGTCAATCGCGCTGCATCTTTTTCGGTAGTGACGATGATTTTCTTCTCGCCACCGAGGTTGTCAAAACGTTTGAGTATGGTTTTTATGTCGTTTTCCGTGTAAGGATGATGGTCTGTAAAGGACAGAAAATCAATGGTTTTGTAGCGATTTTCCAATTCCTCGACAAACGGCTTTGGGTTGGCGATGCCGCAGAAAGCCAAAACAGAATCTGCATTTTCAAAGGAAACCCTTTTTGCTTTTTCGTTTAAGGGTTGCAAATCGTTGTATTCCAAATAGGAAAAGAACACTTTTTGTTCTTCGGTTGGATTTATTTTGTTGATGATTTGTTGCTTTTCTTCTTCGTCTAGATGCTTTGGCGATTTGCTCACGACAATGATTTGGGCACGTTTGGCGGCTGACTTCACATCGCGCAAAGTGCCAGCAGGGAAGAGGAAATCGTTGCAATAAAGATGCTGGTATTCAGTCAGTAGGATATTCAATCCCGGTCTGATGCTTCGGTGTTGAAAAGCATCGTCCAAAAGAACGACTTCGACCCCCTGTTCCCAAAGCAGGCGCGCTACGCCTTCTGAGCGATTCTTATCAACTGCAACTTGAATATCAGGGTGTTTCGTGAAGTATTGTAGCGGTTCGTCCCCCAAATCCTCATAAGTACATGACGCATCAGCCAATTTGAAGCCTTTCGTCTTTCTGCCATAGCCACGGCTCAAGGTGGCCACACGGTAAGTGTCTTTCAATAGGTTGATGAGGTATTCCGTTTGAGGCGTCTTCCCTGTTCCACCGAGGTTGAGGTTGCCCACGCAAATCACGGGTTTCTCGAAACTTGTTGATTTCAAGATGTGCCAATCGTATAGTTTGTGTCTGATAGTCAGAACGATATGATAAATTAGCGCTATGGGCAAAAGTAAAATTCTCATTATGGGGTCAAAATTAGACAAAATTTGCTAATTTTGAGCCTCAATTTTGAAAATATGACCGTAAAAGACATTTTGAACTGCATCATCGAGGTGGCGCCTTTGCATTGGCAGGAGAGTTACGACAATGCTGGCCTTCAGGTGGGCGACCTCAACGCCGAAACCCGTAAAGCCTTGATTTGCTTGGATATTACCGAAGAAGTCGTAGATGAAGCCGTTACCAAGCATTGTGACCTCATCATCAGCCATCACCCTTTGATTTTCCGTGGATTGAAGCATCTTACGCCCGAAACCTATATCGAACGCGCTGTGATGAAAGCTGTCAAACACGATATCGCCATGATTTCGATGCATACCAACTTGGACAACAGCTATTTGGGTGTGAGCCGTGTTTTGGCAGAACGGCTTGGCCTGAAGAATTTGCATCTGCTTCAACCCTCCGAAATGGAACCCGAGCTTTGTGGTGCAGGCATGATAGGTGAGTTTGTAAATCCAATGGAAGAAGTTGATTTTCTGAATCTTGTGGCAGAAACCATAGGCTCGCCTTGTCTGCGTCATTCCGCTTTGATGGGTCGTAAAATCCAAAAAGTTGCGCTTTGTGGCGGTGCTGGTGCTCCGTTCATGCAGGATGCCTTGCGCCAAAAGGTGGATGCTTATCTTACCGCCGACATCAAATACCACGACTTTTTTGTCCCCGAAGGCAACATCCTGCTGGTCGACGGAGGACATTTTGAGACCGAGCAATTCACGAAAGAATTAATATGTGAGTTGATTCGGAAAAAATTTCCTACCTTTGCAGCCGAAATCGCCGAAACGAAGACGAATTCGGTCCATTATTTTGTAAAAAAATAAGTAATCACAATATGGCTAAGAAAGACAATAAAGAAATTGCTGAGGTGACTGAAGTTGCTGAAGTGGAAGAGGTTAAGGAAACCAAGAAGACGACAAAGAAAACTACCAAAGCTAAGACTCAACCTAAGGAAGAGGAAATTCCTGCGGCTCCTCAGGAAGAGGTACAACCCGTTAAGGCGGAAGAACCCAAACCTGTGGAAGATCCAATAGAAGTGAGCGTTGAGCGCAAGTTGGTAGCCCTTTATACCTTGCAGAAGGTCGATTCCAAGATTGACGAAATTAGGGCCTATCGTGGCAATCTGCCTTTGGAAATCCAGGACATGGAGGACGAAATCGCTGGCTTGGAGACCCGTATCGCCAACTTCAAGGAAGAGAGCAAGAAGCATCAAAAGGACATCTCTGATTATAAGATCAAGATTAAGGAAACGGAAGCCCTCATTAAGAAATATGAAGACCAGCAGAACAATGTCCGTAACAACCGTGAATATGATTCTCTGACGAAGGAGATTGAGTATCAAACGCTTGATATCCAGCTTTCGGAGAAGCGAATCAAAGAGATTACCGCTAAGGACAATGAAGTGGCAACCAAGGTGGCCGATGCTCAGATGCGTCTCACCGAACTGAATGCCTCGCTGAAGGAGAAGAAAGACGAGTTGCATTCCTTGGTGGAAGGTACCGAGAAAGAAGAAGAACTGTTGCTGCAACGTTCCGCCGAGTGCGAGAAACTGGTCGAGGAACGTCTTTTGGTGGCCTACAAGCGCATCCGTAAGAATGCCCGCAATGGTCTTGCTGTGGTCGGCATCTTCGACGAGGCTTGCGGTGGTTGCTTCAACCGCATTCCTCCTCAACACCAGTTGGACATCTGTACGCACAAGAAGATCATTGTTTGCGAATACTGTGGTCGAATCCTTGTCGACAAAGGCATTATCGCGCAATACAAAGATTGATTGCGTTCGCAAAATAGTTGTGGAAAGGCTGTCTTCGGGCAGCCTTTTTTGTTTAAAACCTCACCTTGAGGGTGGTGGCCAGAATATGCTTGAATTGCTTTTGGGTGATGGATTCAATGCCTAAGTCACCGGCATCGTATAGGAAAGAGTAGGTCTTACCATGGCTCAACTCATAAGCGAAATCGAAGGTGGTGTTTTCTGAAACGGGAACGCTGATACCGCATGAGGCTTTCTTGACACTGCCGCCCGTCTCGCCCAAGCCGAAAGGACTGCCATAGTACCCCATACCCAATCGGAGATAGGAACTGCCGAGACACCATTCGCTGCCTAGACGGAGGTTGAAGGTTTTACCGTAGGTCTCACGTATGCTGTTGTTGGTTTCAGTGTAGTCCCAGTCGTCAGCCTTGAACTTAGCTGCGCCAAAGTTAGTGTATTCCGCATCGAGGCTGATGATGCCTTGTTGCCCGATGACGAAAGCCATGCTGCCCACCCATTTCAGCGGCTTGATGAAGGTGTATTCATAGTGTGATTCAGGACTAAGGCACTTCTGAGTGATCCAATTGAGTTCCGATTCAGTTGCCGTTTGCCAGGATTCCGAGAAACTGTAAATGGTGGGCGAGTGGAAGGCTCCACCGAAGCGAAGCCGAGGTGTGGCATGGTAGATGAAGCCGACCTTGACATTACCACCCCAGCCCGTGGAACTGAGGTCTTCTGTAAACGTCCATTGATTGAATTCGGTGTCGGTACCTTCGACGCGGCTTTCTTTGAAGAGCTTAGTTCCCTCTCGCTTGATGTGAGCCAGGTCAGCACTGATTCCGATGAAGAAACGGTCGTTGAAATTGGCGCTTCCTGCAAAAGTCCAAGCTTCGGAACGGCCTATGAAATCACATTCCTGGCCTTGCCAGATGTTGCCTTGAGGTACTGGACTGCTATAATAGGGCCCAATTGCATCTTGATAAAGATCAATGAGATAGGTCTTCCAAGCTGGATAAATGTCGTATGGAAATACATCTTGCAGGTCGTATTGAGTATACCCGTCGATTCGGGCCAGGTAGTTGTCAATCTTCGAACTGGTGGGGTTGATGCCTTTAGCATTGGTGTGGATGTTAAAGTCGTTGGTGCGGGTAAGTCCGATGCCGAATTGGGTGGAACGAAGGGGACGATAGTTACTCCTTTGTGTCGTGCCGACCCATCCGATGTTGGGAATGGAGAGACGTATCTTGTTTGCACCTAATTGTGTCCCGTAATAATGTGATGAATGGTAATTGTCGAGCAGGTTGAGGGAAGTGGTGAATTCGTTGCTACGGTAAATGCCCATTCCAGCCGGGTTGATGTTGATGGCGGTCATGTCGCCTCCTACAGCCCCCATGGCATTGCCCATGCCCAAAGCCTTGGCTGTGCCTTGATAGTAGGTTTGCGAAAACAGGCAAGCATCGTCGGCACCTTGGGCGAAAGCTGACAAGGCACATAGGATAACGATAGTTATAGTAAGTATTCTCTTCATGGTCGACAGGATAAAAAAAGACTACCTTGCAATTTGAACCGCAAAGGTAGTCTTTTATTGTCAATTTACTGTAGTGGTTCGAAAATTATCTTCTTCCTCCACCTGAGCTACGGCCACCGCCCGAGGAGCTATGGCTACCGCCGCCTCCAGAGCTGCCGCGGCTACCGCCAGAGCTTGAGCTTGAGCCACGGCTTCCGCCGCTGTAGCTGCTGCTCGAGCTGCGACTTGAACTTGAGGAGGAGCTTCTCGAAGGTGAGCTGCTTCTGTTATAGCTGCTGCTTGAGTTGCCTCTGTTGTACGAGCCGCTTGAACTGTTGCTTCTGCTTCCGCTGTTCACGCCTGTTGAAGAAGGACGTGATGAGGAAGAGCCTTGCGGACGCACATATTCTGAGCTGGAGCGTGAAGGACGGCTGCTGTTGGGTGAGGTGTAGCTTTGACGTTCGCCGCTTTGGCTGCCTGTGCGGGCATTGCTTGAGCTTGAAGGACGGCTGGCAGAGGTGTTGCCTGTGCGACCACTGGTGCCTGCAGTAGGTCTGCTGCTTGCAGGACGGCTGCTCACCGTAGGTCTGCTGGTGTTGGTGCGCCCCGAGGCGCTGGCTGTAGAACTACTGCTTGCTGTGGGACGGCTTGTCGACACGCTGCTACCCACTCTTGCATTGGTGTTGCCACTGGCGCTACCCGACATGCTGCCACCCGTTGTGGCTCTGCCGCCATCTTGCAGGCTGTGGCTCATCGAGCCCGCCGTGCCATTGCTGTGACGCACACTGGCCACGTAGCTGCTCAAACTGCTGCCGCCGTTTCCTCCGGGGTGATGTCCGCCATGGCCATCCCAGTGGTGGTGCGGGTGATGCCAGTAGTGATCATGATAACCCCAGCCATAGGCCCAGTAAGGATTGCCCCAGTAATAGGAGTAAGGATACCATGAATAACTCCAGTAAGAATAAGGATACCAGGAGTAGCTCCAGTACGGATCCCAGCCCCAATAGGTTCTCCAATAGGGACGATAACCCCAGCCGACGTAGAGGTTAGGATAATAATCCCAATAGAAGGGGTCGTAGCTGTCCACATAGACGTAGGTGTTACCGCTGCCACCAGTGTAATAATCGTCATAATAGTCTAAGGTAGAAGATGCTTGCGTGCCAAAACGCTTGATGCGCGTGGCAAAGTCGGCATCATAATAAGTCTCTGTGGTGGTGTAAACTACACCGTTGGTGTCGGTCACCGTTTCCGTGGTTTGATAAACGGGGTCGGCATTGTTGACGTAATTCTTGCTGTCGGAATAGTAGGCTTGATAGTCGTATTCCGAGCTGCTGCTGATGCTTGGACTCACGTATGAGCCGTTGCCTTTGGCCATCCGATTGCCCGTGTTGCCGTAAGGCGAATAATAGACATCGTCTTGTGCTACGTGACGGTTCGCTGAGCAGCTGGCGAAAACCATCAAGGCAACGATTGGGAGAAGTCTTAAAGCTTTCATTTTATTGTGTGTTTATTTGTCCGTGAATAATTAATAGTCGTTTCAATTAATACAAATTTCATACCAAAAACCGATATTCATATATTGATTTACAAAATTATTCCAATTTGATGACCCGACCGTCATTGGTACATTCCTGTACAATCCAGGGATTGCCTTTATAATACACATTTCCAATACTATAGAGCCAAACGGTGAGCTTGGTTCTGGCCCAGACATAAGCATCGTTAGTGGAATGCGATTGCACTCTGACGAAGTTGGAGTTGAGGTTTTCGGCATGGATGGCACCATAACTTCTCATCATGATTTCTGTATATTGGGCAGTGCCTCTTAAGGTCACCAAGGAGGTGCCATTGCTGAAGTTGTTTTTTACTACGTCACAGCTTAACGTCAAATCAATGTCGCCACAACCTTCTTTGACATTGAGATAGAAAGATCGAGTCCAAACGGAATCAAAGACAGCATCCGTAGAATCGATGGTGAGTTCTTTGATGCCTCTGATGGAGTCGGTGCAGAGTAGGTCGCCGACGGAGGCAAAATCGATTTGTCGCAGACTGTCATAATATACGGTCAAGTCGATGCTGTAGTCAAAACTTCGGAGCCAATTGTAGTCATTCTCGTTTTTGATGACCAAGGTGTCGCCGTCGATTTCGGTCGTTATCTTTTCGATAAGGTTCTTCGGACAAGTTAGTTCCAAACGTGGATGATTGTTGTGTACCAACTTGACATTCACGTTGTTGTACATCTTGATAGCAGTGAAGCGATGGCCAAGGCTGCGTTGTTCAGTAATGGGTTCGCCATTGGTGAACAGCGCCTCCATCTTGCTGCATGATGCAACCATCAGGCTAACGAGGAAAAACAGGACTGCGATGACGTTTCTTTTCATGGCGAGGTAAATAGTATTTGTGTTGGATATGGTAGCCGATGCCGACACTGATGAAGTCGGCCTTGATGTCGTAGGTGGTGAAGGCAATCGTGGCAAACAGGTTCTCGTTGATATAGTAGCGGGCGGCGACTTTTTGGTAGAACAACAAGCCGTACGTTGGTGAGTTTAAGGGAACGTTGTTACGAATGCCAAGATTGAACATGAAACTGGCTCGGTCGAGCAACATTTCATATGCGAACAGGAAACCAGGTTTCAGATAAATGTCCCAATCGGGCTTGGTGATTTTGTCGGAGTTGTCATAAACCAATTCGATTCCCAATCCCAGTCGGTCGCGCTCCGTGATTTGGAACATGAAGTTTGCGGCCAAGTCGTGGACTAGGAAATACTCGTGTGTTCCATATTGCTGGTTCATGTCCTTGAAGCCGAGCGTGTACTGATAATCGGTGACGAAATGCCGCTTGCCGTCAAATTCAAAGAGATAGTTTTTTGGGCGTAGTTTTTTGTCTATGTGTGTCTTAGGTGGCGCAAGATACCACGAAAGCCCTGTCGCCACGCTGAAGATGTTGATGCCCATGTTGGGAGCTTTTGTCGCACCGTTCGAGAAATGGGTCAAACCTGTTGAGGTTACCCAATGAAGCCGGTCGACAATGCGTTGCCTGTATTCGAACGATAGATTGACGGCAGCATTGATATGGGATCCGATAGCGTAGTTGTGGAAGTTTTCTTTGGGGTCAAACCTGTTGGTGAGGTACGAAACGCCTACGCCTAACTTAAAAGTCAGCCTGCTGTTTGTTCCTGGCGTGATGGGGAAGTTGATAAACGGATAGAGGGCGAATACCTTGCCCAATTCTGCCGAGATGGAGTCGTTGCCGAAACCCGAATAATAAAAAGTGAGCCCGATGGAAGGGTAGTTGTGCAGCACTTCCCAACGATGTTCTCCATAGGTGTTGCGGTGGAGTGAGAACTCGTAGGCGGGTGTGTGGCGGCTGTAACGACCTAAGGCTGAGTGAAATTCATCGTTTTGGAAATACATGTAGCCATAGTGCATTCTCGCCTCAATCTCATAGTTGCGGTGGCTCAGCTGCGCTTCCATCGTTTTCCCCAATAAAATGAGGAGCGCAAAGAAGACAATATGTTTTATATGTCGTTCCATTGGGTCCGCAAAGGTACAAAAAACTATGATATAAGAGAGATTCCCTACGGGAATGGAAGTCAAGTCGTATGTTTAAACGCGATGGCGGTAAAGTCTACAAATTGTAAACGCCACTGACCACCGCGGTTAACTATAAAACGGATTTCCAGTCCCCGAAGGGGAATCTCTACAATCAATAGGAATCAATTAAACATTATTCCTTACTTTTGCGCCATCAAATTTGCATGATATGGACGAAAGATTAGTTGCATTCAAGCGTTTGCTGGATATCATGGATGCCGTGCGTGCGGGCTGCCCTTGGGACAGCACCCAAACCATCCATAGCCTGCGCCATCTTACCATTGAGGAGACCTATGAACTCAGCCAAGCCATCCTCAACGACGACCTCAACGAAGTGAAGAAGGAACTTGGCGACCTCATGCTCCATCTCGTCTTTTATGCCAAGATAGGGCAAGAAGAGGGTGCTTTCGACATTGCGGATGTGCTTAATGGCATCTGCGAGAAGATGATTGTACGTCATCCGCATATCTTTGGTAATGAGAAGGTTGAGAATGCAGAGCAAGTGGAGCAGAATTGGGAGAAAATCAAGCTGGAACGTGAGCACAACCGCAGTGTGTTGGGCGGCGTCCCTGAAGGCTTGCCGTCACTTCTGAAAGCCTACCGTATGACTCAGAAGACTGCGGGCGTGGGCTTCCGTTGGCCTGATGCGCAACAGGCATGGCAAAAAGTGGAGGAGGAGAAAAGCGAACTCTTTGAGGAACTGCAAAAGCCTGATAATACGCCCAACATTGAGGAGGAATATGGCGACTTGCTTTTTGCTTTGGCAGCCTATGGCAACTACATCGGCGTGAATCCGGATGATGCTTTGGAGAAAACCAATTTGAAGTTTCGTGAAAGGTTCGGCCACGTCGAGCAACGCGCACGTGAGCAAGGTAAAGGCGTGCAACACCTCAGCCTTGAGGAAATGATTTCCTATTGGAAAGAGGCAAAGAATCTTTGCCCGTAAACAAAAGAAACAATTTTACACCACTTCGGCAACGGTGAAATTGCTACCGCCGATGAAGACCACATCGCCGAAATGGGCGTTGTTGACGGCGGAACGATAGGCATGATTGACGGACTCAAACACTTGTCCGCGTAGGCCCATGTCAAAGGCTTTCTCGGCTAAGATATTGGCATCCAATCCTCTGGGGATGTCGGCCTTGCAGAAATAGTATTCGGCGCCGCGAGGCAACAGCTGTAATACGCTCTCGATGTCCTTGTCGTTGACCATGCCAAGGACGAAATGCAGTTTTCCATAGCTCATCTCTGCCAGTTGGCGCACCACTTCCGTGATACCGGCCACATTGTGCCCTGTATCAGCGATGGTGAGCGGGTCTTTGTTGAGAATCTGCCAGCGGCCCATCAAGTGGGTGTTGCGAATGACTTTGCCGATGCCGTCGCGGATATGGTCTTCTGAAAGGTTGAACTTGTCGCGCAGCAAGTCTAAGGCACACATTACCGTGGTCAGGTTCTTCTGTTGGTAGTTGCCCATCAACGGGATTTCGAGGGCTTCCATGTAGAGCTCGCTGTTTTTCCAAACGTCGTATTGTTGCTCGATGTCTGACTCGATATGGATTTTGTCGCAGTCGAAGATCTGGTCGGCAAAGTAGATGGGGCTGTTGTCTTCCTTGGCCTTGTCGATGAAGACTTGTTCCGTCTCGGGATGGGTCTCGCCAATGACCACAGGGATACCGGGTTTGATGATGCCCGCCTTTTCGTAGGCAATTTTGGCTCGTGTGTCACCCAAAAACTTCATGTGATCGAAGTCAATATTGGTGATGATGCTGAGTTCGGGCGTGATGAGATTGGTGGAGTCCAAACGGCCGCCCATACCCACCTCGACAATGGCAATGTCTATCTTTTCCTTCGAGAAGTAATCGAATGCCATGCCTACGGTCATCTCGAAGAAGGAGAGTTCCATGGCCTCGAACTTTTCCTTGTAGTTGTCAATGAACTGTACCACATTCTCTTCAGGAATCATCTCCCCGTTGATGCGGATGCGCTCGCGGAAATCGCGGAGGTGAGGAGAGGTGTAAAGCCCTGTCTTATAGTCCGCTTCCTGAAACACGGAAGCCAGCATGTGGGAGACGGAACCTTTGCCGTTGGTGCCCGCCACATGCACCGACTTGAAGTTGTTTTGGGGGTTGTTGAGAAGGTTAAGGAGTTGGATGGTGTTGTTCAGATCAGCCTTGTAGGCGGCTGCACCAATGCGTTGATACATCGGGAGCTTGTTGAACATCCAGTCGAGAGTCTCTTGGTAGGTCATATGAAAAAGCAAAGGCCCCTGAACTTGTCGAAGGGCCGATTTATTATTGGTTAATGACAAAAGTATAAGTGATGGTTCCGTGTTGCTCTTCGGGGGCATTAGGGTCGGAAGCGAAGGACGAGCGCAGGGCAGCTTGTTTGGCTTTTTGACGCATGTCGCTGTTAATTACAGTAGTGCCTTTGGTGGCGACTTCAGCTCGTGTTACCTTGCCTTGGCGATTCACCCAGATATCGACTACCACGATGCCTTCTTCACTGAAGTCGTCGTTGGGGCGGTGCAGCGACTTGGCACCACGACCACCGAGGTCATAGCCTGGGCCGTTGCCTTTTCCACCGTTTCCATCGTATTTTTTGATGTCCGCCAGTCCATTGGGGTTGCCCTGGTCACCAGGCTGACCAGTGATACCTTCTGAACCGCCAGCTTGCGGGTTGTTGTTGCCTTTGAACAAAGCTCTTTGGTTGACGGTGGGCTTAGGTTCCTCGGCAGGTTTTTCCTGTTTCGGTTTGGTGTTTTTGGGTTTCTCCAGCGAAGGGGCTTCTTCGTCGTTTTGGGTGACGATTTCTTCCTTGCTTTGGCTAGGTTGTTGTTGGGGCTGAGCAGCCATAGGGATAGCGGGCTTCTCAGGTTGGATGTTACCCATGCCTTGGTCCATCATGCCCAAGTCAACCTCAACGCCTTCTTCTCCTGGAAGCGGCAAAGGCGTCCTGAAAGCCATCAGAAACAAGACGAGCACAATCAAAGCGTGGACGACGATGGTCCCTGCTATGGCTAAACCCTTGTCTTTCTTTTCGTTGCGGTTCATGTTGTCTCCTATTTCTTTGGCGATGTGGCGAGAATGACTTTGTGGTTGTTACCAGTGGCGTTGTTGATTTCGTTGACGGCATCAATCACATTCACAACATATTGCACGGGTACGGTCTTGTCGGAACGAAGTACCACCGTGGCTTGGCTGTCGTTGCCGATGTTGGCGTTGATGAGGTCGGTAAGTTGGGTCTCGTCAGCGAGATTGTCGTCAACGAAATACTGGAATTGGTCGTTGATGTAAACCGTGACGGTTTGTTTGGCCATGGTCTTGCTGTTGCTCGACGGCAACATGAGCTTGATGGCATTGGGGGCGACCAAGGTCGAAGTCAGCATGAAGAAAATCAGCAGCAGAAACACCAAGTCCGACATGGACGAGGAGTTGAACGTAGGTTCGACCTTATTTCTTGATTTGATGGCCATAATGCGCTGATTTTAGGCGGGTTCGTTCAAGACATCCATAAACTCGGTCGCCTTGCCCTCAAGCAGGTTAACGACCTTTTGGATTTTCGTTGAGATGATGGCATGGAAGAAATAGGCGATGATACCGACGATCAGACCGCCGACAGTAGTCACCATGGCTTCATATATGCCTGATGAAAGCAGCGAAATGTCAATGTTGTTGCCCGCCATCGACATGTTATAGAAGGCACGAATCATACCTGTAACCGTGCCCAAAAAACCGATCATAGGAGTAGCACTGGCAATCATGGCGAGGATGCTGACACCACGTTCCAGCTGGGCCACCTCAAGGTTACCCACATTTTCAATGGCCGAATTGATGTCGCTCAAAGGTCTGCCGATGCGGGAGATGCCTTTTTCAATCATTCTAGAGATAGGGGTGGAGTTGCCGCGGCACAAAGCCTTGGCCGAATCCAACTTGCCGTCTTTCATGTATTCGCGGATGCGTTCCATGAAACCGTTGTCGTATTTCGTGGCGCGCGAGACGGCGATGTAACGTTCGATGAAAATGTAAACCGCTATGACAGACAAAACGGCCAATATTATCATAATCCAGCCGCCTTTGGTGGCAAGGTCAAGGAGGGAAAGTTTGATTTCTGTAGGCTGGATTACGGTTTCTGTTGCGGCTGCACCTAAATCATTGGCAGCTTGTTGAATTTGCAAAAGATTCATATTATCGTTGATTATTTTATTCTGTTTTAAAACTGAAAAACAATGATATTATTGTCAGCGCATGTCAATCACATCCACCCTGGGGTGTTTTTTCGTGTCGAAGGTGAAGAATTTATCGTCCAATTTCTGGTCGAATTTCATCTCCTCCACATTGATGACAAACTTGTTGCCGTCTTCATAATATACGTCGGCGCTTTTCAGTTCGGATTTTTTGGCGTCGATTTTCAGGGTTACGCGCTTGTATTGTCCTGCGGGATTGGCTAATTCAACGGTAGCTATCCCTTTGGCATCAATGCCTGTGAGGGTAGCCACATAATTCTCATCCAATGTGGTGAGGACTTTCAAAGGTGTGTTGTCGGTGCCTTCACTGGCATTGCTGACCATGACCTCCTCAGCATCTGTGAAATACGTCCAAATGGTCTTGCCATCGGAAATGGTTTGCTGGTCAGCCATTTCAACCTTATAGGCCTCGCCTTGCAGCCAGGCATGACCTTTTTCAGCCTCGTCCAATTTTTCTCCTTTGGGGCTGATTTGATAGTTGAAACTCATCTCCACATTTTGGTGACTCTTGATTTGATTGACCAAAACACGGATGAGTGCTTCTGCGTTGTTTTGTGCGCTAACTACCTGTGTTGTAAACAATAAGAACAAACAGGCGATGATGTTTTTCGTTTTCATTGTCAAATTCCGTTATCTTTGTTGTAAAGATCTTGCAAAATCTGTTCCAAAGCTGCTTCGGAACCCACTTTCACTTCGCGTGACTTGCTTCCTGAGAACGGTCCGACGATGCCTGCGGCTTCCAATTGGTCGATGATGCGTCCTGCGCGGTTGTAGCCGAGTTTCAGCTTGCGCTGGATCATCGAAGTGGAGCCTTGTTGGGTCTGCACCACGATGCGGGCAGCTTCCTCAAAGAGGCTGTCGCGCTCACCATCATCTTCAATGTCGGCACCTTCACCCTCCTCTTCCGGCACTTCTGGCAATAAGAACGGCTCGGGATAGCCGCGTTGTTCGCCGATGAATTCGGTGACGGTTTCCACTTCGGGCGTGTCGATGAAAGCGCATTGCAGACGGACGAGGTCGTTACCCGTGGAGAGCAACATGTCGCCGCGACCAATCAGCTGGTTGGCACCGCTTTGGTCGAGGATGGTCTTCGAGTCGACTTGCGAGATGACACGGAAAGCGATACGGGCCGGGAAGTTGGCCTTGATGGAGCCAGTGATGATATTGACGGAAGGACGCTGCGTGGCGATGATCAAGTGGATGCCGATGGCACGTGCCAACTGGGCCAGACGGGCGATGGGAGCTTCCACCTCGCGACCAGCGGTCATGATGAGGTCGGCGAACTCGTCGACGACAAGCACGATATAAGGCAGATAACGATGTCCTTCAGTGGGCAGCAGTCTGCGCGACTTGAATTTCTCGTTATATTCGATGATGTTGCGGCACTCGGCGGATTTCAGTAGGTCGTAGCGTTGGTCCATCTCGATGCACAAGGAGTTGAGGGTGCGCACTACCTGTCTGACGTCAGTGATGATAGCATCTTCTGTATCAGGGAGTTTGGCCAAATAATGTCGCTCGATACGGTTGTAAAGTGTCAGTTCCACCTTCTTTGGGTCGACCATGACGAACTTCAATTCTGAAGGGTGTTTGCTGTAAAGTAAAGAAGCGATAATGGCATTGAGTCCCACCGATTTACCTTGACCTGTGGCACCAGCCATCAGGATGTGTGGCATCTTGGCGAGGTCGAAGACATAAGTCTCGTTGGAGATGGTCTTGCCGATGGCGCAAGGCAAAGCAAATTTGGCGTTTTGGAACTTCTCCGAACTCAATACGCTGCGCATTGAAACTGTTTCAGGCTTGCTGTTCGGCACTTCGATGCCGATGGTGCCCTTGCCCGGGATAGGCGCAATGATACGTATGCCTAAGGCAGCCAAACTCAGCGCAATATCATCTTCCAGGTTCTTGATTTTGGAGATACGGATGCCAGCAGCGGGGACTATTTCATATAAGGTGACCGTGGGACCGATGGTCGCCTTGATTTTGTCGATAGCGATGCCATAATTGCCCAAGGTCTCCACGATTTTATTCTTGTTGGCCTGCAGTTCCTCTTCGTCGATTTCCGACTTCTTGCCACCGTAGTCGTTGAGCATGTCAAGGGTCGGGAACTTATAGTCGCGCAACTCGTAACGCGGGTCAAAAGGCGTGTCGATGGTGTGATGAACATTGGTCTGACCTTTTTCCACCGTCTCCTCGGTAGGCGTGTTCTCGATGACCAGTTCCACCTTTTCGGATTCGTTTTCAGCTTTCTGAGGCACTGCATCTTGGGATTTGGTGTCGTTCACAGCTGTTGCAATTGGATCCAATGTAACTTCAGTAGGTTTGAAGACATTCTCTTTTTGACCTTGTGGGTCGTAGTCAGAGTTGACAATTTCAAACGAAGGGGATTTGGTGAAAGCGGTGGCAGCAGGCAGATGTTCGTCCTCTTCATCGTCGATGGAATCAGGGTCGATGTCCTCGCCGTTATTGGTCATGTTGCTTCTTTCTCTTTCCAGTTCTTCCTGAATGCGCTGTTCGGCAAGGAGAGCCGCCTGATGACGACGTTCCTCTTCGCGTTTCTCGCGTAATTCCTTGAAATAGTTGAGCGTAAGATTAAACTGATATACGGCGAAAACCAAGAACAAAAATGCGAGGATGATGATGACACCGGTATTGCCAACATATTGGGTTAGTATCGTGTTGAGCCACAGACCAACCGCGCCACCGAAAATGGCACATTTGGGTGCAGCGGTAGAGATAAACGCAAAGAACAGCGGCAACCACACCAAACTAAGGAGTGCCCATTTCCAAACGCTCCACATTTTGATCTTGGCCGAGTCGTTCAGTCGTAAGCCGATGAGAGTCAGCAGGTAAACGAAGAAGAAGGCTCCGATGCCGAAAGATTCTTTGATAAGCGTTTGCGCTAAGAAGACACCGGCGCGTCCTGTTCGGTTCTCAATGTTGATTTTTTGGCTAAAGATTTGGTAGCCATATTCCTGATGGTGACCGCTAAAGAAACTCACCAAGTAGGAAATCAAGGCGATGCCCAAAAAGACAGCCAAGCAGAGGAACAGGATGCCGATGATTTTGCTCAAGCGACCATCGGATTCATGTTTCACTTTGTTTTTCTGTGGCTTGGATTCCTTGCTTTTGGGAGACTTATCGCTCCGTTTTTTAGGTTTTTCCTCTTTTTTATTCTCTTCGGTATCAATCAATTGCTGCTCAAAAGGCTCAATATCGGTAGTCCCTTTTGTCTTAAAGGTGTTTTCTCTGCGGTTGTTTTTCTCTGCCATTTTCAATCTTCGTTATTAGTGTGCAAAAGTACGCAAAAAAGTTGGTTCACAAGTTGGCCTTTTCGTGTTTTTTGGAACAAAAAAACAGGCTGGATGACAGCCTGTTTCAAATGCTTGTGTATGCTTTACTTCGGAATCTTGAACATCCTCTTCCAGCGAATGCCTCCGTTCTCCTTGTCGAGGGAGAGCCAAACGAGTACGGGCTTGCCAACGATATGGTTTTCAGGCACAAAGCCCCAATAGCGCGAGTCGGCGGAGTTGTGGCGGTTGTCGCCCATCATCCAATAGTAGTCCATTTCGAAGGTATAGCTGTCGGCAGGCGCTCCGTCGATGAGGATTTGGTTGCCTTGCACCTTCAGGTCGTGGAGTTCGTAGGCATGGATGATGCGCTCGTAGAGCGGCAAGGTGTTGAGTTCTAACTTCACCGTAACGCCTTTCTTCGGGATGTAGAGCGGCCCGAAGTTATCCACATTCCAAGGATAGAGGTCGGGGCGGTTGGGGAAGAGGCTTGTGCTGGTGCCTTCACCGGGGGCTTGAACGTTGCGCATCACCGAGGTGATGTAAGGCAACTTGATGAGTTCGTCGGCCACCTTCGCGCTGATGTTAAGGATGAAGGTGTTAGGATCGGCGGTGCGGTAGCCTTCGGTGATGCTGTATTTGTCCAAAGTCTGCTTGTTGATGCCACCACTCGTGGTCACCACGGTATAGTTGAACTGCATGTTCTCAGGTTCATAAGCCTTCTCGCCGTTGATATACACCACGCCGTTAACGATTCTCAAGCTGTCGCCAGGCATGCCGATGAGGCGCTTCACATAGTTTTCGCGCTTGTCAACAGGATGGCTAATGACGTTACCGAAATTGGCATGGTCGTTCCATACGGCTTTGCGGCCATATTCGCGCACAAGGTCGTAATAGTTGATACTGCTCTGGAAAATATCGCAAACCGTGTCGCCAGCGGGATAGTTGAATACGATGGGGTCGTAACGCTTCATCGTAGAGACACCTGGGTAGCGGTGATACGGCAACTTAATCCACTCTACATACGATTTTTTGGTCTTGCTACCAGGCAAGGTATTGTGTACAAAGGGGAACGAAAGGGGGGTGTTGGGTCGCTTGGGACCGTAATGTATCTTGCTGACAATCAAGTAATCGCCAACGCAAAGCGACTTCTCCATACTCGATGTGGGGATGGTGAAGGCCTCGAAAACATATGTCCTGATAATCAAAGCAGCGACCACAGCAAAGATAATCGCATCGAACCACTCGCGGCCTGTCGATTTCTTGGGTCTTGTGGTCGTGAGGGGGTCTTGGTATTTATCGTCTTTGGCAATGATGGGGAAGAAAATGAAAGGCAAAACGGCGGCCATGCCTTCCTCCCAAATCTTGAACCTGCCGAAACACTTGCCCAATTCGGTGAGCATGAGCAGCAGCATGAAGATGTTGATATAAGGGAATACGATGAAGAACCACCACCAGAACTTCTTGTGTTTGCCGATGATTTTCAGCAGGACATAGATGTTGTAATAGGGGATGAGGCTATACCAGCCTTTTTGTCCAGCAGCCTCAAACTGCTTCCAGCAGAACGCAATCGGGATGGTGAACAGTGCCGGAACCAATAAAATAAAAAGTAATAATGACATTTTTAATGTTGAATTTCTATGTTAAACGAAGGGTTAGAGAATATAGTATTTTCGGCTGATAATTTATGCGCTTTGCAGTTCCGTGCCAAGTGCGTGCAAGGTGAGCCGAATTTGCCGTAGACGTTGTTCGCTAGGTTTGGAGATACCATAAATATAACGGGCCAGAAGGCTCTTGTTGATGCCTATGGCGCGGGCAACTTCCGACACATTGAGCCACGGAAAGCGCTTGAACATTTCGGCCACCTCATTGTGACTATTCGGTTCACTTGTTTCGTAAAAACTCGAAATGTGCATGTCGGCATCCAATTCTTCCCAACGGATAGATGTGCCTTCTTCGTCGATGATGAAATCGTTGCGTTGTTCCATTGTGGCGTCCTTCAGTTCTGGATAAGCCTCCAACGGACGGCTCAATACGCTATTCTCGGTCGTCTTCAGATAGATCCTGTTTTCGTCAAACCAGATGTTTTTTATCTTTTCCATATTCCAAGTGTGTTTAGTCAAACCTTTAAACAGAAGAAACGCATTCCAAAGGTTATCAGCAAGGTCGGCATAGCTGAATTTTTCTGCAAAGATAGGTATAAATTTTTATACCAACAATGGTTTGGAACTATTATTTTGAATTTTAGAACAAATCCTCCATTCCAAACACGCCTGTCTTCCCAATTAGAAACTCGGCAGCGGCAAGGGCACCCAAGGCAAAGCCTTGTCGATTAAATGCCTCATGAGTGAGCGTGATTTTGTCGGCGGGCGACTCGGCCATCACGCTGTGGATGCCGCTCACCTCGCCTTCGCGGGTCACTTTTATAAATAAGGTATGGTCGGCAGGGGCATCGATACTCCAACGCTTGTAGTCGTGGTCGATGGCGAGGATGTCATTAGCCAACTTCACTGCCGTGCCACTGGGCTTGTCGAGTTTGTGGATATGATGAGTTTCAGCCATCGAAAGGTGGTAACCGTACTTCTCTGCAAACTTCGCTAGCTGCTTGTTGAGCAAGAACATGATGTTCATTCCAATGCTGAAGTTGGGCGCATGGAAGAGGCTTTGTTTTTCGTCAAGACAACGTTTTTTGATTTCCTCGAAATGGTCTTGCCAAGCCGTAGTACCTACGACAACGGGTAAATGCAGGTTGAAGCAACGGTGGATGTTGCCCACCACCTGGTCGGGTTGGCTGAAGTCGATGGCGACATCGGCCTGTCTCAGCTTCTCAATGCGCTCTTCCCATTCCTTGGGATTGTCGATGGTGACAACGATTTCATGCTGGCGGGCGAGGGCGGCTTTTTCCACCTCGTGGCCCATCTTTCCGTATCCTATGATGGCGATTTTCATGGCTAAAAGTTTAAAGTAAAAGATAACCCAACTTGGGCATATTGCGGCATCTTGATGGGGGACTCAGTAGGCCGAAGATAAGGATCAACGCTGAGGCTGAGGTCGTCGCTGATGTCGTAGTTGTAGAGGTGACCATCGACGCAGGCATCAAGGATGTTCAAGCCATACCATGCCACGGTGAGGATGGTATAAAACTCAAAATCACGGCGATACGATTCCTTGTAGGTCTGTAACTGACTACTGGAGTATTTGTTGGCCAGCTCTGTCTCGTGTGAGTTGAGGGTCACACCTTCGGGTAGGTCGCCGGTCTGAAATTCATATGCGTGAAGGTAAGCGCTGTACTCAGAATAGTTGCTATAAACCAAATATCCCAAGCCACCCAATCCGGCATACACGATGGGCACCTTCCACCATTTGCCATTATAGACTTGTCCCAAACCAGGCAGACAGGCTGACATGATAGTGGCTTTGGTAGGGCTGTGCGGCTTTTTCGCTTTGGCGGTTTTAGCTGGCTTTTGTTGCTTGACAACGGTGTCGGCGGTGATGACGGCATTGCCCACGGTGTCAAAAACCACATTTTGCGCTTCCGTTTGCTGAAAGGCGAGGCTCAAAAGGATGCCCAAAAGAAACAGGAAGCGGCGAGGCATAGCAGTTATTTGTTGTTGAACAATTCCATGATGCGGTCAAATTCGGCCTCGTCCTTGAAGTCGATAACCACGCTGCCCTGGCCGCTGATGTTGCGCTTCACCTTCACTTTGGTATTGAGCGTTTGCGAGAGCTTCTTGATTTTGCTCTTGAAATGCTCAGGGATGAAATTGGTCTGTTTTCTTTCCTTAGCTTCTGGATTCTTGGCTTTCTCGGCCAATTCCTCGGTTTGGCGCACGTTCATCTCCTCCATGATGATTTGTTGGAGCAGCTTCAGCTGTTCTTCCTTGTCGTTGATGTTGATGAGGGCGCGAGCATGACCCATGGTGATGTGACCGTCCCGGATGGCAAGTTGTATCTCTGCTGGCAACTTCAACAGTCTCAAGAAATTGGCTACGGCACTGCGGCTCTTGCCCACCTTTTCGCTCACTTCCTCTTGGGTGAGGTTGCACTCGTCGATGAGACGTTGGTAAGAGATGGCCACTTCGATGGCGTTGAGGTTCTCGCGGTGGATGTTCTCAATCAAGGCGAGTTCGAGCATTTGCTCGTCGTTGGCCACACGGATGAAGGCGGGAATCTTGGCGAGTCCAGCCATTTTGGAGGCTCTCAGACGACGTTCGCCCGAGATGAGTTGGTATTTGTTGTAGCCAAGTTTCCTGACGGTAACAGGTTGAATCACACCTTGTTCCTTGATGGATTGCGCCAATTCGCGCAAGGCGGTCTCGTCAAATTCGGTGCGGGGTTGGAAGGGATTGGTCTCAATGAGGTTGATGTCGATTTCGGCGATGGCTCCTGCCACGAAATCGCCACTGATGTCACGGCTGGTGATGTCAGTTTCGGGACTCTGAAGGATGCTGTCGAGGCCGCGGCCCAATGATTTTCTGGTTTTGTCAGGCATGGTGTTATTCTGTTGTGGCTAAATTGTTCTTTTCGAGGATTTCACGAGCGAGGTTGAGGTAGTTGATGGCTCCCGTGCTGTTGGCGTCGTACATGACGATGGTCTTGCCAAAGCTGGGTGCCTCGCTCAAGCGCGTGTTGCGGTTGATGATGGTGTTGAATACCAGGTCTTGGAAGTGCATCTTGACTTCTTCCACCACTTGCTTCGATAGGCGCAGGCGTGTATCGAACATGGTGAGCAGGATGCCTTCAATTTCGAGGTTGGGATTGAGGCGGGTTTGCACAATCTTGATAGTGTTGAGCAGTTTGCCCAAACCTTCAAGGGCAAAGTATTCGCATTGCACGGGGATGATGACTGAATCGGAAGCGGTGAGCGAGTTGACGGTGACTAGACCCAACGAGGGCGAACAGTCGATGATGATGAAATCGTATTCTTCCTTGATGGGGGCAAGCAGTTTCTTCATCATCAGCTCGCGTTCAGGCAGGTTGATCATCTCGATTTCGGCACCAACGAGGTCGATATGGGCGGGCAAGAGGTAAAGATTGGGCGTCTCCGTCTCTGTGATGACCGTCTTGGGGTCCACTTGGTCGATGATGCATTCGTATATGCTGGTCTCCACGGTTCTCGGGTCGATGCCCACGCCCGAAGTCGCGTTAGCTTGTGGGTCGGCATCGATGAGGAGGGTCTTGTATTCAAGGACAGCCAAACTGGCCGCGAGGTTGATGGCGGAAGTGGTTTTACCCACGCCACCTTTCTGATTTGCAATCGCTATGGTCTTACACATTTCAGTCAAAATTAACGCTACAAAATTACGAGTTTTGAAGGGATTTATTGCCGCCCAAAACGGAAAGTTATCAACAATGAGTGAAATTGTTGAAAAGTTTAAGAAACCCTATTGGAAGGCAACAAAAAAGGCCGCAACTTATGGCTGCGACCTTTGTTTTTGATTGCTGTGAAATTATTTTTCCAACTCGTCAAACCATTTGTCGATGGCATTGTCGATTTCGCCTTTGTTTTGGCCTTCCGGGTTTTCAAAGCGGCGAGGCTCGGGCTGGTCGTAATAGTCGGCAGGGTACTCACCCGTTTCAATGTATTTGATGGCATCGGTCAAGCCCTTTGAGACCTTCTCAAAATCTTCCTTGTAGAGGAAAATCTTGTGCTTCTCATAGAAGAAGCGGTTCAGACCTTCGTCAAAACGGCGTTTGCTTTCGGTTATGGTAATGTACTTTTCGTCGTTTTTTGTTGACTTCACATCGAAAAAGTAAGTTCTCTTACCTGCTTTCACTGCCTTTGAGAACAATTCCTCTTTTCCTTTCATTTCATTTTCTTCCATCATGTCTTTCAATAATTTGATACTTTCTAAATGTTCTTTTTTGTTTGAAAAGTTGGGGCAAAAATAGGAAAAAATTGGATATTGCTGCCTTTTATGTATTATTTTTGCACTCAAATTTACTATCTTTATGGAACTGAATCTGAAACGTCCTATCGCCTTTTTTGACCTGGAAACGACAGGCCTTAATCCCTCGCATGACCGCATCGTGGAGATGAGTGTGCTGAAAATCAATGTGAACGGCGAAGAGGAACAGCGCGTGTGGCTCTTGAATCCAGAAATGCCCATTTCTGCGGAGTCCACCTCGGTGCATGGCTACACCGACGAGATGGTGGCCGACAAGCCCACCTTTAGAGAGAAAGCCAAGGAAATCGCTTTGTTCATCGGCAATGCCGATTTGGCGGGCTATAATATTTTGAAATTTGACCTGCCGATGCTAGTCGAGGAGTTCCTTCGTGTGGACTACGATTTCGACCTCAAAGACCGCGATTTCATCGATGTGATGAATATTTATATGAAAATGGAGCCACGTACGTTGAAGAGTGCCTACCGCTATTTCTGCCATGCAGAATTGGAAGGGGCGCATGGTGCCATGGCCGACACCAAAGCTACCTACGATGTGCTTCGTGCAATGCTTGATAAGTATGAAGGCGTTGATTTTGAGGATGCTAAAGGAAACAAATCGCAAGGTCCGACCAACGACATGAAGCAACTTTCCGAATTTTCGGCCCATCACAAGAACGCCGACCTTTCGGGACAAATCATCTTCGATGAGGAAGGCAAGGAAGTCTTCATGTTTGGCAAGCACAAAGGCAAACGGGTAGAGGATGTGTTTCGCATGGAGCCGCCTTATTATGATTGGATTATGAAAAACGATTTTCCGCGCTATACGAAGAAGGTGGTGACCGCCATCAAGTTGCGTATGGGCGGTAAGAGTGTAAAATGATAAAGCCATGAAAATCATTTGTATAGGACGTAATTATTTGGCACATGTCAAGGAATTGGACAATGCATTGCCTACCGAACCCATGTTTTTCATGAAGCCTGAAACGGCATTGTTGCCCGCCGGAGAGCCTTTTCCTTATCCCGATTTCAGTAAAGAAATCCACTACGAGACGGAATTGGTGCTTCGCATCTGTAAAACAGGGAGAGCGATTGATGAAAAAAAGGCTTCCGAGTATTATGATGCCCTCACCGTAGGCATTGACTTTACTGCTCGTGACTTGCAAAGCCAGTGTAAGACCAAAGGCCATCCTTGGGAAATCGCCAAGGCGTTTGATTACTCGGCTCCGATAGGAAAGTTTAAGAAAATCAGAGAATTGGATTGCCCTAATGATATTAACTTCGGCATGAAACTCAATGGCGAATGGGTGCAGCAAGGCCATAGTCGCGACATGATTTTCGACTTCAATAGAATTATTTCCCATGTGTCTCGTTTTGTCACCTTGAAGGAAGGCGACTACATTTTCACGGGTACGCCTCAAGGTGTTGGTGAGGTGCATATTGGTGACAAACTCGAATTGTTTTTGGAAGATAATCCAATGTTCTGTTTTAGAATTAAATAAATGATAATCAATACAATAATACTATGAAAAAGCTCTTTCTGATAGCCCTGCTCGCAGTAGCATTTCAACTCTCCGCCCAACCGCTGTGGCTGCGCCACAATGTGATTTCGCCTCAAGGCGACAAGATCGCCTTCTGCTATAAAGGCGACGTGTATGTAGTGAACACCAATGGTGGTAAGGCCCTGCAAATCACCACAAACGCTGCATACGATGGCGACCCGATTTGGTCGCCTGATGGCAAACAGATTGCCTTTGCCACCGACCGCAATGGTAATTTCGATGTCTATTTGGTTCCCGCTGAGGGTGGTGCACCATTGCGCATCACCACCAATTCGGCCACAGAGATTCCGTTGGCCTTTTCGCCCGATGGCAAGGAAATCTATTTCTCGGCTCAGATTCAGAAAGCAGCGGAGAATGTGCAGTTTGCCTCAGGCTGGATTACAGAATTATATAAGGTGAGTACAGAAGGCGGTCGTCCTGAGCAGGTGGTGGCCGTACCCGTAAGCAGCATGTCGTTCGACAAGGACGGGAGATCGTTCCTCTACTACGACCGCAAAGGTAGCGAGAATGTGTGGCGCAAACATCATGTGTCTTCCGTGGCTCGTGATGTCGTGTACTACAACGCCAAGAAAAAGACCCACACCATAATGACTACCAATGTGGGCGAGGACCGCGACCCGAGATATTTGCCAGGCTATAAAGATGTGGTGTTTTTGAGCGAGCGTAACAATGGCAGCTTCAATGTCTATAAGGCACCTGCCAACAATCTCGAACAGGTGGAGGCTGTGACCCACTTCAAGACCCATCCCGTGCGTTTTTTGAGTGTGGCCAACGATGGGCTGTTGTGCTACGGCTACATGGGAGAAATCTATACCCAACGCATTGGTAGCGAGCCCCAAAAGGTGAATATCGAAATTGTCAACGACCAGGAACCTAATCAATTGGTCAAGCAGGATTTCAAAGGCATTGGCGACTTTGACTTGAGTCAGGATGGCAAGCTGATTGCCTTCATCTCGCGTGGTGAACTTTTCGTGACGGGCGTGGATGAATATGCCACCACCAAGCAAATCACGCACACGGCACAAGCTGAACGCAACCCTACGTTTTCGAAAGATGGTCGTTCCATCGTCTATGCCTCCGAGCGTGATGGCTATTGGAACCTCTACCAAGCCACTATCGAGCGTAAGGAAGACTATAACTTCGCCTATGCTACCTTGATTGAGGAAAAGCCGTTGTTCGACAATGATGGCATAGAGCGCATTGCCCCGTGCTATTCGCCCGATGGCAAAGAGATTGCCTTTATCGAGAATCGCAATGTCTTGAAAGTCTATAACCTGGCTTCAAAACAAGTGCGCCAAATCACCGATGGATGCCAGCATTACGAAACCAACGACTACGGCTTCTCCTACGAGTGGTCGCCCGACGGACAATGGTTTGCCCTGACCTTGATTTCACATATGCGCGACCCCTATTCCGACATAGGCATTGTAAAGGCTGATGGCTCGAAGACTATTTACAACATCACCGAAAGTGCCTATATCGATGGCAGTCCTCATTGGGCAATGGAAGGTAATGCGATCATTTATCGTTCAAATCGTTTTGGTATGCGTTCTCATGCCTCATGGGGTAGCCAAAACGACGCTTTCATCGCTTTCTTGAATCAGGATGCCTACGACAAATTCCGTCTCAGCAAAGAAGAATACGCCTTGCTGAAGGAGACGGAAAAAGGCAAGAAGGATGAAAAGAAAGACGAGGCGAAGAAAGAGGAGAAGAGCGATAAGAAAAAAGGCAAAAAGGACGATAAAAAAGAAGAGAAAAACGATGAAAAGCCCAAGGAAACCAAGAAGATTGAGGTGGACTTGGAGCATTTGCAAGACCGAGTTATCCGACTGACCCCGATGTCATCGAACCTAAGCGGTATGGCGCTCTCCAACGACGGAGAGAAGTTCTATTTCATGACTTCGTTTGAGAAAGGTTACGACCTTTGGGAAATGGATGTACGAGAAAAGTCGATGAAGATTACGAAAAAGCTGGGACAAGGTGGTGCACAATTGAGAATGAATGGAGACAATCTCTTTGTGCTCTCTGGCAACAACTTGCAGAAGCTCGATAAAGGTGGTAAGTCAACGTCCATCAAATATGACGCCACCATGGAAATGAACTTGGCCCAGGAACGTGAATACATGTTCGACCATGTCTTCCTGCAAATCGAGAAGCGTTTCTTCATGAAAGACCATCACGGCGTGGACTTGGCACTGATGAAGGAAGCCTACCAGCCTTTCCTGCCACATATCAACAACAATTATGACTATTCCGAAATGTTGAGCGAAATCCTTGGTGAGCTGAACGTGTCGCATACGGGTTCGGGTTACCGTCCCTCAAGTCGTGGAGGCGATGCCACAGCCGAATTTGGTGTGCTGCTTGACCTCGATTACAAGGGCGATGGTTTGAAGATTGCCAAGGTGGTGGAAGGTGGTCCTTTCGACAAAAACAAATCGAAAGTGAAGGCGGGTTGCATCATCGAAAAGATTGATGGTGTGGAGATTACCAAAGACATGGACTATTATCCATTGCTCAACAACAAACGAGGCAAAACCGTTTTGGTGACCATCAAAGATGGTGGTAAGACTTGGGAGGAGACAGTGAAACCCATCAGCCACGGCGCGATGAATGATTTGCTCTATGACCGCTGGGTGAAGCACAACGAGGAAATGGTGAAGAAACTGTCCAACGGCCGTTTGGGTTATGTCCATATCAGGAGCATGGGCGATGCCAGCTACCGCGATGTTTATTCACAGATTCTCGGCAAGTACAACCTCTGTGACGGTATCGTCATCGACACGCGTTTCAACGGAGGTGGCCGCCTACATGAGGACATCGAAATCCTTTTCAGCGGCGAGAAATACCTTGAACAGGTCATCAACGACAGCGTGGCTTGCGTGATGCCTTCACGACGTTACAACAAACCTTCAGTGATGCTCATTGGCGAGGCCAACTACAGCAATGCACATGGTACGCCTTGGGTGTACAAATACAAGAAGATGGGTAGCCTTGTCGGTATGCCCGTGCCTGGCACCATGTCGAGCGTGACTTGGGAAACATTGCAAGACCCGTCTTTGTATTTCGGCTTGCCAGTGGTGGGCTATCGTACCGAGCAAGGCAACTGGTTGGAAAATACACAACTCGAGCCTGATGTCAAGGTACGTAACACGCCCGAGAAGATGGCTGACGGTGTGGATGAACAACTGGAGGCCGCCGTCAGGGAATTGCTGAAAGAGGTGAAGGATTTCCATTATTGGGGGAAATAGGATTGTAGGGCTGTCACACCGTGGCAGCCGCATTTTTCGATGACACGATGCGGCTGCCGTAATACGACACCCATACAACCTAATCACAATTTTAGCACGATTATTGCGTTAACATGGGAAAACAACCCTCTCATGCGTTTCCGTTTGCACCTAATAATAGTATTGGCATTCATCAGCCTCACCGCCTCGGCTCATTCCGTGGTGGAGCGGGACGGCTATTATGAGGTGGAGCATTCATGGTTGTGCAACGGTAAACAGTGTTCCATTACGCTGAATATCAGCACAAAGCTATACGATTATTACCAAAACGAGCGGGAACATTTGGCTTATCGCTATCAGTTCAATGGTGGCGAAATACCGCCGAATTACTATGGTTTCATGCTCTCCGAACATGACCGTTCTGTGTTAGGGGCTTTGGCCGATGAATTCATCCGCCACAGCATGACGGAGAGGGAAGAAGTCGAATTGGCGTTGACATTTGTGCAATCTTTGCCTTACGCATACGATTCCACCACAAAAGGTACAGATGAATACTTGCGTTATCCCATTGAGACCTTGGTAGATGGCTGTGGCGATTGTGAGGACAAGGTGGCTTTGTTGGCGGCTTTGCTCTATGAAATGGAGGTGGATTTCATCTTGTTGGTGCTGCCTGAACACATGGCCGTCGGGGTGTGTTCCGATGGGATTGAAGCCAACCGCTATCTCTCGTTTCACGACAAGAGGTATTATTACATGGAGACCACCATGGAAGGCTGGCGGATAGGACAGATTCCAGAGGATTATTATAATGTTGAGATGGAGGCTGTTCCCGTTGACGACACTCCGAGTCTGCTCATTCAAGGGGTGCGTTTTGAGTCGCAGCCGACCCTCGTGTTTGAGAAGGCCAAATGCTCTTTGGAACTCGACCTGCACAATCTGGGTCCAGGAAAGGTGACCGGACTTCGGGTGCATGTGTGGGTTATTGAAAATGGGAGGCGAAACCGCTTGCTGGCCGAGGAATCCTATTGGCTCAATGACTTACAAGAAGGCCAACAACGCACCGAAACGCTCTTACTGAAGAGCTTGATTAAGGAAAACTGCGTTTTGCAGGTGGAAGTGACGGGTAACGAGGTCTTGCCCCAATCCTACGAGGCTGAATTGAACTATAGTCGTACAAGGATCAGATAGTCACTCCACCATTACCTCGTCCATAAAAATCCAAGAATCATACCCCGCTCCAGGTAGGCCTTCTGGCAATATTCCGGGATTTTTTACGACGATACGCAGATAACGCGTTGAAAGGTTGGGCGTCTCAAAGCGTTCGCGGAAAGTGTGGTTGCCTGTCAGTGGTATCTCGGTTGTAAGGGTGTAGGTCTTAAAGGGTTTGTAGTTCTTGCCGTCGTTGGAGGTATAGACTTCAACCTCATTGGGGCGTAAGATCCAGTCGTGGGCATTCACCAAGAAGCCGATATTCAGTGCATTGATTTTCTGATACTTGCCGAAATCTAGTTCGAGGTCGGCATCAATGCCGTAGAAGCCTTGCCAATGGCCGTCTTGATAGTTGTTGCTGCCGAGGGTGCCGTCAATGAGAGCGCCATCGCCACCGCCCGAGTACTCGGGACGGTAATTGCCCGCTGGACTATTCAGTTGCTTCAATCTGCCCATGCCTTTGTGGTAGCAGAAATAGCGCTCGGTGCCAACAGCTTTACCCAAGGCATCGAAACCAGCCGCCTTGACAAGGCAGGGTCGCTCCAAAACAACAGGTTTTTGGTAGATGGAATCGTTTGCAGAGACTGTCTTTCCGTCAAGAGTATAGTGGATTTCTTTGTCACCGAAAACAGTTTTCAGAGCGACAGCAACATTGCCGTGTTCGTCTGTGGTGGCCTTAATAAATGGCAGATATTCAATTTGTTGCAACTCCCTAGCAATGTCATCGTATTTCTTCATATTGACATCGAGCCAATAGGGACGGCTTTCAATATCCCACACTTTGACATATTCGTTTTTCAAGTCATGTAGCGAGGCAATGAGCTCTTGAATCATCCGTCGGCTTTCAGCGATGTTGGCCTCGGTGGGGGCATTGTAGGTGCGGTAAAGTTGGCAGCGGGTGAGGTTGCGCTTGGCGCACCATTGCATGCGGTGCAAGGCATAGAGGGCATTGTCGAAGTGGTCTATGTTGCGTTTCACTTTGTTTTTGTCGTTTTTCAACTCCTTCTCCAACACGGAGAGTGCTACAGAAACTCTTTGGTTTAAAGCCTTGATGGAATCGCTGACGAGGGTGGGGTAGAAGGGTGTCATGGGTTCTGTCATGGCAGTGAACTTGCCGATACCGTCGTATTTCGTCCATTCGGAAAGCACGTCAAGGTGCTCGATGATATCGTCGGCGAGACTACCCAAGAAATGCACAGTGAAATTGGTTTCGGTGTCACGGTCTTGCGTTGTTGTTGGGTTCCAACTTGTCTCCGCTCCCAAGGCAAGGCCATATAACGCGCAATTGGTCAGCGACTCGCCAAAGTCGTCCCAGCAAGTGTTAATGACGCCGAGCGCACCGTTTTTATAGCCGTCTCTACATAGGTTGGTGATGTTCTTCATGAACTCATAGTGCTTGGGCCACACTCTTTCAGAAAGACTCACACCAGGAGCTACGAAAAAGTTGCGTCCCGATTTGACATAAGGTTGCAGGAAATCGTCGAAGCTGTCAATGCCTTCATAGCTCCACGCAATGAGGAAAATGTCATTGTCCAAATGGTCGAGGATCTCAGGATGGTCGGCGGCAATGTCACCCCACATCATCACGCGTTTGCGGTAGGGTCGCAACATTCTGTTGACGCGGTTGATATGCTGGTAATAGGCTGTGGCTTGACCAACCGAATCCACATAAGCCTTGGCGTAACCTTGACCAAGACTCTCGGTCTCGTCGCAGTTGATGTTGAAATAGGGTGACTTATAGGCTCTTGCCACTTCGCGGAGATGGTCTTCCAAGAACTTGTACGTTTCCTCTTTGGCAGGGTTGAGGTTCCATTTCGTATCGGCCAAATCGCTGTAGAACGGATTGCAGAGAATCTCCTCAAAATGCCCGAAACACTGCTGATTGCCAATGATTTGGATATGATAAGGCCGGCAAAAGTCCTCCAACTCTTTGATTTCCTCTGCGGTAAAGGCCTCGGTGGGGGCGATGTCAGGATGGCATTTGGTCTTGAAGGTGTGCTCGGTGTAGAGTGAGAACGCATTGAGCTTATATTCAGCCAACTGTGGGATGAGACGCTTCAGATAATCCATGCTGACGATAGGGCCACGACTGATGTCATCCTGCCAAGCGCGAATTTTGAAGTTAGGCCAGTCGGTGATGGTCATGCAAGGGATGATGATTTCGCCTTTGTTCTTAAGGAAAGAGTAGCGGTAGAGTTGTTTCAGGCTCTGAGTGGCGTAGAAGAGCCCTGTAGCAGTGGTGGCCTCCATGCGGATGAAGTTGCGGTTGACGGTCAGTTTGTAGGCTTGGTCCGCGTTTTCATTCACGCCGAGTTTGTCAGTCTTGACGAGTTCGATGAACTGCTTGCCCTTGATGACGCCATGCGAAAACTGCACTCTCCTCCCGCTGATTTGGTCCAAATCGGTACGGAACATCGTGATAATCTGGCTGATTTCGGCATCAGAGGCATCGTAGGTCAGGATGACGTTTTCATCCCAAACGAATTGTCCCTCTTTGGCTTCAATTTGTTGCGGAGTAGGAAGGATGTGGATGTTTTGCGCGAAGGTGCTCAGTGCAAAAAAGCAAAGTATGGTTAGAAGCTTGAATCTCATAGGTGGAAAATTTCTGCAAAGATAACAACAAAACTGCTATATTTGCCCAAAAATTCAGAAACTATGATACGATTGGAAATCTGTGCCAACGGCATCAAGTCGTTGCAGAACGCGATGGACGGCTGCGCTCAGTGCGTGGAGCTGTGCGAGTGCTTGGAAGTGGGTGGCGTCACGCCATCGTTCGGTTCTTTGGCGAAGGCCATCGATATTTCGTTTATCCCTATGCGAGTGCTCATCCGCCCGCGCCCGGGCAACTACATCTACGACGAGGATGAGGTGGAGATGATGAAGACCGACATCATGCTCTGCAAAAAGTTAGGCTTCGAGGGTGTCGTTATCGGTGCCTTGAACGACAAGGGCGAACTCGATGTGGAGACCATCAAGGCTTTAATGGGAGCAGGCGAAGGACTGAAGTTCACCTTCCACCGCGCCATCGATGCCTGTGTGAAGCCTTTCGAGGCAGTTGAAAAATTGATTGAACTCGGTTTCGACAAAATCCTGACCTCGGGCGGCAAACCTACAGCTTTGGAAGGCGTCCCGATGATTGCTGAGATGCAGCTGCGCTATGGTGACAAAATCGGCATCATGCCAGGCGGTGGTATCAACCTCGGCAATGTGAAGGAAATCCTTGACATGACGGGCGCGGTGCATTGCCATGCTTCGTTGGGCCATTGGGTGCCGCGCTTTAATGAGAAACTCTATCCCAAGCAGAAGGACAACACGGGTGCCACGATGGTCTGGACCGAGTCGAACAAGGACTTGATTTACGAGATGGAAAAGATGTTGAATCCGTTTTGACGCTATTGCATGGGAATACGAACATAACCCTTTAACCGTCATGGCGGAGGAACATCCGCCATCTCCTGCGCTCGAAGACGAACCATTAAGCGTAGGAGATTGACTACGTCGAATCTTCGATTTCCGGATCAAGTCCGGAATGACGTTTTGGGCTGGGTTCTGTTGCTTGCAATGATGGCTTCTTTTACTTAAACTTGTACATATATGAAAAAGATCTTTCCATTATTATTGCTGCTGTTTGCTTTCATGGGCTGTCAGCAGGTCGAAAAGCCCAACGTCGTTGCGCAACTCCTTAACCAAGGCTGGAGGCTCACGGGCGACACCTTAGATATTAATTTGCAGGTCGATGTGCCTTCGGTGGTGCAGCAAAGCCTTTACGAAAACGGCCTGATACCGCATCCTTATCTCGGCACGGTGGAAAACCAGTTGCTCTGGATTTCCGACCATCATTGGAATTACACCTTGCATTTCGATGCGGATAAGGAAATATTTGAAAAAGAGAATGTTGAACTGGTTTTTGACGGCATCGACACCTATGCTGATGTTTCATTGAACGGTGTAAAATTGTTTTTTGCCGACAACCAGTTCCGCGCATGGAAGCATGAAGTGAAAGACTTGCTGAAAGAGAAAGACAACTTATTGGAAGTCGCTTTTGCCCGTTACGACAGCACGCAATTGGCTTTGTATGAGCAACACCAGCCTAGATTGCCTGAAAAATATGCCGTTTCGCGCAAGGCACCTTACCAGCACGGCTGGGACTGGGCACCTAAGTATAAGAATGTGGGCATTTGGAAGCCAGTGAAGTTGGTCGGATGGAGCGAAGCGAAATTGGAGAATGCCTACATCGTCACGAAGACTGCTAATACTGAAAGAGCGGGGTTGATGTTGCATTTGGATGTTGAAAGTAATGTGGAAGAGGAGATTACTATTGAGGTCGGCCCTTCGACGAGCTCAGGGACCTCTGCTTTTATGGCCAGTGAAAGCAGGCTCTTGAGCCTGTCGAAAGGCCGTCAACATACAGTATTGCCTATTTCTATAGACAATCCCCAACTTTGGTGGCCCAACGAGATGGGCGAACAACCGCTTTATGTCTTTGATGTTCTCCTAAAAGACGGTGATAAGGTTTTGGATTTCAAGAAAATAAGGTCTGGTATTAAAACCTTCGAGATGGTGGATGAGCCTGACAGCATCGGGCGGGCGTTCTATTTCAAGGTGAACGGTGTGCCATTCTATGCCAAAGGTGCCAATTATGTGCCAGAGGAGATGATCGAGACCTGGAATGATGTTGACCATACGATTCAACTCTTGGAGCAGGCCAAAGACGCTCATTTCAATATGTTGCGCGTGTGGGGCGGCGGCATTTATCCTTCTGACGACTTTTTTACGCTTTGTGACAAACTCGGCATTTTAGTTTGGCAAGATTTTATGTATGCAGGAACGATGTATCCCTACGACGAGGCTTTCCTCGAAAATGCACGAATCGAGGCGGAGGAGCAGGTGAAACGCTTGGCTTCGCATCCTTCATTGGCCCTGTGGTGCGGCGGCAACGAGATTTCGGAAGGCTATTACAACTGGGGCTGGCAGCAGTCGCTGGGTTGGAGCGAGGAAGAGGACAAGGCCATTATGGCGGGCTATGATAGATTGTTTGAAAACATTCTACCTCAAGCCGTTGCCGATTTCGATGGCACACGTCCTTATTGGCCCAGCTCGCCCTCGAAAGGTTGGGGTAGACCCGAGAGTTTGACGGAAGGTGATGTGCATTATTGGGGTGTTTGGTGGGGCGAACAGCCATACGAGGTCTATCGCGAGAAAGTGGGTCGCTTCAACAGCGAGTACGGCTACCAATCCTATCCCGATTATTCGACTTTGGTGAAAATAGCAGAAGGCGAGGAACTGAGCAAGGATGCCGAGGTGATTGCGGCACACCAAAAACACGCCCGTGGCACGCGACAGATTGATGACTTCATTCAGCGTTATTACCCCAATGTTCAGCCTAAGGACTTTGAGGAGTATGTGCATTTGAGCCAACTCTCGCAAGCCTACGGCATGGAAATAGCCATTGAGGCGCACCGCACCGCAAAGCCCTACAACATGGGCACACTCTATTGGCAGCTTAACGATGCCTGGCCCGTGACTTCATGGTCGTCCATCGACTATTACGGCAACCCCAAGGTGCTGCAAGAGCGGCTGAAAACGCTTTTTGCACCCGTGCTTTTAAGCCTCGACAAAAAGGATTATGGCGTTTTCGTGACTTCCGACTTGCTGCGCAACATCGATGGTACATTGACAGTCTCGGTGTGCGACCTTGAGGATGAGCCTCTCTTTGAGCAAAAAATGGAGGTAGAGATGTCCGCCAATGAGAATCGGAAATACACCATTGAGGGTTTAAAGGAATGCCTGTTGAAAGCCGACCTGCAAAAGGTTTATGTGAAGTTGGAGTTGACCGAAGGCGACACCCTTACCGCCGAGCGCAAATGCTATTTTTCCGCTTTTTTTGAGTGAAGGCTGTAACTTTTTTGCTGTTTCTCCGTATTACCTGTGATGACACACAAAAGGGAAGTACTCCATTCAACCCTTTACCGTCATTGCGGGCTTGACCCGCAATCTCCTGAGCACAAGGGTGTCCTTTGCGCAGAGGGGATGGCGGATGTTCCTCCGCCATGATGGTAAAAGTGTTAGAGTGGTAATGCCCAGTCAAGTGTCAAAAGTGATAAACGGACTAACAACTAAATGTCAATAAAAATGAAAACAAGATTTTTTTTAGCAGCCTTGCTGCTTCTGGCCTTTGGAACAATGAAGGCGCAAGTGAACGAACCCAAACCAACTGATCCTAAAGCGGATAGCATCATGAAGAGCCGAATGGCTGAAATGTCGCAAATTCAAGAGCAATTTGCTGAGAGGATGCGAGAATTGGGTATGAACCTCCAATATCTTTCGGATTCTGTCGATTGGAAGACTTTTGAACAAGATATGGAAAAATGGGGTGCAGATATGGAAGAATGGGGTCGCAAGATGGAACAGTGGGGTTCAGAGTTTGAGAAAAAATATGATATGCTGAACGACTATCGTCCTGCAAAAAAAGATGATTCCTCAGCCCGCGTTATTCGGGTAACGGGTTCGTGCGATGTCGTTATCAGCCAGACTCCAGGACATTTTTCATTGAAGAAAGAGGGCAAGATAGTCTCCGACAACCGTACGGAGTCGGGAATGCTCCTTCTTTCCAGTTCAGACGACTATGAAGTTGAAATCTCGCAACTCGAGAACATACAGTTGCTTTCGTCAGGCGATGTCGTCTGCAAGAACACCATACAAGGTGACTATATCAATGTCTATAATGGTGGATCGGGCGACATGGTTATGAAGTTGGATTACGATACCGTACATGTTGTCCTGAATGGTTCGGGTGATATCATCCTTCAAGGTAGATGCAATGTGTTGGAAACCATACTGCTTGGGAGTGGTGACTTGAATGTCGACGGTTTGAATGTTATGAAATCGAATGTCGTGGAAAATACATCGTCAAAGGAACACAAAATCAAGGGCAGTCGTCCCATAAAAAAGAACCTTCTTTTCGATGCCCAATGGAATGGCTTCGAGGCAGGCTTGAATATGCTCCTTGACCCGTTTGCAATGAATGTCTATACCGGTCCAGATGATGCTATGGCCATCCGTCCGCTGCGAAGTTGGTACTTCGGCTTCAACATCGCCGATGTGGGCGTTGCCTTCGACAGGAGACATAGAGTCGGCTTGTTTACAGGAATCGGCCTCGGTTGGAACAACTACAGTTGGAAAAATCCAGTCAGGATGACGGTGGAAAACGGTGAGTTAATCAGCGATTTGCTGCCTGAGGATCGCCCCGTGAAGAACAGCAAGTTCGGGTTGCTCTATCTTCAGGCTCCCTTGATGCTGGAAGTGAGACCTGTGCGCAGTCTCTATATCGATTTGGGTGTGACGGGAGGCATCCGTCTTGCTGCATGGAATCGTATCAAATATAGTGATGGCGAGAACAACAAGACCTATTCGGACTATCTGACGAATCTGTTCAAATGCGATGCGTCGCTGCGCGTTGGTGGTGATGATTTGGGTTTCTTTGTCAACTATGCCCTTATACCTACTTTTGTTAAAGGGCGTGATGCAGACAAGGCACACCCACTCATGGTTGGATTCAGCGTTAATTTCTGATTTCCACGCGGAAAACTTTCTCACGTAGAAATCGAAGATTCAACGTAGTTAATCCGCAGAATATTATGAATGTAGAGACGTAGCGCGCTACGTCTCTACTTGTATTAATCCGTCAATTTCTGCGTGAGAATAACGATCATTCTCCCCGTTTGTCCTGCCAGTTTTCTTTCACTTCCTCGAAGCGTTCGTCGGCGCGGTAGTAAGCTGTCATAGCCATGTCGGTGGCTGCCAGGCTAATCTCTTTTTTGGCGGTGCTAAGACCGGTTGAGATGATGCTGGCAAAACTGTCGTAGCGACCATCGGTCAAACGGTAGATGCCTTTCCCGATGAGCGAATGGTTGCGTTCACCCTCTGCTTCATTGGAAAAGTCGTTTTCATCGAATTGCATCATCGCCAGCTCAGTGCTCATGCGGTAGGCCATCAAGTCGAAGTTTGGCTCTTCAATGTTGGTCCAAGGCAAGTCGATTTGTAAAGCGGTGGCTGTTTTAGCAGGCAATTCGGCTAGCAAAGGCGTCGCCTCTCTCTCGGGAACCTTGTGTCCACTGTTAGAGCTTGTTGTAGGCGTTGAACCCTGGCTGCGCATTGGTCTTTGTGGGGAAGACACGCTTTCTGTAACCCGTCTCGGTAGCAAGGCGATGGGCTCATTGGTGCTGATGCGGCTAATCTCAATGGGCTTTAGGCTGGCGATGGGCTCCACTTTCGGCATCGACTTTTCTGGCCACAAGGTGACGGTGAGCAGCAGTCCGGCAGCGGCGGCGGCCGAGGCGATCTTGACATAAAGCGGCACGAGGGCGCCTTTTTTCTTCAAGCGCTCTTTGTTCTCGAACTCGATTTGAGGCGCCTCCAAATGCGGTAGTTCCTCAGTGAGCTCATTCCAATCCAAGCCTTGTGCCGTGACGAAGGCCTTCAACTGCTCTGCCTCGTCGGGGCTGAGGTTGCCCTCCATGTAGTCAAGGAGGTAGGCCTCGTAGTTGTCGATGGTGATGTTTGTCTTCATGGCTCTATGTCGATAAGGTTGTCGATGCTTTTCAGTTTGTTTTTCAAAGCGGTGCGGGCACGGAAGATATTCACCTTCACCTGCGACTCGCTCATCCCTGTGATGTCGCCGATTTCCTGGTAGCTATAGCCTTCGTAGTCGCGAAGCAGGAGGGCGTTGCGTTGCGCTTCGGGTAAGGTGCCCAAAGCCTTGTGCAGGATGTCGTTGACGTCAGGGTAGGGGATTCCATGGGTTTTCTCTTCAGTGGGTGTGTAGTCTTCGGTGCTCACAAAATGTTGTCGCTGACGGATTTCGTCGATCATGGTGTGGTGGGCGGTGGTGAAGAGGTAGGATTTCGCTTTGGCGAAGTCCACTGTCTTGGCCTTCTCCCATACGCGGGCAAAGCTTTCCTGCACCACGTCCTCGGCCTGCTCGCGGTTGCGGAGGCTCGAAAACGCGAAGCGGAAAAGCCGGTCGGCATATTGCTCCACGCACTGGTTGAATTGACTTCTGTCCATCTTTTACGAATGTAATACGGAGAAATGCGGAAAAAGTTACATCTTGATGAAGATTTTTTTGCTTCTGGCCTCTGGCTTTTGGCTTCTGGCAGCATAATGAAAAAGTATGGTTTTCTTTTCGTTGAAGCTGCCAGTAGCTAGAGGCCAATAGCCAGTAGCCAAACAATTAAACAATTAAACAATCAACGATTCAACAAATATCCTTACTTTTGCGGCAAAATTCAAAATCATGCTGTTAAACTACATCACTTGGAACGTTGACCCGGTACTTTTTTCCATCGGGAGCCTTTCTGTCCGCTGGTACGGCTTGCTTTGGGCCTTGGGATTTCTCATTGGCTACTTTATCATGCGGCGCATCTATCGGCGCGAGAAGATGTCCGACGATTCATTGGACAAGCTGCTCGTTTATATGCTTCTCTTCACCGTCGTTGGAGCACGCTTGGGTCATTGCCTGTTCTATGAACCCGAATACTACCTATCCCATCCGCTGAAAATGTTGGCCGTTTGGGAAGGTGGTCTGGCAAGCCATGGTGGTGCTATAGGCATCTTGTTGGGCTTGTGGTTTTATGTGCGCAGCTACAACAAGTCGACCAAAAAGACGAAAGACAATCTTCAGCATATCAACTACATTTGGATTCTTGACCGCATTGTCGTTGCAGTGTGTCTTGTCGGTGCACTGATTCGTGTGGGCAATGTGACCAACCACGAGATTTACGGTACGCCCACTTCTTTGCCTTGGGGTTTCGTATTCATGCATGGAGAGGAACAGTTTTGCGGCACGGTCGACAACTACACACCTTGTTCGACGGGCGACTGCTGTCCGCCAAGCGAATGGCTGCCTTGCCATCCGACAGGTTTGTATGAGGCTTTCTTCTGCCTCGTGGCGATGGGCATCTTGCTGTGGATGTACTACAAGCGCGACCTTGGTCACAAACAGCCCGGCCTGATGTTCGGCACCTTCCTTGTCATCATCTTCGGCTCCCGCATCGGCATCGAGTTTTTAAAGAACGTGCAAGTTGACTTCGAACGTAATATGATGCTCGATATGGGTCAGTGGCTCAGCGTCCCCTTTGTGCTTATCGGCATTGGGATGATTGTTTGGAGCTTTGTGAAGCGGAAGAGAGTGCAACAATAAGTAGGTTTACATAAAAGACATAAGACCAATTGACAATGACTTTGACCGCTCTAACGAAAGTGAAAGCAGTCATAGTCACTGGTCATAGTACCGAAGTCACAAATGATTCAGTTTAATTCTGAACAGTTTTAGCTATGGCAGTACATAATGAATTAGGCAAGTTGGGCGAAGACCTTGCTGTCCAGTATCTGACCGACAAAGGCTACGAAATTCTGGAGCGGAACTGGCACAACATCCATAAGGAGATAGACATCATTGCCAAGGATGGCGATGATTTGGTTATCGTGGAGGTGAAAGCCCGACAAACAGACGAGTATGGCGAACCCGACATTGCCGTTACGAAACGGAAGCAACGTATGCTGATAGCTGCTGCCAATGCCTATATTACCCGAAAAGGATTGGATGTGGAAACGCGTTTCGACATCGTTTCGATTGTTTTCAAGGACGGCGAGCCTGTGATTGAGCATATCGAAGACGCGTTTTTGCCGTAGGCAGCCGTGACAAGCCAACGTGGATTTGTTCGATGGCGGGCATCTGTGACTGCGGCTATTATTATCTTGCTAGCTATAATTGAAGTCTCGTTCTAGACTTTTGGTCTTGGGTCATGACCTCAAACCTATCGCTGATAGGTCAAAGGTGATGTACTATGACCAAAAACAACAGAAATTCGGACTTTTTGTCTTATTTCTTGACTTAAAACCCAATTTGAAAGGGTTTCAAGTTGCGAAATGTTGCTCAATAGTTCTAAAAATCGGAAAAAAAGTCATGTGTCGTGACTTGAAACCTATCGCTGATAGGTAAGAGGTAACATGCCATGACTTTGAACCTGTTGCTGATAGGCCAGAGGTGATGTGATATGACTTTGAACCTATCACGAATAGGGTATAAAAGATGAATCATCACTTTTTCATGGTGGTTTAGCTTGAGTGTTTTATAAACCGAAGCTTCCTCATGAGCTGTAATGCTTGAACTATGCAAAAAAGACGTTCAAATGGATTTGTAGATATAGATGAGATAATCAGGAAAGAATTACATTTTTCTTTTCAGTCCAAACGAATAAATTCCTACCTTCGCAGCATCAAACAAAGTACAACCCAAATCGACTTGAAATGACAATAGCGCATCTGCGCAATGACTTATAAATACATAATAGATTAAGCGTTAGCTTAAAGCTTGCATCACCGAAACTTCGACACTTTCAAGATGCCACAAGCGAGTAAGCCAATGCCTACGTGTGTTTCACGTGGGCTTTACTCATTAGTTGTGGCATTAGGCAGTCGAAGGCCTCGGTGATCAATGAAAGGTAAATGCCCACTTTTTTTGCGGGCGATTATGAACAAAAGGAACACACCATGCCCGAGACACAAAATATTGTCCAAAGCGACAACCCCATATTGAACAACCCCTACGAGAAGCCGCGTTTCCATTATGATGCTTACACCAATGGAAACCTTGACTACAGCAAAGTGCTGGAGGGCAGGCGGCCTTATACCTCCATTCTTTCCGTCACGCCGTCCGGCCAGCAAAGCCCCGAGATATTCGGTGCTTCTGATTTTGATGATGCAGACCCCAATGCATGGTTCATCAACCATATCCGTGAGGTCGTGGGGAATTGGCGCAATAGTTCATACGCTGGAGCAACCCGTGTCACTCGGGAGCTGTTGAACTTCTGGTTCAACAATCCCGAGCGCGCATTTCGCCATCGCCTTTTCTTTTGTCAACGTGAAGCAGTTGAAACCGCTGTTTATCTCAATGAGATTGCCGACCGCGACCCTAACATTGGTCGCAGCATTCTCAATGAATTGGAGGAACGCCGCAATACCGTATCGATTGATTCAGATTATGTTTTGCCTCGAACTGCCTTCAAGATGGCAACTGGCACGGGAAAGACTGTCGTGATGGCCATGTTCATCCTTTACAACTACCTCAACAAGAAAGAATATCCTACTGATACCCGTTTCGCTGACCATTTCCTGTTGGTCGCTCCTGGCATCACCATTCGCGACCGCCTTGGCGTCCTCTTCATCGACGACAGCTCCAAGTGGGTTAACGACAAAGAAGATTATTACCACGTCCGTCAGCTCATCCCTTCTGTTTATGAGCATCAGTTGGGAGGCCTTAATGCTGCCATTACCATTACCAATTACCATCAGTTTGAGCCAAAGGTATATTCAGGCAAAAAAGCCAGCCCGATGGATGGCAAGATGGTCTATAAAGATGGTCAGATGGTTAAGCAAACCGACAAGGAGGAATTCTCCGTAGTCCTTTCTCGCGTGGTAGGCAAGAACATGAAAGGAAAACGCATCTTGGTCATCAATGATGAAGCCCATCACTGCTACCTTCCTAAAGCGACTACTGGCAAGGCATCCAATGATGACGAAACCCGTGAAGGCACCGAAGAAAACGAAAAGGCCATGGTCTGGTACGAGGGTCTTCGTCAGTTGAAGCTTCAAGGCTATCGCATCCAACATGTCTACGACCTTTCTGCCACGCCATACTACCTTAAAGGCTCTGGCTACAAGGAATACTCCATCTTCCCTTGGGTGGTAAGTGATTTCGGCCTTGTTGATGCCATCGAGAGTGGCTTGGTCAAGATTCCTTTCTTGCCCACCTTTGATGATACGCAGGATTTGGATGAGCCTAAGCTCCGCAACATCTATGAGCATATTCGTGGCGAGCTTCCTAAGAAAGGCGTTCGTGGAGCAAAGAAAGCCGCTAAAGAAGAGTCACAACGAACAGGTAAAGAAACAGCTCCACAAGGAGAGCAGGCCCCAAACTTGCCTACGCTGCTTAATAGTGCCCTTGCCCAATTTGTCAAGGACTATGAGGACTACGACAAAGGTATGCGTCAGGAAGGTGAAGAAGGAATAAATGTGTTCTCAACGCCTCCTGTATTCATCGTGGTCTGCAACAACACCACTGTCTCAAAGGAGGTGTACAAATACATTGCTGGTTACGAGAGTGTGGATGCCAATGGCAACAAGATTTATGTCGAAGGTCATTTCCCCATCTTCTCTAACTACCAAAACAATCTTCCGTTGAAACGCCAACCCACCCTGCTCATCGATAGCACAGCTATCGACGAAGCAGGCGAGACCATCAGCGACGAGTTCAAGTCTGTTTTCCGTGATGAAATCGAGCAGTTCAAGCGCGAGTATGCCCTGATTCATGGCTCTGGCAGCGCCGACAACCTCACCGACGGCGACATTCTCCGCGAGGTGGTCAATAGCGTCGGCAAGCCTGGCACCCTCGGTGCTCACATTCGTTGCGTTGTTTCCGTTTCAATGCTTACCGAGGGTTGGGATGCCAATACCGTCACCCATGTATGTGGCGTTCGTGCCTTCGGCTCTCAGCTGCTTTGCGAACAGGTTGCTGGTCGTGCGCTTCGTCGCCGCAGTTATGAGTTGATGGCTTACGATATCCGTACCGGAAAAGAGATTGACTCCAAGGATCTGCATCGCTACAAGAAAGAGAATATCACTTACAAGTTCCCGCCTGAGTATGCGCATATCATTGGCGTTCCGTTCAAGACCTTCAAAGGTGGCACGGCAGCACCTCCTCGTCCTCCCAAGCCTCAGACCATCATTAAGGCTTTGCCTGAGAGGTTTGACTATGAAATCCGTTTCCCGAATATCACAGGCTATCGAGTGGAACTGAAAGACGGCAAAATCAGTGTTGATTACACTGGCTTGCCGAAGTTCCATTTGGACCTTACCCAGATTCCCACGCGCACCATCATGATGACCGCTGTCACCGACCAGCAAATTGAAATGGAAATCGATTATCGTGATGTACGCGATGCCCAGGTCATCTATAGCCTTACACAGAAACTCATTTCCATCAAATACAACGATCCCAAGACAGGTCGTATGTTCCAGCTATTCCCTCAGCTGAAAGATATTGTTGAGCAGTGGTACGAGACGCAAATTGAAATCCTTGGAGGAGATGGCTCGCCTGAGCAGCGTCGCCTAATCCTCAACTGGGACATCAATAAAGTAGTGGCCAACATCTATGAGGGCATTAGGATGGCAGGCTCTTCATCCGAGCGCATCTCTGCTATCCTCAACTACTACAATCCCGAAGGTAGCACCGCTTTTGTCCGTGGCGCAACCACAAAGTCGGTCTATCCGACGGTAAAGAGCCACGTCAACTATGTGGTGGCCGACACTGACAGCTGGGAGCAAATCGCAGCCAAGACGCTTGAAGAGCTTTCAGAGGTTCAATACTACGTCAAGAACCATTTCCTTGATTTCAAGATACCTTATTCCGACGGCAGCGTTGAGCATGACTATATGCCCGATTTCATCGCCGTCTGCAAAACGAAGTCTGGCGAATTGGTCAACCTGATTATCGAGATTTCAGGTTTCAGCAACGACCGCACGGGGAACAAGGACATCAAGCGTCATTATACGCATGATTATTGGCTCCCTGCGGCCAACAATTTGGAGAAATACGGTCGCTGGGACTTTATCGAAATTGATGACATCATGACCATCAAGGCTACTTTAATCGAAAAAATCAACACCTTATGAGCACCATAGATAAACCTGTAGATGCCATTGTCCATACTGGCGAAAAAAGAGCAACGCTGCCTACCACCGAACTTGCTGGCGAAGAAACCGAAGTGGTGGCTCTCGGCCCTAAAGAGGCAGCTTACCAAACTTTCAAGCACGACTTTGTTCGTGGTCGTGACCCCGAGCTGTATTGGCTTCGCAAATACGACAACGACGATGAAGAGTCGCAAGCTCCCGACCTGAAAGTTGACATTCGCAGTCTTTATGTCCACGAGGACATCCGTCCCGAGATGCTCATCAAAGGTTTGTACCGCATCAAGGAGGATAATGCCTCTGGAATGATGTCCCTCTTCGGCTCCGAGATACCTAATACGGTCATCGAGGACGAACTTGAGCGAGTGACCGAGTATTACAAGCACAACGCGGATTGGAAGAATCGCCTCATTCAAGGCGATAGCCTACTGGTGATGAATTCCCTGCTCAAACGCGAGAGTATGGCCGGAAAGGTTCAGTGCATTTATATTGATCCACCGTATGGAATTAAGTATGGAAGTAATTGGCAGATGAGGCTTAATGACAGAGAAGTCAAAGATAACGATGCAAACGTATCAGGAGAGCCTGAAATGATTAAAGCGTTCCGTGACACATGGGAATTTGGCATTCATTCATACTTGCAATACTTGCGTGACCGACTTGTTTTATCTCGTGAATTATTGAATCAAACAGGTTCATGTTTTATTCAGATTTCTGACGAAAATGTCCATCTTGTAAGAAGTCTTATGGACGAAGTCTTTGGAAGTGAGAATTTCGTAAGTCAAATAGTCTATCAAAAAACAACAGGAACAGGTAGTCCTGGCGAATTGAAAACAGTGTCCGCTGTTGTTGATTATATTTTATGGTACGCAAAGGATAAAGGAAATTACAAATATAGAAAAATTTGTATTCGTAAAGAGGATAGTGGAGAAGGAATTGAAGCATATAAATTTATCGAAGAGCCCTCTGGGAATCGATATCCTATTTCAGAGTGGGATAAACATAATACTACTCCATTTAGTTATAAAAGCATTCCTTCTGGATATAGACTTTATCGTCTTTCTGATCTAACATCACAAACAGGAGGTGATACAACACGTTTCCCCATTGAATTTGAAGGTCGAGAGTACTCTATATCGAATTCTCGAGGTTGGAGAACAAATAAAGAAGGCATGGATCGACTTCTTTCTATGAGAAGAATTCAACCATCTAAAAACGTTCTTCGATTTGTCGATTACTATGATGATTTTCCGTATGTAACTTTGAACAATCTGTGGTCAGACACTTCTAGCAATTTGGGAAATGAAAAAATGTACGTTGTGCAGACATCAACAAAAGTTATTCAAAGATGTATTCTAATGACGACAGACCCGGGCGATCTCGTCCTCGATCCTACTTGTGGAAGTGGTACAACTGCCTTTGTTGCAGAACAATGGGGAAGGCGTTGGATAACTATTGATACAAGTAGAATTGCTGTGAATATAGCGAAAAAACGTTTGTCAACTGCGATATTCCCTTATTACAAACTATTCTCTGAAAACATTCGTCAAGGTTTTGTTTATAAGCAGGTTGAACACATTTCATTAAAGTCTCTAGCAAATAACGAACAAAATGTTATGGAGACCTTGTATGACCAACCCGAAGAAAATAAGAGAAAAATCCGTGTCAGTGGTCCCTTCACGGTTGAAACGCTCCAAAGTTTCAATGTGACCAATCCTGACGAGGTAGACCACAGTACGGATGAAGCAGAAGAAAACAGATTGTTCCAAGAGCGCATCTTTAGCCACCTTCAAACCAGCGGTATCCGCAATGGCGACAAAACTCAACAGGCCATTTTCCATGGCGTTGAGGCTGTTTCAGACCCATTCCTTAATGCCAAGGGCTACTATCACGATGCTGATGGCCGCGAACGCTTGGTGTATTTCCATATTGGTCCCAAGTTTGGCTCCGTTTCCAAACGAGCTGTCAACGAGGCTGTTCGCACCTTCCGCGACACGCGTTTGCAAGAAGGTGCATCATGGCTCGTTCTTCTCGGTTTCTCCTTCCAGGACAGCATCGATGACAAGGACTACAATCTTGGCCAGTTCACAGTGTCCAAAGTCCGTATGCACGACGACCTGATGCAAGACGGCCTTCTTAAAAAGGACAAAGGCGCTGGTTCCTTCATCACCATCGGCGAGCCTGACATTGCCCTGGTGGTTGACATGCCTAACACGTGTCACGTCGAAATCCGTGGCCTCGACATCTATGACCCCATCAAGGATGACGTGAAGGCGCGTAGCGTCGAGGACATTGCTTATTGGGAAATCGATGACGACTACGATGGCCGTCAGTTCATCGTCAAGAGCCTGCATTTTTGCGGTGGCGACAAGAAGGAGTTCGAAGCTTGGAAGAAAGGCCTCAGCTCCGTCTCCAAGCTCACCACCAAGAAAAACGCAGAGCATACTCTTCGCCTTGAATTGGACGACGAGGTTTGGGACACGTTGTATGGCTTCCAGTCCGAAGCTATCAACTATCGCCCTGGCCACAAAATCGCCGTCCGTGTCATATCCCAATTTGGTGAAGAGTCAACGAAAGTATTGGAAATGAAATGAATCGAGGGAAGAATGTCGCTATAGATGCCTTCTGTTGCGCTAGAAAGCATCGGCATGACATGGCTGCTGGGGTCAAGCTAAAAAAAATCTCTAACCGAACAGATCCGAAGAATCCGAAAGATTTCGGCAAAGTTCGGGTCATTTCGGTTAGAGAAAGAAAAACGCGACAAGACGGCCCATTTCCATCGTTTTCAGTGAAGGGAGGCCAACAATAGACCATATCGAAGACGTTTTTTTGCCCCGTTGGTGACGCATTATTATATTAATATAGGTGTGCAAAAATCCCTGTTTTCCTTCTTGTGAAAGATTTTTCTCTTTGACACACAGTGAGATATAAAGAAGAGAAAAAATAAATGAAAAAAGTGCTTGCGGAATGGGAAAAAGGTAGTACTTTTGCACCCGCTTTCGGAAGGGAAGCGGGGTTGAACGGAGGGGACACGGAAGCGAAGTTCTTTGAAAGTCTGAGGCCAGCACAAGACCGGCGCCGCGGGATGCGGCGCTAGGGACAGGAACCTTTAAAGAAGGAACACCAAGAGGACATCGAGGCGGAACCCGAGATTCAGAACAGACAAAAAGAAACAACAATAGTACAACGAAGAGTTTGATCCTG